>WNEW01000469.1_pt1 | contig 19182 bp, 14 predicted proteins | sample 5399891 | NCBI WGS metagenome assembly WNEW01 (sample SAMN13153336, study PRJNA577476) | soil metagenome | isolation source: 40 cm grassland meadow soil pre-rain plot 5 | place: USA:California | collected 2015-09-08 | reverse complement strand
ACCCCGAGCGCCCGGCGTGTGGGCGATCGTTCCGCGACCCGGCAACGCGCGGCAACTGCCGCAGAGCTGGGGTGCCCGCTACGGCGTGTGCCCGAAATGCTACGCGCGAGCGCCGCTCCCGAAGGGGCCCCTCAACATGCGCTGCACGAAGTGCGCCGGCGTGTTCGACGTGGGCTGGGGCGACACGTACGACGCATAATACGCCGACAGCGACCATGGCCCCCCTATAGCGCTGACTTGTCGGCCTCCTGTTGCGCCTCCGTTCGCAGCAGCGTGAAACCGACGGCGTTGAAGTTGTAGTCCGCGACCGGCCGGTGAGCGTCCCCGGTCTCGCGCAGCCTGGCCCACAATCGCATCTTTGTCGCGCATGTCCGGCACGTTGCAACGCGTCGCGGACGCCCTGGCCGGTCGCTACCGCATCGAGCGCGAGCTCGGCGCTGGGGGGATGGCGACCGTCTACCTTGCCTTCGACCTCAAGCACCAGCGCAAGGTCGCGGTCAAGGTGCTCCGCCCCGAGCTCGCCGCCGCGCTCGGCGCCGATCGGTTTACGCGGGAGATCGAGACTGCCGCCCAGTTCCAGCACCCCCACGTCCTGCCGCTGCTGGACTCGGGCGAAGCGAGCGGCTTCCTCTATTACGTCATGCCGTACGTGGAGGGCGAGTCGCTGCGTGACCGGCTCGCCCAGCACGGCGAGCTCCCGATCCACGACGCGGTGAAGATCCTCGTCGAGATCACGGACGCTCTGGCCTACGCGCACGCCCACGGCGTCGTGCACCGCGACATCAAGCCGGACAACGTGCTGCTGTCGAGCCGGCACGCGCTGGTGACGGACTTCGGCGTCGCCAAGGCGCTGAGCGAGGCCACCGGCCGCCAGCAGCTCACCACCGCGGGCGTCGCCCTCGGGACGCCGGCGTACATGGCGCCCGAGCAGGCCGTCGCCGACCCGCACCTCGACCAGCGCGTGGACATCTATGCGGTGGGCGCGCTCGGCTACGAGCTGGTCGCCGGGCGGCCACCTTTCACCGGCGGCACCGCCCAGGAGGTGCTCGCCGCCCATGTGTCGCGCGCGCCCGAGCCGGTGGCCAAGTGGCGCCCCGCGTGTCCACCGGCGCTGGCTGAGATACTCATGAAATGTCTCGAGAAGCGGCCTGCGGACCGCTGGCAGACGGCCGACGAGCTGCTCGCTCAGCTCGAGCCGCTCGTGACGCCGAGCGGCGGCACGACGCCGACCGTCATGCGGCCCTCGGCGCCGCCGCCCCGCCGCCCTCTTTGGCTGCGCGGCGCCATCGCCGCCGGCGTGCTGATCGTGCTGGGCATGGGGGGGGCGGTGCTCTTGCGCGGCCGTCCCGGAGTCATCGAGCTGGGTCGCCGCACGCAGGTGACCCTCGACCCCGGACTCGAGATCGACCCGGCACTGTCGCCGGACGGGAAGCTCGTGGCGTACGTCGCCGGCCCCCCATTCCAGACGAAACTGTTCGTGCGCCAGGTCGACGGAGGCGCGCCAGTCGAGGTCGTGCGGGGGCAGGGTGGTCTGCGATTCCCGTTCTGGACGCCGGATGGGAAGCGCATCCTGTTCCAGTCCGCCCGCGGTATCGAGCTCGTCCCTGCCCTGGGGGGCACGCCGCGCCTGCTCGTCGCGGCGTCTGGGCCCGCGCTGCTCGCCGGCCCGATCGCGCCGGACGGCCGGGCGTTTCTGTACGTGTCGCGCGACTCGCTCTACGTGAGGCCGCTCGAGGGAGCAGCGCCGCGCATCGTCGCGACGGGCAAGGAGCTCCACTCCCCGGCGTGGTCGCCGGACGGTCGCCGCATCGCCTACGCCGTGGGCAACGTCGGCTTCGTCACAACCGCGACCCTCGGGAACATCGCGGCCAGCAGCATCTGGGTGGTGTCCGCCGAAGGCAGCGGGCCGGTGCGGGTGACGGATGACCGGTCGCTCAACGTCAGCCCGACCTGGGTGTCGACCGGGAACGGGTTGCTCTACATCTCAAATCGCGAGGGCGGCCGGGACGTCTATCAGGTCGCTCTGTCGGGCGCGGGTCGGCCCCGCGGTTCCCCGGTTCGGCTCACTACCGGGCTCGGGGCTCAGGGCATCAGTGTCTCGCCGGACGGCACGCGTCTCGCCTACGCGGTGTTCGCGGAACGGTCGAACGTTTGGTCGCTCCCCGTTCCCGCTGCGGGGACGGGGACCGTCTCGATCTCGCGAGCACTGCCCGTGACGACGGGCAACCAGACGATCGAGGAGGTCGCCCTCTCGCCCGACGGCTCGTGGCTCGCGTTCGATTCCGACCGGAGCGGCGCTCAGCAGATCTACCGCGTCCGCCTCGCCGGGGGCGAGCCGGAGCAGCTCACCAGCGATTCAGCTGGCGCGTTTTTTCCGAGATGGTCACCCGACGGCCGGGAGATCTCATTTCACGCGTTCCGCGGGGGGCTGCGGCGCGTGTTCGTGATGCCCGTCGAGGGCGGGACGCCGGTGCAGGTCACGACGGGAGCGGACGATCACGCGGTACCGCAATGATCGCCCGATGGCCGGCGCCTGCTGCTGCTCGCGAACCTGGCCTTGAGCAACCCGAGGTTGGAGGTGGTCACGCGCCACGCCGATGGCGGGTGGTCGGCCCCGCAACCTCTGCCGCTGGTGGTCGGGTCAGATACCATGCAGCCCGGTATCGGGGCCTGGTCGCCCGACGGGCGCCTGATCGCTTCCCTCTCCCGGGCAGGACTGGTCGTCCTCCCTGCCGCAGGCGGTGCGGGCCGGCTCCTCGTGCCGACTCCCAGCCCGACGTTCACTGCCTGGTCGGCTCCGCCACTGCAGTGGTCCCCCGATAGCCGGCTGATCTATTATTTCACGGCAGACTCGGCCGGCGTCCGTGGGTTGAGCGCGGTCCCGGCGACCGGTGGCGTAGGGCGCGTCGTGGTCCGCTTCGACGATCCCACTCGCCCCTGGCATCGCTACGGACTCTTCCTGCACGGAAGACAACTCTACTTCACGTTGGGCGACCTGCAGAGCGACATCTGGGTGGCGGAGATCGGGCAGCGGTAACGTTACCCAAGGCGTGGATCGCGGCGAGGACGCGGTGCTGGCCCTGGCCTCCCAGGTCCAGCGCCGCCATCCCCGGGGCCGCCCTCCAATGCGCGTCTAGTCCGTTCCGGCGCCGGCCTTCTGCTGCGCATCTTTCCTTATGAGCGCGAAGCCGAGGACATTGAAGTTGTAATCGGCGATCTCCCGGAACAACTTCTTGGCCTGCTCGGCGTCGCCCGCGCCCTGCGTCGCGACCGCGAGCTGATACTTGACGTAGGGATCGAACGGGTTGCCCTGCCGCAGGTGTCCGGCCGCCTCCTGATACTTGCCCTGATAGAGCGCGATGAATCCCTTCAGCTGGTGCATCGGCTCGAGCTTCCGCGCGTTCGCGTCGGGCTCGAGCAGCTGGCTGATGCGGTCCGCCTGCGTCTGAGCGGCCGTGTAGTCGCCCCGGCGCGCGGCCCACCACCCCTCGAGGTAGGCGATCTGCGCCTGCTGCCCGCGCGTGAATGCAGGGTTGCCGGCTTCATCGGCCTGTTGCATCAGGAGCGGCTCGAGCTGCTTCAAGGCCTGCTCCACAGCCGCTCGGTTCTTGGTGTGAGTCGCGATGACCACGACGTTCGTGAGCGCCGCCACCTTGTTCGCCTTGGGATCGGGTACCCCCATACCGTCCACGGACGCGACCAACCGATTGAGCTCGGCGATGGCGGCGGCGGGATCGCCGGCGTACACGCTGACGTACGCGCGGAACGGGGCGTAAGCCGCCCGCTCGTTCGCGCGGCCGAGCGCCATGGCGGAGTCGTAGTCGGCGCGCGCCGCCGCATAGTCGCCCAGGAACGTGTTGGCGTGCCCCGCCTTCACGAGCAGGACGGCGTTGCGGGGCTCGAGCGCGTGGCCCCGCAGGTATTCCTCGCGCGCCTTTTCAAGATTCTTCTGCGCGCGGTAGGCATCGCCGACGAACATGTGCGCGTTGGACTCGTCGGGAGCCAGGGCCTCGGCCTCCTGCATGTGCCCGAGCGCCTTGGTGAAATCGCGCGGCTCACCGAAGATGTAGTTGTTGCCCATGATAACATGCGCCACATAGAGCTTCGGGGAGAGCTCGAGAGCCTTCGCCATCGATTCCCTCGCCTCTGCGTTCTCGTTCAGGGCTCCCTGGGCGCCCGCGAGGGCGAGCCAGGCGCGCGGGCTCTGGGGATACTTCGCGACCAGTTGCTGGCCGAGGGCGAGCTGGCCCGCCAGGTCGTTGTCGAAGCCCTTCCGCGTCATCTGGATCTGGAGCCGCTCGGCCTCCGACGCACCGGCCGCGTTCTGCTCGGCGAGCGCCAGGTTGGTCTTGAACTCGTCGAGCGAGTTCGCCGTGTTGGCGACGTTCAGGTAGGCGAACGCGAAGTCCGGGTCGGCGGCCACCGCGGCCTTGAAGTGCACGTTTGCGTCGATGAGGCGGCCGAGATCGAACTCCCGCAGGCCTTCGAGAAAGTGCGCCCGCGCCTCCGCCGAGGAGGTCGTGATGGGATGGTTGATCACCGCACTCGTGATGGGATCGAGCGCGGACCGCGGGCCCTGCGCCGCGGCGCCGGCAGACCAGCTGACGGACGCGAGCACGAGCGCCAGGGCCGCACGCGTGGACGCGTGGCTGACAGACATCATCGTCGTCTCCGATGTGGGAAGTTTCGGTGAACGCTGGCGGCAGGCGACCGGGGGTCGGGAACGTTCCCTTGCGAGGCCGAACATGCCGGCCGGTCGGGGACGTCACAAGAGGATTCGCGGAACCTTGACAGGTCCTTGACACTCAACCGGTGAAGAGCTTCGCGACCTCGGGCTTCGTCACCTTTCCCAGGGCGTTCCGCGGCAGGGTGGGCACCGAGCGGAGGGCGCGCGGAATCTTGTAAGGCGCGAGCCGTTCCTTGGCCCACGCCTGCAGCTCGGCGAGCGTCAGCTCTGCCTCGCCGCGCCGCTCGACCGCGGCGCAGATCCGCTCCCCCCACTCGGGATCGTCCACGCCCACCACGGCGCACTCCGCGATCGCCGGATGCGTCCGGAGCACCTCCTCCACCTCGAGCGCCGACACCTTGTAACCGCCGGTCTTGATGATGTCTACGCTCGAGCGGCCGAGCATCCGGTATGCGCCGTGTTCCGAGACGGCGACGTCGCCGGTGCGGAACCAGCCGTCCCGGAACGCTGCTCCAGTCGCGTCGGGCCGCCGCCAATACTCGAGGAACACCGTCTCCCCACGCACTTCGATCTCGCCAGGCGTGCCCGCCGGCACCGGCCGCCCCGCTTCGTCCACGAGACGCACCTCCACGCCGGGCAGCGGTGTGCCGACGAATCCCGGTCGTCGCTCGCCGTGCAGCGGGTTGGCGAGCGCCATACCGATCTCGGTCATGCCGTAGCGCTCGAGCAGGACGTGGCCGGTGATCTCGCGCCACCGCTCGAGGCGCTGCACCGGCAGCGCCGCGGAGCCCGAGACCATGAGCCGCATCCGGGGCGGGGCGCAGCCCGCCGACCAGGCGCGGCGGCGCTCGGGCGCGGCGGCCTCCCAGGCGGTGATCAGCTTCCCGTAGATGGTGGGCACCGCCATGAAGAGGGTGAGGTCGCCGTCGGCGATCCGGGCCCAGACCCGCTCCGCGTCGAACTTCGGAAGCATCTCGCAGCGCGCGCCGGCCCACAACGCGCAGGTGAGCACGTTGATGATTCCGTGCACGTGGTGCAGCGGCAGGACCAGCAGGATCCAGTCGTCCGCCCGCCACTCCCAGGCGGTGACGAGGCTCGTCACCTGCGCGGCGATGTTCGCATGCGTCGTCACCACGCCCTTGGGCTTGCCCGTCGTGCCGCTGGTATAGACGATCATCGCCCGCCGCCCCGCCGCTACGCGAGGGAGCAGGGAGCGGGGAGCGGTACTCACCGCTTCGTCTGTGGTGACGGTACGCGCGCCCGGCGGTAGGTGCACTCCCTGCATGACGGCGGCGAAATCACCGTGCACCACGACGGTTTCGGCCTCGGCGTCGCGGATCACGTACTCGAGCTCTGCGGGAGGGTGCGAGACGGCCAGCGGGATCGCAATCCCGCCGGCCCGCCAGATCCCCCACTGGATCGCGACGTAGTGAAAGCCCGGAGGGGCGAGAAACGCGACCCGGGCCTCCGCGAGGTCGTCGCGCCCGGCGAGCAGGCACGCGGCGACGCGGGCCGAGGCGTCCAGCAGATCGCGATATGTGAAGGTGCCTACTCCGGCGATGATGGCAGGCCGGTCACCGTGCCCCCGCGCCCGTGCGACGAGGGGCAACTCGCTCAGGGGCGGGCCTCGATCACTTCGCGGACCTTGCGTGCCAGCGCGCCGAGCGAAAACGGCTTCTGCAGGAAGGCGAGGCCCTCTTCCAGGACGCCGTGATGCAGGATCGCGTCGTCGGTGTAGCCGGACAGATACAGCGTCTTGATCGTAGGCCGCACCTGCGTCAGGCGCTGGCACAGCACCCGGCCGTTCATGTCCGGCATGATCACGTCGGTCACGAGCAGGTCGATCTGCCCGGCATGGCGGCTGGCGAGGGCGAGGGCCTCGCTCCCATCCCGCGCGACCATCACCTTGTATCCGCGCGCTTGGAGCGCCTTTTCGATGATCTGGCGCACCGCGTCTTCGTCCTCGGCGACGAGCACCGTCTCGGTGCCGTCCAGCATCACCGCCGTTTCGACCGCGGCCGCTTGCGGCTCGACGGCGTCGATCCGCTGCAAGTAGATCTTGAAGCTCGTGCCTTGCCCCACCTCGCTGTACAACCAGATGTACCCGCCGCTCTGCTTCACTGCGCCGTACACCGTCGCGAGCCCGAGCCCCGTCCCCTTGCCGACGGGCTTGGTCGTGAAGAACGGCTCGAAGATGCGGGCCTTCGTCTGCGCGTCCATCCCGGTCCCGGTGTCGGTGACGGCCAGCATGACATAGCGTCCTGCGGGAATCGTGACTCGATCGGTGGGGTAGTCGGCGTCGAGATCGACGTTCTTCGTCTCGAGCGTGAGGCGTCCGCCATTCGGCATCGCGTCGCGCGCGTTCACCGCGAGATTGACGATGACCTGCTCGAGCTGGCCCGGGTCCGCCTTCACGCCGCCACAATCGGGCGCGACCGCGACGCGGATCGCCACATCCTCGCCCAGGAGGCGGCGCAGCAGCTTTTCGAGCTCGAGGATGAGGTCGTTCAGTCGCAGCACCTGGGGAGACACCACCTGCTGGCGGCTGAACGTGAGCAACTGCCGGGTCAGCACGGCCGCCCGCTCCGACGCACTCCGGATGTCGAGGAGCCCTTCGCGATCCGGATCGCCGGGCGGCAGGTCCTCGAGCATCAGGTCGGTCGTGCCGAGGATCGCGGTCAAAAGGTTGTTGAAGTCATGCGCGACGCCGGCCGCGAGGCGACCCACCGCCTCCATCTTTTGCGCCTGACGGAACTGCTCCTCGAGCCGCTTGCGCTCCGTCACGTCGTTGATCACGACCTGCTCGGCCCGCCGGCCGGCGAACGTGATTCGGTGGCCGCTGGTCTCCACCTCGATGAGCGTCCCGTCCTTCTTGCGATGCCGCCAGGTACCGGCGTTGTGGTAGTCGCCGGGCATGGTCTCGAGGTGTCGATGTAGGGCCGGGATGTCCTCCGCCGGGCGCAGGTCCTCGATCCGCAGCGCAAGGAATTCCTCACGCGAGTACCCGTAATGCTTGATCGCGGCGCCGTTCACCGCGAGGACGCGGTGCGTCTCCAGATCGAACACCCACATGGGGTAGGGCGTGCTCTCGAACAGCGCGCGATACTGGGCCTCTGACTCCCGCAGCGCGGCGACCGCTTGCTCTCGCTCCTCACGGAGCCGCCGCTCCCGAATGGCCCGCTGGATCGCCTCGGGCAGTCGCGTCAGGTGGTCCTTCAGGATGTAGTCCGCGGCGCCCGCCTTCATGAACTCGACCGCTTTTTCCTCGTTGAGCGACCCCGTGACTAGAATGACGGGGAGGGTGGGGAATCGTTCGTTGACGAGCTCGAGCGCCGCGGACCCGTCGAAACCGGGGAGGCCGTGGTCGGACAGGATGATGTCCGGGACGAACTCCCGCAGCGCCTGCTCGAAGCGGGCGCGCGTGTCGACCCGCCGGCTGACGAACACCAATCCCGACTTGATCAGGTGGCGTTCGACCAGCGCCGCGTCCGCCGGCACGTCTTCCAGCAGCAGGATCCGTAAGGTCATAGGTGCTACCATCATGCAGTATGCGGCCCCACAGGATTCACGACGGTGGCCCCAGTCACAATAGACAGTGACAGCAGGGATGGTGGGCGGCCGCACAACCGATTGCGGCACAGTGAGTTCCGCACCTAGCCCCGGGACAAAGCCGGCGCCCCGCCGCCTTCCACGGCAGCGTCGCGTGAGGCCTTGGCTCGGCGGGAACTCGCGCCAGCTGTAGTTCATTACTGAACTATCACACACGGTCGGAGGTGGGAGGTGCGGGCGAGGCTCGTCGTCCATCTGCTCGGGGCGGCCATGATGATCGCGCAAGCTGGGGCCGCCGTTCAGGCTCCGGCGCCCGCTGGGCGACCCCCGACCGTTCTCTTCCAACCGCTGCTTGCCGACCCGCAGGAGCCGCAGTTCTTCGCCGGCTACCTCTGGGCTCGCTCGCCCCGGCTCGCGTCGAGGCTGGGAACCGTAGGGTTCGGCCAAACGATCGGCGTGTTGCACGGGCGAGACTGGCAGCTCGGGATCGCCGCCGGCGTGTTTTCCGAGTTCAACATGGCATCCTCGACGACCGACCTGTTGAACACCGACTACCTCGTCGGCCTGCCGCTCACGTACCGCCGCGGTTCCCTGGCTACGCGGTTGCTGGTGTTTCACCAAAGCTCGCACTTGGGCGACGAATACATGGCGCACACCAACGCCCGGCGGATCGACTTGACGTTCCAGGCCGTGGAACTGCTCGTCGCGAGCGAGACGTCCCGATGGCGCGTGTATGGCGGCGGGAACTATGTCTTCGCGCACTCGCCGGCCGATCTGAAACCCGGCGTCCTGCACGGCGGTCTGGAATACCGCCAGCCACGCACGTTGCTGCGACTCGGCCGGTTCGCCACAGGACGCCTTGTCGCGGGTCTGGACGCGAAGGCGATAGAGGATCAGAAGTGGCAGGTGGGGTGGAGCATGGTGACCGGTCTCGAGCTTGGCGACCCATTGGCCCCACTGGGGTCCGGGCGGCGGTGGAGCGTGCTGCTCAAGGCATACACTGGGCCGGCGCCATACGGCGAATTCTACCGCGACCACGTTTCGTCCCTCGGCGTGGGGGTCGGGTTCACGCTGTGACCCGAGCCGGGCCCCACCGGCGTCACCGACTGGTGGGGGGAAACAACGTGTCGAACAACGCGGTGATGCGGCGGCGTAACGCCTCGGCTGCCTGGGCCGGCGCGCGCCGCGGCGCGGTGATTGGCTCCACGCCACGCCACACCGTGCCCTGCGCCGCGTCGATGATCTGGACGTGGAAACGGACCGAGTCTCCATCCCGGTAGTACGATCCCGAGACCACGGTCCCCGCCCCGGTGTGCGCGGCGAGGGCTCGAAGGTCCGTGGCGTCGCGATGGCCCGGGGCGGCGCCGGGCACCACTTCCAGCCCGCCGCGGCGTGCCAGTGCTTGCGTCAGCTCATCGGCGGCGATGTGGCCCAGTGGGGCGAGGGTCGGATCCCCCGAGAGGTCTTCGAATCCCGCGACCACGACGCGCCTCGGGTCGAGCGCCGGAGGGCGCCTGCCGAGCAACACCACGAAGGCCGTGCCGAGGACGGCGACCGCTGCCCCACCGAGCAGCAGCGGCTTCCAGCGCACCCGCGGCAACCGCAGGCGCGGGACCAGCCGCCGGCCCACCGCTTCCCGGAGGCCGGTCGCGAACTCGTCGACAGATGCAAAGCGGTCGTCGGGCTCCGGCGCGAGCGCGCGAGCGATGGTGTCCTTGACTAAGCGCTCGGTCCGGTGGCTCACACGTTGTGCACGCAGCACCGCGTCGAGGGGCGCGCCGCCGTGGGGCGTCCCGCCGGCGAGCCCCACGAGCGGCGGTTCGCCCACCAGCATCTCGTAGAGCACGCCCCCCAGGCTGTACACGTCGGTCCGCGCATCGATGGCGCGGCTCCCCATCAGCTGCTCAGGGCTCATATAGGCCAGTGACCCCACCGGGTGGCCCCCGGTGAGCGTGTGGCCGCCCGCGGCGCTGATGGCGCGCGCGATACCGAAGTCGGCCACCCAGGCGTGATCTCCGGACAAGAGGATGTTTTCGGGCTTGATGTCGCGATGGATGACGCCGTGTCCGTGCGCGTAGGACAGCGCGTCACCGACCTCGAGGGCGATGCGCAACGCCGCCTCGAGTGGTAGGCGTTGCTCCCGCTCCAGGCGGGCCCGCAACGACTCGCCCTCGATGTACGGCATCACGTAGTAGCACAGCCCGTCGGGCCCATCGGGCACGAAGAGGCATTCGTCCGCGGCGAGAATCGGCACGATGTGCGGGTGGCTGAGCCGGGACGTGAGCTCGACTTCGCGGATGAAGCGCTCGCGAAACTCGGAGCCCGAGACCTCGGGGTTCATCACCTTCACCGCCACCTTGCGCGGCGGATGGCGTTCGGCGGCGAGGAACACGCGCGCCATGCCTCCGGCCCCGATCTCCCGTTCGACGGTGTAGTGGGGCGCAAGGCCTTCGCGCAAGGCTCCGAGCACGTCGATCATGGGGGGCAAAGTACCGCGGCCTGCGTCACGCCGCGACCGCACGGCTCACGCGCCGTCGGTCCATTTCTGGAGCGGGTAGCCTGCCTGGTGCCAGGCGCGAATGCCGCCGAGCAGCACGGCCACCTTGCGCGCGTCGTATCCCGCCGCGATCAGCAGTCGCGCCGCCCCGGCGCTTGTGCGCTCGTCCACTCACGCACAGTACAGGATGATCATGCGATCGGGCGGCAGCACGCCCGCAGGCGCATGCCCCTGGGCGGCTTCGATCGTGGCGAGCGGCAGTGAGAGGGCGCCCGCGGCGTGCGCGTTGTCGAACAGCCGCCCGTCACGCGTATCGACCAGCACGGCCCGCCCGCCCGCCACCAGCTCGTGTGCCTGCGGGGGCGTGAGGCCCGACACCGCCGGTCCCTCGTCCGGAGCGGCGTTCGTCGAATTGTCTGCGCCTGGCGGTGTCATGGGTCGTTCCTCCGCAGGGTCGGAAAACTGTTCACAACTGAACAAATGATCACGATCGTCCGGGAGTTCCCCGGGAACTTTTCCAAAATACAGTTCATTGATGAACTGTCTACCGTCGTCACCTCAGGGATGATTCCCTGAACCTTTTGCCCTTGTGGAGGACTCGATGTCGAAGCGTTCGTTGTCCCTCGTCACTACTGTGGTGCTCGTTGCGGCGCTCACGCCCCTCGCGCTCCGCGCGCAGACCAGCACTTCTCCCGAACCGACCCCTTCCGGTCGCTTCACCCTGGGCGGCGCGTTCGGCGGCCTCTCGGGCGCAGCCAATTTGAACCCTGCCGGCACTGCCGACTGGCGGCTGGGCTGGGTCGGCTCGATCGACGGGACCGTGTGGCTGCAACGGAACGTCGGCATCCGCGCCAGCGGCAGCTGGGCGCAAGACAGCATTCGCGGCGCGGCGATCACCGGTCGAGGCAAGTTCAACAAGTTCAACTATAACGCGGACCTGGTGCTGCGGTGTCCCATCGAGGCCGGGTCCGCCACGCTGACGCCGTATCTGCTCGGCGGGGCCGGCGCCATCAGCGTGCATCAGCTCGCCGCGAGCGACACCTGGACTAAGTTCGCCGGCAATTTCGGCGCAGGCCTGGAGTACCGGGTCGGGCGCATCGGGCTCCGCGCCGAGGGTCGCGACTACGTCTACAAGTTCGACCGCTACGGTTTCAACAAGACCCAGCACGACATCGCCTGGCAGGGCGGCCTCACGCTGTCCTTCTGACGGGGACTAGGGGCTCGGGGATAGGGACTGGGGGGGAGATCCGACCCTGGCCTCGAGTCCCGAGCCCCGAGCCTCAAGACCATTCGATGCGCGCATTGATTGCCGCCGCCGTAATCATACTGAGCTCCGGCCCGGAGCTGCGGGGCCAGACGCCAGTACGTCCGGTCGACGACGGTGTGCCTCACTATTCGAGCAACGCGGTCGGGACACAGTTCGCGGCGCTGTGGCGGGAACGCGCGCGCCATCCTTATGTCTGTCTGGTCGGCCGGGTCGCGCTCGATTCGAGCTCCGCCACCTTTGTACAAGTGGACAGCTTACGGGTGGCGGACGAGCCCTGGGCCACGTGCAACGATCCCGCCGTCATGGGGACGGTCAAGCTGGTCGACGAGATCCCGTCCGGCATGACGCTGGACGCATGGGGAGAGATGATGCTGCAGCAGCTCGTGGGCGTAGCGCTGCGCCAGCCCAACTGGCGGATCATCGGCCTGATGTTCGCCGTCCGCACGGTCACCATGCCCAGTGCGGCGGCGACGGATCCCACGGGCAGCGATTCCCTGCGAGAGTCTCTAGTGCCGGGCTTCCTGTGGTGGCCCCGGACGCCGGACAACGTGCGCGCGTTGGATGTGCTTACCCCGTCAAACTGACGCCCCCTAAGTTGGGTCGTGCGGCCCCACCCAAACGGGGGAGCTCGGCCTCGCTTGCCGAATGCGTGGGAACCTTGGGCAAGCATAGTTCATTCCTGCACTATCGGCTTGGTACTCGTCACCTTCACCAGTGGGTGTTCGCATGAAGCGTTTGATCAAACCAGCCACGTGGATCGCCGTAGTCGGGGTCGCACTCCTCCTTGTCGCTGCAGCGGCGGCGCGTCGGCGCCCTGCTGTGGCAAGCGCTGCTCCACCAGCCCCGGAAGTATCGGTCCTCACCGTCGTTCCCGAGACTGTGGTCGCGCGTTACGAGTACGTTGGGCAGGCCGCCGCCTCACGCTCAGTCGAGGTTCGCTCGCAGGTCACCGGCGTGATCGTCGCGCGGCCCTACGCCGAGGGCACGGACGTAGCGAAGGGAACGCTGCTGTTCCGGATCGACCCGACCACGTACGAGGCCGCCTATCGCAGCGCCCAGGCCCGGCTCGCCAACGCGGACCGCACCCTGGCGCGGCTGAAGCCGCTGCTCGCGGCGCGCGCGGTGGCGCAAAAGGACGTGGACGACGCACAGCAGGCATTCGACCAGGCGCAGGCGGCGGCTGATCAGACCAGGAAAGACTACGAGGACACGTTCGTGCGCGCCGAGATCTCGGGACGCGCCGGACGCGCGCAGCTGGAGCTCGGAGCTCGCGTGACCGGTTCGGGTGACCTGCTCACGACCGTCGAGCAGGTGGACCCGATCTACGTGAACTTCAGCCCGTCGGACGAGGACCTGCTGCGCCTGCGGCGCGACATCGCGGACGGCCGCCTGGTCATGCCGCCCGCACCCCACGCCCTCGCCGTTCAGGTCACCCTCGCGGACGGGAGTCTGTTTCCCGCGACGGGCGAGCTGAACTTTGCCGATCTGGCGCTGCAGCCGGCGACCGGTACCCAACAGCTCCGCGCGCAGCTGAGAAATCCCCAGCACGTCCTGCTCCCCGGGCAGTTCGTGCGGGTCCGGCTGCTCGGCCTGAAGCGGCCGAGCGCGATTCTAGTCCCGCAACGCGCCGTGCAGCAGGGCCTGACCGGCTCGTTCGTGTACGTGGTGGACGACAGCAATAAGGTGGCGGCCCGCAGCGTCGCGGCGACCTCGTGGGACGGCGGCTCGTGGCTCATCGAGCAGGGGCTCCAAGTCGGCGATCGCGTGATCGTCGACGGGGTGCAGAAGGTCGCGCCCGGGCAGCCGGCGCGGCCGGTGGCTTATCGGCCGGCGGTCGACAGCGCGGCGACGGGGGCGCAAGATAGTACGCTGATCGCTCCTCCCGCCGTCCCCCTTCGGATCAGGAGCCGCCCGTGAGTGACGCGCCGCAGATCCGCAACCTGTTCATCCGACGCCCGATTTTCTCGGCCGTCATCTCGATCGTGATTGTGTTGCTCGGGCTGTTCTCTCTCTCGCGGCTGGCGGTCGAGAGCTACCCGCCGCTCACGCCACCTGAGATCCAGGTGCAAGCGGTCTACCCGGGTGCAACGGCGCAGGACGTGGCCGATGCCGTGGCCGCCCCGATCGAGCAGCAGCTGTCAGGGATGGAAGGGTTGCTGTACTTCAAGTCGGCGAACTCGAGCGACGGGGTGATGAACCTGTCGGTCTACTTCGACGTCTCGCGTAACCCGGATCTGGCGGCAGTGGACGTGCAGAATCAGATCGCCCTCGCCGAGCCGCAGCTGCCGCAGGAAGTGGTGCGCAACGGCATCACGGTGCGCAAGCGGCAAACCGCCTTCCTGGTGGTGCTCGCGTTGTCTTCCGACGATCCTCGGTATGACACCGAGTATTTGAACAACTACGCAAAGATCTATATCGACGACGAGCTGAAGCGACTCCCCGGCGTGGGTGATGCGAGCACGTTCGGGCAGCTCGACTTCTCGATGCTGTTGAGCCTCGACCCCGACCGCATGGCGCAGCTTGGCCTCACCGTGTCGGACGTCGCGGCCGCGGTCCAGGAGCAGAACGCCACGAACCCCGCCGGCCGCATCGGGCGCGAGCCCGCGCCGCCTGGCACGCAACTCACCATTCCCGTGATCACCAGCGGGCGGCTGAAGGAAGCGAGCGACTTCGAGCGCATCATCGTGCGCGGCCGGCCCGACGGCTCGCTGGTGCACCTCTCGGACATCGGGGAAGCTCACCTCGGTGCGCGGAACTACGACCTGGCGGGCCGGTTCGACGGTGCGCCCACCGCCCTGACCCCGGTCTTCCTGCGTCCCGGCGCGAACGCCCTCCAGGTGAAGCGCGAGGTCGTCAACCGGATGACCGAGCTCGCCAAGAGCTTTCCTCAGGGCGTCCGTTGGTCGATCGCCTTCGACACCACGCCCTACGTCACCGCGTCCATCAACGAGGTCGTGAAGACGCTGTTCGAGGCGCTGCTGCTCGTGACGCTGGTGGTGTTCGTGTTCCTGCAGAGCTGGCGGGCGACCTTGATCCCGGTGGTCGCGGTGCCCGTGTCCGTGATCGGCGCGTTCTTCGGCATGCAGGTGCTCGGATTCTCGGTTAACCTGCTCACCCTGTTCGGCCTGGTGCTGGCGATCGGCATCGTCGTGGACGACGCGATCGTCGTGATCGAAAACGTGGAGCGCATCATGGCCGAGGATCGGGTGCCACCCGCCGTCGCCGCCGACCGGGCCATGCGGCAGGTGAGCCGGGCCCTGATCTCCATCGTGCTCGTGCTGTGCTCCGTGTTCATCCCGGTGGCATTCCTCGGGGGCATCACCGGCCTCATGTACAAGCAGTTCGCCATCACCATCGCGGTTTCGGTGGTGCTATCGGGTATCGTCGCGCTGACTCTGACGCCGGCGCTGTGCGCCGTGCTGCTGCGGCCGGTCCTCACCCCCCTTCCCCCTCTCCACGGAGTGGAGAGGGGGAGCGACGGGGTGAGGTCCCTTGCGAGCCGGTTCTTCGCCGGGTTCAACCGGGGCTTCCGGGCGCTCACCGAGCGCTACCTCGGCGCCGCCGGTCGCGTGATCGACCGCCCCCGGACATTCTTCGCCGCCTTCGGGGTGGCGGTCGCCCTGCTGTTCGTCCTCGTGCGGTCCGTCCCGACCGGGTTCATCCCCAACGAAGACAAGGGCTATTTCGGGATGCTGATCGAGCTGCCGGACAATGCTTCGCGCCAGCGCACGGAAGCGGTCGTGAAGCAGGTCGAAGGCTATCTCATGCAGCAACCGGCGATCAATCACGTCGTGGCGCTCGTGGGCCTCAACTTCATCCAGAACGCGAACCAGACGAACGCTGCGATCATGTTCGTCATGCTGAAGCCGTGGGATGACCGGACCACGCCACGCGACCAGTTCGCGGCGGTGCTTGGCGGCGTGAACGGCTTTCTCTTCCAGCTGCAGCAGACGCGCGGCTTCGCGTTCAACATGCCCGAGATCATCGGGCTGGGCACGACCGCGGGTCTCGAGCTGAACCTTCAGGACCGCGGGGTGAACGACATCACGCGCTTCGCCGGGCTGACGGGCGAGTTCGCGACCGACGCCAACGCAAGCCCCGCGCTGCGGGGCGTGTACCCGACGATCCGAGTGAACACGCCGCAGCTGTTCGTGCAGGTGGATCGCGAGAAAGTGAAAGCGCTGGGGATCTCGCTGTCGGAGCTGTTCCAGACGCTGCAGGCATCTCTGTCGACGCTCTACATCAACGATTTCAACCGGTACGGCAAAACCTACCGGGTGCAGGCCGAAGCGCAGGCACGCTTCCGGCAGACGCCGGAAGACATCGGGCGGCTGTACGTGCGAGGGCCCAATCAGCAGATGGTGCCCGTGTCGGCCCTCACCCGGACGGAATTCCGGGCCGGGCCGAGCGTCATCACGCGGTTCAACGGGTTTACGTCGGCGCTCTTGGTCGGGGCCCCCGCGCCCGGGAAGAGCTCCGGCGAAATGCTCGCCTCTGTGGAGCGGCTCGCCCAGGACAAGTACGCCGCTCGCGGCGTGGGCTACGCCTTCAGCGGGCAGTCCTATCAGGAGCGTGCTTCGGGCGGGCAGGGCGGTCTCGTGTTCGGCCTCGGCCTCGTGATGGTGTTCCTGGTGTTGGCCGCGCAATACGAGAGCTGGACGATCCCGTTCGCGGTGCTGCTCGGTGTGCCGTTCGGCACGCTCGGTGCGCTGCTCGGCGTGTGGCTGCGCGGGATGGCGAACGACGTGTACGTGCAAATCGGCCTGATCGTCGTGGTGGGTCTCGCGGCGAAGAACGCGATCCTGATCGTCGAGTTCGCGAACGAGCTGCGCGCCCAGGGGCGCTCGATTCGCGAGGCGGCGCTCGAGGCCGGCCGCGAGCGGTTGCGGCCGATCTTGATGACCTCGTTCGCGTTCATCCTGGGCGTCACACCCTTGCTCACGTCGAGCGGCGCGGGCGCGGCGAGCCGGCACTCGATCGGCACCGGCGTCTTTTTCGGGATGCTCGTGGCGACCCTGGTCGGCGTGTTCTTCATCCCCCTGTTCTTCACGGCGATTCGCACCTTGAGCGAGCGGGGCCTGATGCGCCGGGGTGCCAGCGCCGCCCTCCCGCAACCCACGCCCGTCGCGGTGGAGGGCGACTGACGTGAGACGCCTCATTCCGCTCGCGGCCGCGCTGATCGCCCTCATCACTCTCACCGAGGCGTGCGCGGTGGGGCCGGGGTATCGCCGGTCCTCCCTTGGCATGCCGGACGGCTGGCGGCGTCCGGCGGCGTCCGAGGACTCGCTCCGATCGTTCTACGACTCGTTGCGCACCAGTCGCGATACCCTGTTGCCGGCTGGGGCGGACACGGCGCGTGTGCCCTTCGCGTACGACACCACGTCTCCAGGTACGCGCCTGGACTCGACGGCCGCGCTGCGGTGGCTCGACTTGATCCAGGATTCCGTGCTGCGCCAGCTCGTGGACACGAGCCTGCGGGAGAACCGTGACATGCGCACCGCGCTCGGCGTGATCGACGAATTCCGCGCCCAGTACCGGGCCACCCGGGGCGCGCTCCTGCCCGAGGTGACGGCCAACGGGCGGGCCGGCCGTAACCAAACGGTGTTCGGCACGTTCGGGTCGTTCACCTACAACGTGTACCAGGCCACGGCCGACCTGAGCTGGGAGCTCGATCTCTGGGGCCGGCTCCGCCGCAACACGAGCGCCGCGCGCTCGGACCTCGTGGCGCGGGAGGAAGATCGGCGCGCGCTGCAATTGTCGCTGATCGGCGACGTGGCGACGGCGTACTTCGACCTGCGCGCGGCCGATCTCAACCTCGCCATCGCACGCCGCACGCTCGAGTCACGGCGTCAAACGCTCGCGCTCGCCCGGCGGCGGCTGGACCAGGGCTTGATCTCGGAGCTCGACGTGCGCCAGTTCGAGGCCGATGTGGCGAGTCCGGCGGCGAGCGTCGCCGATCTCGAGCGGCAGGTGGCCCAGCAGGAAAACGCGCTGAGCGTGCTGGTGGGGCACAACCCTGGGGCCATCGCGCGGGGCCGCGCGCTCACCGAGATGGCGGCGCGGATTCCGGTCCCCGCCGGCGTGCCCTCCGCGCTGCTCGGCAACCGGCCAGACGTCCGAGGGGCCGAAGCGACGCTCCGCGCCGCCACGGCCCGGATCGGCGTCGCGCAGGCCGCCTTCCTGCCGACCTTCACGATCACCGGGCAGTACGGCACCCAGAGCACCGAATTCTCGAAGTGGTTCGGGTCGGGGACCAACATCTGGCAGGCGTTCGCCGGGGTATCGATACCGCTGTTCAAGGAGGGCCGGCCGGGGGCGGGCGAGCAGGTGAACGTCGCCCGGGCGCGGGCGTCGCAGGCGCGGTCGCGCTACGAGCAGACGGTGCTCGTGGCGCTGCGGGAAGTGGAAGACGCGCTCGTGGGGTTGCGCACCGCCCAGGATCGGAGCGCGGCGCAGGAGCGCCAGGTGATCGCGTTGCGCCGGGCGCTCGAGCTCGCGGACATGCGCTATCGGAACGGGGTGTCGAGCTATCTCGACGTGCTGGACGCACAGCGCGGCCTGTTCGGGGCCGAGCTGGCGCTCACCCAGGCGGAGCGGGACCAGCTCGTCGCGGCGGTGCAGCTGTATCGCGCCGTCGGGGCCGGCTGGCCCGCCGCAAAGCCGTGAGCCATAATGAGGGCGTGCGCAAGCGTCCCCGAAAAGGCGCGCGCCGCCCGACGGCCGACTCTCTCGTCTTCTCGTTCCTGAGCGCGGCGGACGTGGTCGAGGCACGCCTCGAGGCGGCCCTGAGCCCGACAGGATTGTCCCTGGCGAAGCTCGCGGTGCTCCACTTTTTGGCGGATGCCAAGGAAGCCTTGCCCCTGTCCGATCTGGCTGCGCGCCAGCACTGCGTGCGCTCCAACATCACCCAGCTGATGGATCGCCTCGAGAAGGAGGGCCTGGTCCGCCGGCGCGCCGATCCGGACGACCGGCGCAGCGTCCTGGCCGAGCTGACGCCCGCGGGTGAGCAGGCGCATGCCAAGGGTGTCCGCGCGCTCGCGGACGCGCAGCGCGCGATCGTCAAGGCGCTCAAGGCCGGCGAGGCGACGAGCCTCCAGAACGCGCTCACCGCGCTGACATCGTGATCGTTCTCCCACCTCCTGAAAGGGGATTCCCGTGCTCTACCTCGTCCCAATAGGTCGA
>WNEW01000468.1_pt1 | contig 19185 bp, 27 predicted proteins | sample 5399891 | NCBI WGS metagenome assembly WNEW01 (sample SAMN13153336, study PRJNA577476) | soil metagenome | isolation source: 40 cm grassland meadow soil pre-rain plot 5 | place: USA:California | collected 2015-09-08 | reverse complement strand
TTTTCAGCCCGGGCATTACGGTCACTTGAACCACTCCAGATTGTCCAAGCCGGCGACCTTACCTATCACGATCACGGCCGGGGGCTTGACACCTGCCTTTTTGGCGACGCTAACAATAGTAGCAAGTGTGCCCCTCACTATCTTCTGTTTGTCGGTCGTGCCACTTGCGACGATCGCTATTTTGGTCCCCTTTTTCATGCCGGCGTTCATAAGATCTCGCGAAATCTGATCCACTTTGCCGATGCCCATCAGAACAACGATGGTGTCTACCGCGCCTGCTAGCTTGTCCCACTTGACCACCAGCTCATCCTTTTCCGCATCTTCGTGCCCTGTGACTATCGCGACTGAAGATGAGTATCGACGGTGGGTTAGCGGGATGCCAGCATATGCCGGTGACGCTATCGCAGATGTTATGCCTGGAACTATCTCAAATTCGATACCACGCTTAATCAGGTACTCGGCTTCTTCGGCGCCACGCCCAAAAATAAATGGGTCGCCCCCCTTAAGCCGCATGACATTCTTACCCTTTTCTGCGTATTTTACCATCAGCTCGTTTGTTCTGTCCTGATGAGTGGTCGGTTGCCCGACGGTCCTGCCGACGTAGGCCTTCTCCGTTCCCGCAGGGATCTGGTCGATTATCTCCTTGCCGACGAGCCTGTCATACAGGACAACATCGCAACTTTTCAAAAGCTCCATTGCCCGCACTGTAATGAGCTTGGGGTCGCCCGGGCCTCCTCCGCAGATAAACACCTTCCCCTTTTTCATAACTTGTTATTCCACTCTTCCACCGCCCTTCGCCAGCCCTCTGCCATCGCCATAGCACCCTGCTTGACAAGCACGTCGGCTACCTTCCCGCCCAGCTTTTCCGGTTCGTTTGCTTTGCCCACTTTTTTCACCTTGATATTGCGAGTGCCGTCTGCAGAAAAAACGCTTGCGTAAAGCGTAATCTTGTCATCGTTGGTCACCGCCACTGCCCCGAGCGGGAACCTGCATCCGCCTTCAACTTTTCTTATTAGCGCTCTCTCTGCCAGCACTTCGGCACGGGAGCACGGGTCCTCGATCTGCTTCAACATGTTGATGAGGATCTTGTCGTCGCGCCTGCAAACTATGGCTATTGCCCCCTGACCTGGCGCCGGCACGAAATCCCTGACGCTAAAGCGCTCGACAATGACGTCCTTCATGCCGATCCGCGTCAGACCGGCCTCAGCAAGCACCACTGCCTCGTACTCGCCGTTGATCACCTTCTTCACCCTCGTCTCGACATTGCCCCTTATTGGCCTGACATTGAGGTCAGGTCTATACTTGGCCAGCTGCACAGCTCGCCGGAGGCTGCTCGTTCCTACGACAGAGCCGGGCGCAAGCTCTTTGAGCTTTTGGCCCTTGTCGTTGACGAGCACATCGTTTGGGCTTGCCCTCTTTGGGATGCACGCCACCACAAGTTCTTCTGACAGGTCGGACGGTACGTCCTTCAAGCTATGGACTGCAAAGTCAGCCTCGCCTTTTTTGACCGCTTCATTTACTTCTTTTTCGAAGATCCCCTTTTCATCCATGGTGAAAAGCGGCCGCTTGTCCACGTCACCCTTGGTGTTTATCGTTATTACTTCAAAGCGCACCCCGGCGTGCACCCTGCGCAATGCAGCCAGCGCTATCTCTGTCTGCGCTATCGCAAGCCGGCTGCCCCTAGTCCCAACTCGTATAGTCTTCATTTCTTTATCCTGCGAAAAGCTTCACCGTACGCTTCAATGGTCTTGTCCGTATCGTCTTCATTGTGTGCGTACGAAACAAAACAGGTCTCGAACTGTGAAGGCGGGATGAATACGTCTCGTTTTATCAGCTCGTCGAACAGCTTGCGGAACATTGCCGTGTTTGACTTTCTGGCACTTGCATCGTCCTTTACTTTTTCATTAGTAAAAAACAGTTGGAACATCGAGCCTATTGAATTCAGCGTGCAATCAAGATTGGCGCTCGATAGCATATCTTTGATGCCGTTGACTATGCTATCGCATGTCCTTGCAATCTTGGGGTAGATCGCGTTCTTAGCTTCGATGAGAGACTCCAGCGTAGCAATGGCGGCTGCAACCGACACCGGGTTGCCGGCAAATGTGCTTGCCTGGTACACGGGGCCTGATGGCGCAAGCCTGCTCATTATCTCTTTTCTGCCTCCAATCGCGGCTATTGGCAGACCGTTGCCAAGTGCTTTTGCAAACGTCGCAAGGTCCGGCTTGATGCCAAAGAACTCGCCTGCGCCGCCAAGCTCCAGTCGAAAACCTGTTACCACCTCGTCAAATATCAAGACCACGTCATTCTGCTCCGTTATCTTCCTCACCTCGTTGAGGTACCTCTTTTCCGGCGGTACGAGCCCGATGTTTGCAAGCACCGGCTCCATTATGACGCATGCGGTGTCGCGGTTCTTTTCAATCGCTTGCTCAAGAGCGGCCGGGTCATTATACGGCACGACTGCCGTGCGCGCCGATGCCTCTTCAAGTACTCCTTCTGATGCCGGAATGCTAGCCGCGCCAGAACCTGCCTTTGCAAGAACATAGTCATGCGCGCCGTGGTACCCTCCCTCAAATTTTATTACATCCTTTCTTTTCGTAAAGGCCCGAGCAAGTCTGATCGCGTGCATCGTGGCTTCGGAGCCCGTGTTGACAAGACGGGTCATTTCGGCACACGGAACCACCTTACAAATCATTTCTGCCAACTTGATCTCGCGCTCTGTCGGCACGCAAAAGAGCGTTCCGTTGTCAAGCTGTGACCTGACTGCTTCGATTACGGAAGAATAGCTATGACCAAGAATCATTGCTCCGTAGCCCATGCAATAGTCGAGGTAAGTTTTATGATCGGCCGTAGTGAGCTTGCTACCCCTTGCAGAGGTGGCAAAGAATGGATAAGGCTCGTAAAAGCGCACGGGACTGTTGACCCCACCGGGCAAAAGCTTCTTGGCTCTGCCAAAGAGTTGTTCAGATTTGATCAACTGTGTAGAGATCGAGCAAGAGCTATAATAATTGTAATGCTAATTACTCTAACGTTGTTCTAGGTTGCTGCTTAACAATCACATGCGAAAAATCTTAGCGCCTTTTGCTACTATTGTGTAGGTCTAGCGTGCCCAGCTGTAGTCAGCTGCCTGTGAGTTAGTGTATGAATTTTTGAATCTCTTTGCACGTCACTAAAAGGCGTTTGCCTTTTTCTGAGGTCTTTAGCAAATTTGTAGATTCGTCGTATTCGATTAACACATTCTGAAACAATACTGTCAGATATCTCAGCAAATAGTTATAAGATAAGTGGGTTCTTGACATAATCTCTTTATCTGATACACCTTTGCCCGTCGCCGACGCTAAAATAATGGCGAGAGTGTCAGTTACGGTCGCATTGTTGTGAACCATGCATCAATTTAGACTAATTGCTTAATGAAGCAGACTTAACATTGTTAATTCAAAAACAACAACGGGTTCACAGATGATACTCGAAACCAGCGCTGAGAAACTATTGTAACAGCCGAGATAATGAACATATGTTCGCAAAATACGTCTGATTGCAATTTGAATATTACAAATTATTCTGCGGCTTTCAAATCTTGTGTCAAAACATGAATTTTACTGCTTATTTCAAACCAGCAGGGCTTTTTGGCTTGACTTTTTTATAAGTGGCGGAATCTATAATCTCTATTAATGGCAAACCATGGAAGAATAAATGTGGCAGCATTTTCCAGCCTCATGGACGACCTGCGCTACAACATTGAGCGCAACCGGGATTCCCTTACGACGGCTTTGAAGAGAAGCCCCAACATGGCATACAAGAAGTTAAACGAGCTGGCGCTTTTTGTCGGCTCGCGCCATAATGTCAACCTACAATTACACTTTCCCGCGCATAACAAGCTATCTGATATTGGTTCGTACGGTACTGAAAATGTAGGCATCGTAGTTGACAAGTTCCGCAAAACCTTCCCTATTCCTAGGGAAATGCTGAAACAAAAGGCAATCGAGCTTCTCGGCAGCGAAGCCCGGCCCCAGGATGCATATATGTATGAGGGAAAGGAGGGCGTCAAAGTGGTTATGCCTGAGGGCAGGATCGAGGTCCTGCCCGGCTCGGTGCATTTCTGGTGCAGGATAGACGAAAAAGTCAGATCGTATGCAGACTGGCTTGTAGAAAATGTGTATTTCCCGAACAAGAAGACTGATGCGTAAATTGTTTCTGAATTGTTAGTACTTTTGCAAGCTCATATCGGCGATGGCGTTACCGCGCGACAACAAATTTGCTGTGTGGTGGGGGCTTTGGCTTGAGCTACAAAAATGCTATTTTGGCCCGATTCCGATCTGCATCTAGACCCCCGCCGCCCGACTAAGCTCGTACTGGTACTGCAGCTTGTCTTCAGAGTCATAGACCACTGCCTTGACCGGCAGCGGCATGTCGCGGACGACCCAGATCTTGCTCGTCTTTTCAGCCAGCTTGTAACTCAGGACAAAGGAATCAAACGTCCCTGCCTGCGTCTGAACCGTTTCTTCGCTCGTGACCCTGACAGTCACAGAAGACGCGCTGACAAATATAATATTCCACGGCGCGCCTACGACAAGGTACTTGGGACTTTCTCCGTACTCCATGTCACGGACTGCAAAAATTGACGATTGTATGGATTCAAAGTAGGGCTTGAACGACTCGTCCAGCTGCCCCTCACGCGTAAGCTCTTTTGACATCATGACCGTTTTTTCTACAGGTTGCGTCGTCCCGTTGACAACAGTGAATTGCACGTCCCAGTCGCTGCCGGACCTCCCAAAGGTCATGGATACATGCGTGGAGTTAAGCGAACTTGCGTCGGCGACGGCTGTCAGGGAATAGTCAAGCGTCATCCCGTCTTTTATGTTGGCACCCACTACCCAGATGTCCCGAGCCGTGGGCGGGTTCGGGAACGGCCGGCCGCCAGAAAATCCTCCTCCAGCAGCAATGATGCCGACACTCACCCCCACGCCGAGTGCAGCAAATAATGTAGTCATGACTGCTACCCGCCGCTTTGGAGACACAGTTTTGATCCAATGCCTGTGGTTATTTAAGCATAGATTCTTGCTACTTTTCTATGTCCGGTGCAACGTATTCGCCGATCTGGTTGTATATCTTTAGGAAGCGATTGCCCTTGTCGGTCGTCTTGTAGCTCTGCTCCCCTTCGATGTATTCGAGTAGTCTATTTTCAATGAGCACCGCCAGGTACTCTTTCAGCTGCGCGTACGACAGGAAAGCCTTGTACATTATTTTGGTCTTTGTGACGCCGCCATTTGCAGCTTCTAGAATTTGTGCAGTTATGTCAGTTCTGCTTCTATATTTCATGGCTATCGTATGTACCGACGTCCATAAAAGCGTCGTGAATAAATCAAGTAGAAAATTATTCTGGTCGCAAAATAAATGAGGAGAGGCGGCAAAAGTTGCCTTTTACGAAGTGTTCCTGCTGACCGTGTCCCTCATTGTCTGGGCAGTCTCGCGAGCCGCAGACCCGGTTTCTTCGGCCGCGCTTATGGTCTCCCTGATGACGCCGCGCTTCTTCAGTTCGTTCGCGACTTCGCTAATCTCTCTGGCGCTGTCGCGCGCTGCCACCGTGGCCTCGCGCACGGCCTCTGTCAGCTCCTCTATTGCGCCGCTCTGCCTGATTATCTTGACCGTCTCGCGCATCTTGGTCGACTCTTCCCTTATCCTCTTTGCAATGTTCTTGATCGCTTCAGCGGTTTGCTGCGGCGTCATTTCTTTTATGCTCGTGGCGCCTACATTACTACTATTAGACATTGAATGTTATATGACCTCATCATATAAAAGAAGAACCATCGGCTATTTGCGTTCAGTAAACGTTCTCCTAGTTTCGCGTATTGCTTCTTCTGCGTCATGAATGACGCCAGCTTTCTTAGAAGACGCGACTGTCAACTTCAGTTCGTCAACAAGTCCGGAAATGGAACGCAGCATCTCTTTGATCGCATCCATCGTTTCGCCCATATTTTTGGCATCACCGACGGAGCTGATAGAGCTGATAGCGCTCTTAGCAGACCTGATCGTCTCCCTTGCCTCGTCTAGGACACCCGAGTTTCTCAGCTCGGTTGTAATTTTTTCTGTCCGTGCACTTGTATTCTCTACGGACTCGGTTATCTTGCGCATGTTCTCAATGTTTGCCACCATTGCAGGGTCTTCGAGTGACACGATAATATCGCGAACTGTCTTGGCAACTTCCCGTATCTTTTCAAGCGACTCCTGCACCTCTGGTGAGCCAAGCTCTCTTATTATCTCAACTGCATCAGATGCTGTCTCTTTTATGTCCCTGAGCTTTTCCGCCATCTACGATAGTAACACGTTCCGGGTTAATTGCAAAGCGGTGCCTATTTTCTATAATCATCATCTGCTCATTTTTATTATCCTGTTCCAGAGCTTTTCCGGGACCGGCATCACTGATAGCCTTGAAATTCGCACCAGCTCCCATCCCGAAAACGCCTGGTCCCGCTTTATTGCGTCCAGCGTTACCGGCTTGGCGAGCCGGCCGGCAGGTCGAACATCGACCACTACAAGCAACTTGTCCTTTGGGTCTGGATATGGGTCCGATATTATTTCCATAATGCCTACTGCTTGCTTTTCTTCGCCGGTATGGTAAAATAGCACCTTATCACCTTTTTTCACGCTTCTGAGGTGCTTGAGGGCAAGGTTGTTTCTCACCCCGTCCCACACAGTTGTCCTGTCCGACTCGAGTTGCGAATAGCTATAAGTGGAGGGCTCTTGCTTGAACAGCCAGTATGCCATGCGTCAGGTAGTCAGCCGGCAGTAAAAAAGGTTAAACTACACCAGCAGTCGTGATCCTGCGTAGCGGGAAAGCGTAAATTACTAAGGAATGCATTGTCAACTATGCCAAAGTGCACCATCTGCGGGATGATATTTGCAAAACCAGAAGAGCTTGAAGTGCATAATATCGCGGTGCACAATTTCGCGGAGCAAGAATCCTCGCTTCTCAAGAAGGCTAGTAAGGAAGAAAAGGCCCGCAAGAGGTCAAGGGGGCCATACAGGAAGGCGCACGCGGCATGATTTTATTATAGCGGGTGCATAGAGCACCCATGCAAGCGGCCAAGCCAACGGTCAGAAATGGTTACATTATCAGAACCGGTAGGGGCTATTCGTTAGGAGAGCTGATGGAAGCCGGCCTTAACTCCCGGGTCGCCAGAAAGAGCGGCATGCCGGTGGATGTGTTAAGACGGTCAAAACACGCGGAGAATATCGAGCAGCTGAAATCAATTGTTAAAACAATGCAGCCGCGTCAGTCCGCCAAGAAAACTAAGAAAAAGAAGGAATAGCCGCTCGCAAATGACTCTTGTTGTCCCCAAGATCGACAGGCTAGCAGGCATTGAATGCTACTGCACCAGCTTTACCGGGACGGGCGGGTCCATCAAGCATGGAAGCGAGGATTTCAGTGTCTCCGAGCTTGTAGACGAGTCGCTTGCAGGCAGCATCTCGCCAGCATTTGACGATCGCCACGGCTATCCCCTCTACATTCTTGAAAAACATGACATCGACTCAAACCACGCTCTCTTTGAGATCGAGCGCGAATGCGGAGTCAAACTCAGAGTTATGGGGATAAAGGATGCCAAGGCCGTAACGACGCAGTACGCCGGTGCAGAAAGGGTGATGAAGAATCCGCCGGGCGAGCTGAAAAGCAGACATACACGCCTAATCTTCAAAGGGTTCACCAAACGACCGATTGGCAGAGAGTTCCTTGCAGGTAACAATTTCGAAATAGCCATTCGTGATCCACACTTGCAAGACCTGTCAGGCTTGCTCCCCGAAATAAGCAGAATTGGCAACTTTTACGGACTTCAGCGGTTTGGAAGCGAAAGGCTGGTGACGCACCTTGTTGGCAGAGAGATCGTCAGACGCAACTTTAGGCGTGCAGTCGAATTGATACTGTCGTATACTACGGAATACGACACTCCGATGAGCAAAGAGATCAGGACCAAGATTGCAGACCCTGGCAACTATCGGCAGGGTCTCAGGATACTGCCAAGGGGGATGGACATAGAGCGGCAGGTGTTGACTGTGCTTGTAGCCGGCAAGGACGCGGTTTCCGCCTTGCGCGCAGTACCTATCACCATTCGCCGGTTATTTGTACACGCATATCAGGCCTATATTTTCAACAAATGCCTCAGCGCGGCCGTCATCAGCAATGAAGACCTGCTTCAGCCGGTTGCCGGGGACCTATGTTTCGAGTTGGAGGGGCCAGCGACATTTGGCAGGATAATCAAGTACGATCCAACTTCAGGAGCGAAAATGGTGCCGGCAATAAGGATGGCGGGATACACCTTTCAGCCCGGCAAGGGCAGGTTTGAAAACATCACCAAGGCAATCCTCGAGGAAGAAGGCATTACTGCAAAGGACTTTCACATAAAGGAAATGCAGGAGCTTAGCCACCAAGGAGGGTTCAGGCAAGCTCTTCTTTGGTGCATCGACTTCTCTTTCAAACAACAAAGCCCGCTTAAGGTGTCGTTCAAGTTGCCAAAGGGATCGTACGCGACCACTCTGCTGCGCGAAATAATCAAGCCAGAAGATCCGATCAAGAGCGGCTTTTAGCTCAAAACATAATATATAGCGCCGCAGTGAGGTATGATACACAAATGCTTGGCGGCAGGGACCTGCGGAAAACGATAGAAAAGAACATCGACAAGTTGCACGAGGATTTAAGCGTCAAGATAGACAAGAAAAACCCTGACAGGATCCACGCCATTGAAGCTGCTGGATGCACAAGATTTGCTTATTATGAGCGCAGAGATCCGGTGCCGACCGATACCGCGTCCAAGATTTCCGGACTGCTTGGCAGCGCAATGCGTCATTCGCTGAGCAATGCGCGTGGTGAATACAAGGTAGACAGCCTGTCGCTTGAAGTCAATGCCGACCTAGTAATGGGCGACGAGTTTGTCGTAAGGTTTGAAATAGTACAGACCCTGCCCGAAGTTCCGCATCCGCGTCACCTGCTTTATCTGAACGCCTGCCTATTTGCATTCAACAAGGACGAAGGCTTTTTGATCTACATGACTGCCGAAGGCAAAACTGTCGAGTTTTCCATGACCAAGAACAACAGGATGTTTGAAGAGATCATCAGAAGGGCAAGGGTTCTGAGCACGCTCCTGAAAGACAACAAAGTGCCAATAGTAGAGCCGTCTGAATTATGCCTAAACTGCAAGTATTATGAAAGGTGCTATGCAAGAAAACAGGTAAAAGACGAAAGTTCGGGCTTCATACTGGAAGAAATCTTCAAGAACAAGAAATAATAAAAATGAATTGACGCCGCTATTCCTTAGTTTCGGCGTGTCCTCCAGATTTCGTATATCCAGAGCTGTATCTTTTCGCCCTTGCACCGAACACTACTGCCACTAGGAATACAAAGATTCCTGCCGTCACTGCAAACATCAGCATCGAGTCTGCCATATCACCAACGACCCAGTCTGAAACTTAATATCTTTATCGCATGGCGAAATTCTATCCAGTGATACTATCATAAAATGTCAGGGGAATGTTAAGGCGGAGGGAATGTCAGGGCGAATTCCTTCTCGCCCGGAGTTGTTTCTAGCCTAACAGTGGCTCTATAAGCATAGAATCCCGTGACTTCGTATTTGGCCGTACCCTCAACCATGCTATCCCAGCTGTTCGCAGTTACATTATTTCGTATTGCGACCTGGGTATTTCTCAAAGTCACTGACGACTCGCTGGGGATATGCGTGAGGTCTGCGGATGAAGCAACCATACCTTCAGGGCTTCCCCCGATATCACCGCCGGTCATACGCAAGCCGCCAACATTCAAAGTGTATTGCAACATTTCTAGCAATAATGGGTTGGAGTTTGGATTGTGCATGTCAAAAGCTATCTGTACACTTGCACTTCCATTGTCCATTCTAGTCACAGTCACATTCTTAATCGAAAGTTCAGGTTCCAATTGGAGTTGCTGGGAAGTTTGATTTCCTTCCGACAAACCCGGAAGCCGGATATTCCCGGGCACCATTATGAAAAATAACGCAATTGCCGCAGCGGCAATCCCACCGCCTGCTGCATAAAGTGCCTTGGTATTCACGATGGACTTTTCTCGCGTCCATCCGCATTTTAAAGCTGTCGATTGAAGCAAATGCTTATACTAGCTGTCACGAAATTTGCTGCGGCTTGCAGTACCACAAGGCCGCCCACATTGGCCAGGAAAGGTCGAGAAAAGCCCAGATCAAGCTATTTGACTACACCGGCTTTGCTATGCTGACTTACACAATAAAGCAGGGCAAAGCGGGGTTTGAGCCGGTGGGAGAAGAAGACTTGGCCGGCAAGATGAGAAAAGGAAATGAAGCGATGATCTTTATTTGCGACAAGGATGGCTATGCTAAGGCGCAGTCAAGGCCGATGCCGGTGGATCAGGGGGAAGAGATTTTCAAAAAGATGCTTGCCGATGGCATGCTGGAATTCGCTGGCGAGATCAGGACTGTATCCTAGACTATTATCCGCGTCCCGGTTGCCTTGTTGGCTATAGCGTTCTTGATAGTTGAAGGGTCAGACTTGAGTACCACGGTCGGTATCTTGCTTCGCTCTATCACCTTGAGCGCCACGATATCCATCAGGTCGTAGGTGCCTGCCGCTGAATTTTCCGATCCCAATAGCTCGAAACATTTTTTCACTGTTATGTCTTTGAAGAGCTTTGCTCCCTTGTTCTTGTTCGGGTCAGAGTCATATATGCCATCAACATCAGTCGCGTTAAGGAACTTTTTCGCCTTGACCTTCTCCGCAATCAGTGCTGCAGTCGCGTTAGTGCTCTGCCCTGGATGCAGGCCGCCCGTGACGACTATCTTACCGCCATCGGCAGCCTGGCTCACCTGCTCCAGATCAGACGGGACTGCAGGGTATGCATTGTCTCCAAGGGCCGCTATCAGGAGCCTTGCATTGAGCCTTGAAACCTCAATGCCCATGATGTCAAGCGATGCCTCGTCTGAGCCAAAGCCCCTTGCAATGTTGATGTAGTGGCGCGCGACATTGCCTCCGCCGGCCACGACCACAGGCTGCATCTCGCTACTAATTTCAAAAAGCATGCGTGCATATTTTTTCAGTTCATCTGCCGCATTGTCGCCGAATAAACTGCCGGATAACTTGATTACAACTCGTTCTTTAGTGCCCAAGTTTGCTCGCTCTCATGTACAGCGTTTCTTGATCACCCAGCACCTTTTTAACAGATCGTTCGACTTTCTCACGATTCTCGCCTGTTGTATAGACGCGGAGCATGTCAAAGAACCCCGAGATCGACTCGACAAGCGGCATCTCTGACACTGGCATCTCGTAGACTTCGTTCTTATCAACGACAAGTAGAGAATACATTTCCTCTTTGCTTGGAGTCAGAGGCATAGAGGGGGCGCGTGATGCGTCGACGAAGACGTAGTTCTTGTCGACGCCGGCCGCGTCCGCTATTCGCGACGCGAGCGTCTGCAGCGCTTTGCTGTCCATCTTTTGCTTGTCGCGCTTGTGCAGGAATTTTTCATATACGCTCTTGAGCAACTTCCTGTCTCGATAATCACGCGCCATCTTGCCTGCAAACGCATGTTTCCCGTCAAGGACACAGAGCCGCTCAAGCGTAGCCTCGTCCGTCAGTGCAAGATAGTTTTGAAGCAAAGTGTTCGAAAGCCCGAGTGCCTCGTCTGCGGCAATCATGGCCCTCAAAAGCATGACTTCGGCAGCCCGGACGGTCTTGTGGAAGTACACCGCCTTGAACATTTCATATCTTGAAATGAGCATTGATTCGAGCGAGTTTAGTACGGACCTGTTAATCGCAAGCCGGTTCTTTGAAACTTCAAGCGAACCTATCAGCCGGTAATAATCAACCTTGGCATACTCTGCTCCAGTGAAAAGCCCGTCACGTGGCAAGTAATCCATGATATCTGCAGATAGTCCGCCGGAAACGATCTCGTTCATGAAGTTCACCTTTGACTGGCCAAACGATAGGTCGCAGATATGATCTGCGCTGTAGCCGTGTCTGCCCATGATGTCGGCTATTTCGCTTTGCATTATGATCTTCTTGCCCATCTCCTCGTGGGTAGTGTTGCAGCGATACTCGAGCACCTCTTCAAACAGGTGTGAAAATGGCCCATGCCCGATATCATGCAAGAGCGCGGCAAGTCGAAGATCCTGCACTATCTCAGCGTGGTCGATGTACCCTTTGCCAAGCAACGTTTCCCCAGCTAGCCCTGCAATGTGCATTGCACCGAGCGAGTGTTCAAAACGGGAGTGCTGCGCGCTGGGATACACCAAGTGCGCGCCGGCCAGCTGCCGTATCCTCCGCAGGCGTTGGAACGCGGGGCTGTCGATGACTTCTCTTTCGGCCTGCGAGAATCTGATTGACCTGTGTACGGGATCGGTGATCTCGCCTGAAAACTCCATTGCTTTTATCACAATTTAAGAGGACTTAAACTTTCAGCTTTTTCCTTGTTATCTTCATAACTTCCTGGTGAACCTGCTCCTTGTTCTTTGAGCCGTCAATGACCTTCCACCTGAACTGCTTTGCAAACTTCAAATAATTTCTGTAGGCTTTGGCGGCGAGCTGCGGGTCTGATTCAAATGTGTCCTGCGTTTCGGCGCGCTTAGTCGATATGCCCGGGTTGACCAATATCACAATTACAAGGTCTTCCTTTGGCAGATTCTTGTCGAGGCTGAGAAGCCAGCTTGTGTCCATGCCGTTCGCCGCACCATAGATAAGATTTGACTGCCAGTAGCGGTTCATAACGACAATCGTACCGTTTTCCACCATGCTCTCGATTTCTCTCTTTTTTTCCCACCTGTTGGCAGCGAACAGCAGATGCTTTGCCTCTGCGGGATAGTCGCGCCTGCCGTCAAGGAACGCCTTTATCTCCATCCCGATAGGCGTCGTATAATCCGGGAAATCGATAATAACGCAGACCTTGCCTGAGAACTTGAGAGCCTCGGCGAGCATTCGGGACTGGGTCGTTTTTCCTGCTTTGTCGGTGCCTTCTATTACAATTATCTTGCCCTTTGCCACCGTTTGAGGGTCATGAATGCATCAATAAAAAGATGTTGAGTATTATTTGGCACAGGCACATCCTTATCGTATTTTACATGCCATGCATGTCAAGAATTTAATCTGAAAAACCAACAAATTAAAATATTAACAAACATTGTAACAAATGGTCCCAGCTCAAGTGAAAGACGAGAAATCAACAATTGCGATATTTGACACGTTTAAGACCCGGAAGAACAAGTTCACAGGCGAGGCAAAGCGGCAGCGCGGAATAATCGCCCATTTGGCCACCGAGCAGAGCCCCGAGCTCCGCACCAGAACCTCAATAGCACATGCAATTGCAAAGGAGCATGGGATCCTGTGGCAGAACATCTACTCGGGTATATTTCGCGACCTTGACGAAGTTCTAATTCCAGCCGGCGTGGTGAAAGAGGGCGGCAGACTTCCGCTCAGGCGCGGGCCCAGGGCGCTCCAGCTTGAAGGCGTCCCGTTTTATGAGCTGACTGACACGGGCATGCTAGTCGCATCGGCGATTGATGAGCTAAGCGACAAGCGGATGAAGCTGTTGCAGTCGTACATCGCGTCGCTGCCGGCAGGTGACGCAAGCTCCAGAGCTATGAAGGAAGGCATGCTTTTTCTGATATCGGCTGCACCATCGTTTGTTTCAAAGATAATAGGCGAATACATTTACGCATACAGCACTGGCGCAATAGACGCAATCGCGCCGCTTGACGCCAAGAAATTAAGATCGGTCATCGCAAAGCAAATAATAGTCGAAAAAGAGTTGGTTGAAGCCTTTATGGGTATGCAACAAGATAACAAGGATTTGGTTAGAAGCTTTTTCAAAGTTGTGACCTAGTGGCCTTCGTAACCGCAGGCAGTGCACCGGTACTTTTTCTGCTTTCCCTTGCAGCCTTCGCAGCGCCAGATCCGAGCGTTTCTGCACTTTGGGCAGCTGAAACTTTCTGACAGCTCACCCGGTCTCACTTCCTTGCCACAGGCATTGCAGGTTGGCATGTCGTACGAACCGGCGTACATTTTTCTTGGGTGCATATCCTCGCCGACCTATTTTTACTTTTGTCGGGCCCAGAAAATAAAGGATTTATACCATCCCAACTAAGTTATGATATGGGCATTGGACGATACATGGCAAGAGGTATTGCCAAGGAACTGGACAACAAATCCAGAGAATTCTACGAGTTTGTTATGCCGGCTATAGACATGTTTGAGGATGGCAATGATCTGGTAGTAGCTATTGATCTTCCCGGCTTTGCCAAGAAGGATATTAACCTCAGAATAAACGCGAACATCCTGTCGATAATCGCCAAGAGGGAACAGGACGAAGTGAATGGCACCGTCTATTACAGGCACAGGCCTGCCAAGATAGACAAGAAAGTGGTGCTTCCGATATCGGTCAAGGAAGAGGACAAGATAGTGGGCAAGGCTACGTATGAAAATGGCGTCGTGACCCTCAAGATACCGATACCAAAGTCGACCAATATCCCTATAACATAAGAAAAAGGTATCAGGTCGATTCTAAGAAATAAATCTCATTTAAGTACTTGTACCGGGAACGACGTCATATTCTAAGCAATGACTCTCGCCATTGTCATTCTCTTCTTTTTGGCAGTGATAAGGCGGAAATAAGTCTAAAATTTCTTTTTCAACGCGACGACAACTGCCGCAGCTGCTGCAGCAAAACCGCCATATGCCAAGTACGAATTGTATGGCAGTATCACTGCTGATCCTACAAATAGTGCAGACGCAAGGATGCTTGCGGCAAGTGTGCTCGTGTTTCTCTCCTGTCGGCCGTACGAGCCCACTGTTTCCAGGTACGTCTTGAGCAGCGGCGCGACGGTCACCGAATCCTGAATGCCCTTTACCAACCCCTTTGCATAGACCTTCACTTCTTCAATGTACGCGTCCCTCACGAGTCCCTCTTCCTCAAGCAGGTTTGCAAGTACCTTGACAAACTTGAACGGCACCTTGTGGTGCTGGTAGATGCCCTCCAGAATAGAGGCCATACGCATGTAGAGCGCAAGATTCTTTGGCAGCCTGAACGGAAAACGGCTCATGGTTTTGTTTGCAAGGTCGACGAGTGACTTTACTTCCATCCTGTCTACCTCGCTACCGTGCATTGACCGGATTGAAAGCGCAATGCCCCGCTCGACTATGTACCGGTTAACTGTAGGCTCAAGCGTTCCAAGCTCGATCAACACATTGACAGTCCTTTCCGCGTCTTTGTCCAGCAGACCTAGATAAAGCCGGATTAGCCTGATGCGGGTCTCGTTGTCCAACCTTCCGACCATACCAAAGTCATACAGTATCAGCCGTCCGTCGTCGGCTACTGAGATATTACCGGGGTGCGGGTCGGCATGGAAGATATCGTGGCGCAAAAGCATCTTGAAGAACAGCCTGTGCGCGCGAACCACCAGCTTTTCCCTGTCAATGCCTTTTTCGTCCAGCCTTGCAATGTCGGTGATCTTTATTCCTGGCACGTATTCCATCGTAAGCACATGCCTGCTGGTCCTTTCCATAAACACATCAGGTACGACAACGGACGGATCGCCTGCTAGGTTGTGCCTGATCGTTAGCAGGTTCTGAGCTTCTATGCGGTAGTCCATCTCTTCGTGGACAGTCTCGATGAACTGCGCCAACATGCCCTCCGCAGAGAACCGCAGGTTGGGATCAATGAACCGAGTGGCAAGCGGCAGTATTTTTTTCAGGACGTAAATGTCATCCTCAATCATCTTCTCAATGTTTGGCCTGCCCACCTTGACCATCACTTGGTGACCGGAGTATTTCGCGACATACACTTGTCCCAAGGACGCACCCGACAGCGGCGCGGTGTCAAACTCTTCAAACGCGTCCTCTACCTTTCCCAGCTCGCCTTCGATTATTGGCCTTATTTCATCGAACCGAGCAGGCGGCACGTCGTCCTGCAGTTTCGCAAGAACTTCTAGGTATGGCTGCGGTAGGATGTCGACCCGAGTTGAAAGCCACTGGCCAAGTTTGATGTACGACGGCCCGAGGTCGATGAAAGTCTTAAGCGCCCTGCGAGCGTGCCGGCGATATTTTTCTTCATCAACATTCTTGCCCTCTCTCTTCACCCATTCGCGCCTGTCCCGGCGCAGGCTGATGACGACTGGCAGAAGCTTCAGCATGACTTTTGCGGTATGCAGCTTTGAAGGGTGTGGGAAAACAGGGGTTTTGTCGATGCGGTCTTTTCTGACCTGGGACGGGTGCTCCACTCTTTATTATCTCCTTTTTTTCATTGAACTGGCCGCATTGAAAACAAGGTTCCCGGCTGACGAGCCTGCGAAGTATCCTGCAACAGCAGCGTCAATAGCTGCATCCCTGGTGCTTCTACCTTCTTTTTTGCGCTTGTTGTAAACTGCCACGCCCACACTCCTGCCAACAATCACTGCAGCTGCTGCGCCAGCAAGATATTCCGGCGCGTCAACGAGCAGGTGACCAAGTGGATTTCTCAGCGGGTCCACCCTGTCCATGTGCACGGTGTAATGGGTATCATAATCACGTATGTGGAGGTTGCCGTAGCGGTACTGCTTCCTGGCCCCCATTTTGCCGCCAAGAACAGTCTCCTTGAAATCAATTATCGGTCTAACGGCCTTTGGCACAATGATGTTACCCTCACCGTCAATGAATTCCACGATTCAGAAAGAGCCTCAAATCGCATATAAAATTAGCGAATAAGTTTAATCCCACGCCTCACCCCGTAATGGCAATGGGTGGCGTCAGAGTAATCGAGAGCAGAAGGATCTATTCCGGCGCCATCAAATTGAGAAAGGACAGATTCTTGTTGGGCGATAGGGTGATCGACAAAGAGATAGTCGAGCACCAAGACTCTGTTGGGATAGTCGCAGTCAGCGGCAGAGATGTCATCCTGGTCGCGCAGTACAGGCGCGCTGCAGGCAAAGTGCTACTTGAGATACCGGCGGGCAAGATGGAAAAGGGCGAGAAGCCGAGGCAAGCTGCGATTCGCGAAATGGCTGAGGAGATCGGCTATTCTGGCAAGCTCGAGCTGGTGATGAAATGGTACCTCGCGCCTGGCTACTCCACAGAGCTCATGCATGTGTTTGTCGCCACCAACCTGAGAAAGATAACGCGCGGGCCCTTGGACGATGATGAGAACATCAGGATAAGGAAAGTGAAATTGAGTATGGCCCTGAGGAAGTGTCTCAGTGGTGAGATCCAAGACAGCAAAACCGTGGCTGCGCTTCTAGGCTACAGCCAGTCCGACTGAACCGGCTGGTACACTTTTTTCCTTGCGTCATCAAGGCTGTTCCTCTCGATTATTAGTCCTTGGCGCTTCAGGTCGTCAACCGCGGCCTGTACCGTCCTCCTTGGTAGGTGGCTCATCGAAACAAGCTCGCTCTGATCAATCGGGTGCTTTGTGCGGATTACAAAGTAAATGAACTTTGCAGCGGGTCCGCCCTCAGGGTTCCTGCGCAAATACGACACGCCGAACGCAGATTTTGAGAGAAAACCCCTACGCTGCGACTCGACAGACGCAACCGCGTCCGGGTGCACCTCTGCCAAATTGACGCGTTGGCCAAACTCGGCAATGAGCGCCGACTGCTGCGACTCGAGCAGCGTCTCGAAGATGAACGTGCTTGGTGGGTACTTGTTCGTAATCGCGCCAACAAAGCTCCACTTCACTAGTGCTTTCTCGTCGTAAATGCCGACGTTGATCCCTTCGTTTGCCTCAAGCACTATTTTCTTCGAGCCTAGTTTTACTGCCTCCTCTATCTTGTCCAGCGTAGCATCGATCCCGAGCTGGTGGCGCGGGTCCTTCTTGCCTACTTTCCACTGGAACTCGAGGCCGGCAGATTTGATCACGTTAATTATCTTACGTTTCTGATCAACCGAGAGGTCGATGCTATTCTCGCCAATTTCGATGATGTCGAAGCTTACCTTTGCAGCGTCCTTGACGAATCTCTCGAGGGAGTTTTCCGAGATCGCAAACTCGGTTATAGTGCTGCCTGTCGAGACGCGTACGCCGAAATCATGATAGAACTTTATCTTTTTCTTGAGGCTGTCTTCCGAAACTAACATCGGAAACGCGCCGTAGATCTTGACCACGTCGATGAAAGGGGCTATTACCTCAAAGTTCTCTTTGTCAATACCCTGCAGCTTGTCTATGGTGCAGGTTATCCCCTCTTTGCGTGGCTTTTTTGCATCTACCCTGTTCTTTGCAAGGTCGTCAAGCATACCGAATTATGATATATGCAGATTTTGCGCATATTTTAGTTTGTGGATTCTTGCGCATTATCTATCTCAACGGGTCGGACTATTCGGAGTGGTCATCGAGTCCCCAGCGTGACCTTACCTTTTCCTCAACCTTACGGAATAGTACCCTGTCAAACACAATGCCTATTGCAAAAATTGTGATCATGATGGTTATGATGTCTCCCATGAAGTGGAAATTTCTTGCAGAGCTCATCACGTATCCTAGACCGGGCTCTGACGTTATCGTTATCAATATTTCAGCTCCAATGAGCGCGTGCCATGCAAACGACCAAGCTTGTCGGATTCCTAGAATGAGCGAAGGAGTCGCTGCAGGGATCATTACGTGTTGGAACAGCGCAAACCCTTTTGCGCCCATGTTGCTGGCCGCACGCAGGTAGATCGGCGGTATGTTGCGAATCGAGCTGTACGTGGTAATCATTACAGAGAATACAGAGGCCATCACGATTACAAACAATATCGCCATGTCGTTGTAGCCAAATGGAAGAATGGCAAATATGGCCCATGCAATGCTCGGAAAAGTCAAAAGACCTACGGCAAAAGAGCTCATCGTCTTGCCAAATCCCGGAAACTTGACCATTGCGAGGCCTACTGCTCCTCCTATGCCAATTGACATCAAGAATCCGGCGGCAAGCCTCAATAGCGTTACACCAGTACCCACTACCAGCGAAGAATTCGCTACTAGGTTAGTTATCGAACCAAGAACCATTGCAGGAGATGGCATGAGAAATTCTGGCCAAATTCTAAGCAAGAATACAAATTGCCATATGCCCACAAATGCGGCCAAGAATAGCGCGACGTTGGCAGCATCTGTTACGTCTAATTTGGCTTTGCTGCGTCGTTTATCTAACTGTGTTTTCTCTTCTAACAAATTGGAACTCCTCTTCTAGCTCTTTCAGGATCTGCCTCTTGATTAC
>WNEW01000464.1_pt1 | contig 19289 bp, 16 predicted proteins | sample 5399891 | NCBI WGS metagenome assembly WNEW01 (sample SAMN13153336, study PRJNA577476) | soil metagenome | isolation source: 40 cm grassland meadow soil pre-rain plot 5 | place: USA:California | collected 2015-09-08 | reverse complement strand
CGCCCTCGCGGGCGCGAACCTCGTCGACCGTGCAGCCCTCCCACTCGCCGAGAGACAGCTCGCGCAGCTCCTCGAGCGCGGTCACGGGCACCCCGGCGCCCGCGAGCGCCACCTCCGCCGTCTCGCGCGCGCGCCGGAACGGGCTCACGTAGGCGGCCGTCACGCGATAGCCGCGCAGCGCGCGCCCGAGGGCCTCGGACTGCGCGCGCCCGCGCGCGGAGAGGGCGATGTCCGTGCGGCCCTGGAAACGGCGCTCCGCGTTCCAGACCGTCTCGCCGTGGCGCGCGAGCAGCAGCCTCACGCGGCGCCCTTCGCCGCCGCCTCGCGCGCGGCGCGCAGGCGCGCCAGCGTCTCCTCGCGGCCGAGCAGCGCGAGCACGTCGAACAGCGGGGGCGACGCGGTGCGGCCCGTCACCGCCAGCCGCGTGAGCTGAGCGAGGTCGACGAGCTTGAGCCCCATCGCCTCGACGAGCTCCCGGTACAGCGCCTCCAGGGCCGCCGCCGTGAAGGGGTCGACGGCGGCCAGTCGCTGGATCACGGCGTCCAGCCGCTGCACGCCGGCGGGCGTGAACAGCTTGGCGGCGGCCGTGGCCTCGTACTGGCGCGGGCGCTCGAAGTAGAACCGGCCGACCTCCACGAGCTCGGGCAGCGTTGGGCCGCGCTCGCGGAGCGTGTCGAGCATGCCGACGAAGCGCCGGGTGTCGGCGGGCGGCGTCAACCCCGCCGCTCGCACGAACGGCGTCACCAGCGACGCCAGCCGCGCCCCGTCGATGGTCTTGATGTGCTCGTGGTTCAGCCACTGGAGCTTCGTTCTGTCGAAGATCGCGCCCGACGACGACACGTCCTTGATGTCGAAGCGCTCGATGAGCTCCGCGCGCGAGAAGATCTCCTGGTCGCCGCTCGACCAGCCGAGCCGCGCCAGATAGTTGACCATCGCCTCCGGCAGCATCCCCTGCTCGCGGTACGCCTGCACCGACGTCGCGCCGTGCCGCTTGGAGAGCCGCGTGCGGTCGGCGCCCAGGATCATCGAGACGTGCGCCATCGCGGGCACCGGGTAGCCGAGCGCCTCGTAGCAGAGCACCTGCTTGGGCGTGTTCGAGAGGTGGTCGTTCCCGCGGATCACGTGGCTGATGCGCATGGTGACGTCGTCCACCACGACGCAGAAGTTGTACGTCGGCGTCCCGTCGCTGCGCACGAGGATCCAGTCGTCGAGCTGGCGGTGGTCGAAGGTCACCGGCCCGTGAATGAGATCGTCGACGACGGTGGCGCCCTCGTCGGGAATGCGCAGGCGCAGCGCGCCGGCCGTGAGCCCGAGCTTGCGGCAGCGACCGGAGTACCGGAACGTCTCGTTCCGCGCCTGCGCCTCCGCGCGCTCGGCGTCGAGCTGCTCGGGCGTGCACGCGCAGTAGTAGGCGCGCCCCTCGGCCACGAGGCGCTGCGCGTGCGCGCGATAGAGCGGCAAGCGCTCGGTCTGGCGGTAGCCCGCGGTGGGCGGGCCTTCGTCCCAGTCGAGCTCCAGCCAGCGCAGGGCGTCGAGGATGGCGTCGAGGTTCTCCTCGGTCGAGCGCGAGCGGTCGGTGTCCTCGATCCTCAGAATGAAGGCCCCGCCGTGGTGGTGCGCGTAGAGCCAGTTGAAGAGCGCGGTGCGCGCGCCGCCGACGTGCAAAAGACCTGTGGGGCTCGGCGCGAAGCGCACGCGGACGGCTTCCGTCATGACCACCTATTCTATCGTGCGGCGCCCGTCGGGCCACGACTCCGCAGCTCGAACACCGTCGGCAAGACGCCCGCGTCGCCCGGAGCCCGCACGAAGCTGCGCACGAGCTCCGTCCGCGAGAATTCGCCGCCGCTCACGAGCCGCGCGAGCTCGTCGCCGACGAACGACTCCCAGGTCCGCCGGCGCCCCCACGGAAAGCACGACGCCTCGATCATCCGCACGGGCAGGCCCTCGTCGAGCCCGCTCACGACCTGCTCGCGGACCCATCGCAGGAAGGCCAGCTTCTCCGCCAGCGAGCGGCGTGGATCCTCGCGGATGACCACGCCCGGGACGTCGGGGACGTCGCCTCGAAGCGTTCGCACGTGCCCGTGGCCCTCCACGAGGATCTCGACGTCGAGCGCGCACAACCGTTCGAGCGTCTCGATCCACCGCACGCTGTCGACGTCCGCGTTCGGCGTGGCGAAGTACCGCCCCATGAACGCGTCGCCGGCGAGGAGGAGCTTCGCGTGCGGGTCGTAGAGCACGACGTGGTCGTCGCAGTGCCCGGGCGCCGGCATGACGTCGACGCGCCCGTGCCGCGTGGCCAACGAGCGATCGAGGCGTTCGATCGCTCCGTCCAGTGGCTCGGGCTGTCCGATGATCCAGCGCCGCGCCCGTGGCAGCCGGTGCCCGGCGCGGACGTGGCGGGCGGTGCCGTCGCCGAGCACGATCGGGGCCCCGGTCGCGGCGGCGGCCCAGGCGAGATTGCCCACGTGCTCCTCGTGATGATGGGTTGCGACGACGGCCTGCACCGCATTCGGGGGCAGCCGGCGCAGATGCCGGGCGAGCGAGGCGCGCATGCGCGGCGAGCCGGGATCGATCAGGAGCCCGTCATAGAGGACGGCCGCGAAGCGCTCGCCGAAGGTGAGCGGCACGAGGTCGGCCGGCCAGCCTCCGAGGAAGAGCAGCGACAGGCGGCCCCCGAGGAGCTCGACACGTCGTCGATACGTCGCCGCGAAGCCGGCGGCGTTCGAGACCAACGCGCCACACTCGGCCGCGATGACGAGCGGTGACCGGACCAGCATGCCGAGTGTGTAGCAGCTCCAGAAGGCGCGACCCTGCGCGCGCTCCCGGACGACACGCGGCTGCGCCACGCGGCAGGCGCCTCCGCGGCACTTGCTCACCGCGTAGCGATGGTCGGCAACCCACCGGTAGAGCCGACGCGCCAGGGCGCGGAACGGCGGGACGCTGCCGAGCGCGCCGACGACCCACGTGGCCGGGAACAGGCGCGCGAGCGCCGCCACGGCGTCCCAGCCGACGTATTCGCGCCCGTCGTGGCGGATGACGTGCAGGTCCCGAAGGCACTCGTCGAGGCGGGCGTCGAGGCCACGCGCGCGCAAGGCGTCGGCACTCAGGCCGACGCACCGCGCACGACCGCGGCGGTCGAGCAGGCGCAGCCAGGAGGCGAACGCCTGGCAGACCTCACACTGCTCGTCGTAGAAGACGTCGAAGCTGGCCGTCGGGCTCACCGCCTCCGGCCCGCGCGGGCTGGGGCGAATCAGTACCGCTCGAAGAGCCGGCCCCACCCGGTGCCCGCGAACGCGCGGATGCGCGCGCGGCCCACGGTCGGGTACCAGAGCAGGTCGTGGTACACGTTCGACGCGAACGGCGCCCACACCATCAGCGGCGAGTGCAGCAGCAGGCGCTTGAGGGGCCTGAGCGGCCCCCGGCGGATGAGCTGGTCGCCCCAGATCACGAGCGAGCGGCTCGTCGTGAAGCCCATGCTGGTCGCCGCCGCGTCGACGTCGCCGACGATCTCGATGTCGCGCGGGTCGGCCACGCCGAGACCGCGCTCGTGGCACATCGCGAGGTACCGGACCGAGAGAGGATCGAAGCCCATGATCTTGGCGGCCATGGCGTCGATGGCGACCTGATCGGCGGACGCGAGAATGAGGTTGCCCTCGCGCGGGATCATCGTGCGCGGCCCGGCGCCGTCGCCCATGACGGTGCCGTCCATCACTGCGAATATCCCGGGGTGCAATTCACGCTGCATGTACATCAGGTCGACCATGACCTCGTGGATGAACTCGTGCGCGTAGTGGCGGACTTCCTTCAGCAGGCCGCCGAACGAGTTTTTGATCGCGCCAGTGGTCGTCGTATGCCCGTGTGTCTTGGACGTGCACGCGTGGAGGACGTTCTTCCCGATGAACATCTTCGGGATCTGAATCCCCTCCGGGAAGATCTGGTTGAGCTTCAGCAGCGGGCTCTTGAACCGATAGACGGTCCACTCGACGTCCGGCAGCGGGATGAACGGCAGCCCGTGACGCTGCAGCACCGGATACCACTTGTTGTTCCGGCAGCCCTCGACCGGATCCGTGACGACGGTCTTGTTCTCGACCGGGAAGATGCGCGCGCGCGCGTAGCCGTCCTCGAGCAGCGTCGTGAGCACGCCGTCCACCTGCCACGGCTGGCTCGAGCAGGCGGGGAAGTACTTGGTCCACGACAGGTTCAGCTTGACGATCAGATCCACGTCGCGCGAGAGGACCTGATCGTATTTCACCAGGCGCATGAGGCGGCCGTAGTCGGCGACGACGGTGTCGGGGCGGGTACGGAGAACGGCGACCTGACTCTTCACGACCGATTCATTCTACTACTCCGCGCGCGTGCCATAGATGATCAGCAGCACCGCGGCGATCCAGCACGCGGTATTGAGCAACAGCGCGCGGTCGTTGAGGAACAGCTCGGACGGGTTGCCGCCGAGCTGCCGGCGGTAGAGCAGGTAGAGGTAGCGGAAGATCCCGTACAGCACGAACGGCAGCGTGACCGGCAGCAGCTGCGTGTGGAACTTCGCCACCGTCTCCGGCGACATCGTGTAGAGCGCGTAGGCGGTCACCGTCGAGGCGGTGACCACCGCGATCATCTGGTCGAGCAGGCCCGCGCTGTACTCGGCGAGGATCGGCCGGTGGCGCGCGGCGTCGGCCTCCAGCGCCAGGTACTCGTGCCGCCGCTTGCCGAGCGCCAGGAACAGCGCGATGAGGATCGTGCAGATCAGCAGCCAGCCGGAGATGGCCACGTCGATGGCGAGCGTCCCCGCCAGCGCGCGCAGCACGAACCCGACCGAGACCGTCAGCACGTCGACGATGACGACGTGCTTGAGCCACACGGAGTACGCGGTGAGCAGCACGACGTAGGCGAGCGCCACCAGCAACACACCCGCGGAGATGGCGGCCGCCGCCGCCAGCCCGGCCGCCACGAGCACGACCGCGGCGCCGAGGGCGACGCCGACGGGGAGCCGGCCGGCGGCGACCGGCCGCTCGCGCTTCTTGGGGTGCAGGCGGTCTTTGTCGCGGTCGGCCACGTCGTTCACGAGGTAGATCGCGCCCGACAGCCCGCAGAAGATCAGGAAGGCGGCGAAGGCGGGCCAGAACGACGGCGTGAACAGCCGCTGCCCGAAGACCAGGCCGGCGAAGACGAACAGGTTCTTGACCCACTGCCGCGGCCGCAGCGAGACGAGGACGGCCGCCAGCATCCGGGCTAGAGCCGGATCACCCGCCCGGCGTCGGGGACGCCGGCGGTGGCGTTGCGCGTGTCGACGACGACCGGCGCCTCCGCCACGATCGCGCGCCAGTCGTAGCCCGCGTGCGCGGTGAGAATCAGGACGAGGTCGTGCTCGGCGGGGCGCACGTCGGGGCACGACGCCAGCGCGAGCCCGCGCACGCTGACCGCCGGCACGTGGGGATCGTGGTATGCGACCCGCGCGCCTTTGGCGAGCAGCGTGTCGATGATCTCGAGCGCGGGCGAGTCGCGCGTGTCCGACACGTCGGGCTTGTAGGCGACGCCGAGCACGAGGATCCGCGCGCCGCGCACGGCACGGCCACGGTCGTTGAGGGCGTCGGTGACCAGCTGCACGACGTACGCGGGCATGTGCCGATTGATCTCGTCGGCGAACGTGATGAAGCGCGGCTCGTAGCCCGCGAGCCGCACCTTCCACGACAGGTAATAGGGATCGGACGGCAGGCAGTGGCCGCCGAGGCCGGGGCCGGGCCAGAAGGCCATGAAGCCGAACGGCTTGGTGGCGGCCGCGCTCACCACCTCCCACACGGAGATCCCGAGCTTGCGGCACATGATCGCGAACTCGTTGACGAGCGCGATGTTGACCGAGCGGAAGGTGTTCTCGAACAGCTTGACCATCTCCGCCGTCTCCGGCCCCGACACCGGCACCACGCGCGGCGTGATGCGCGCGTAGAGCGCGCCGACGAGCTCGCGACAGGCCGGCGTCAGCCCGCCCACGACCTTCGGGATGTCGCGCAGCGTCCACCGCCGGTTGCCGGGATCGATGCGCTCCGGTGAGAAGGCCAGGAAGAAGTCCTCGCCGGCCGTGAGCCCGCGCGCCTGCAGGCGCGGCAGCAGGATCTCCTGCGTGGTGCCGGGATAGGTCGTCGACTCCAGCACGACGAGCTGACCCGCGCGGATGATCGTTGCCACCGCGTCGGTGGCGGCCACGATGAAGGAGATGTCGGGCTCCTTGGACTTGCCGAGCGGCGTCGGCACGCAGATGACGATGGCGTCCGCCTCCTTGAGCGTGCCCACCTCGCCCGTCGCCGCCAGCCGGCCAGCGCGCACCAGCGCCTGCAGCGTCGCGCTCGGAACGTCCTCGATGAACGAGGCGCCGGCGTTCACGCCGGCCACGCGCCTGGGATCCGCGTCGACGCCGATGACGGTGGCGCCGGAGTCTGCGAACGCCACCGCCAGCGGCAGCCCGACGTAGCCGAGGCCGATCACCCCGACCGTCGGCTGGCCGGCGAGCCGCTCGCGCAGGCGCGTGGCGACCGTCATCCCAGCGCCTCGCACGCGCGGCGCACGGCCTCGATCACGCCCTGCACCTCGGCGTCGGTCATCTCCGGGAAGCACGGCAGCGACAGCACCTCGCGCGCGGCCCGATAGGCCTGGGGCCAGCGCCGCTCGCCGTCGGCGGCGAACACCGGCTGGTCGGGCACGGCGCGCGGATAGTGCACGGCGGTGCCGACGCCGGCGTCGGCCAGGCGCTTGGCGAGCGCGTCGCGCTGCGCGTGCCGGACGGTGAACAGGTGGTAGACGTGACGCGCGCCCGGGCGCTCGACGGGCAGCGTGAGTGGCAGGCCGGCGAGGCCGGCGTGATAGCGCGCGGCAATGGCGCGGCGGCGCTCCGTCCACTCAGCGAGGCGGCGCAGCTTCACGCGCAGCCACGCCGCCTGCACCTCGTCGAGGCGGCTGCAGTAGCCGAGCTCCACGTGGTGGTACCGGCCGGTGTCGCCGTGGTGGCGCAGCCGGCGCACCCGCTCGGCGACGTCGTCGCGCGTGGTCACGACCATGCCGCCGTCGCCGCACGCGCCGAGGTTCTTCGTGGGATAGAACGACAGGCACGCCGCGTCGCCCCAGCCGCCGAGCGGACGGTCGCCCCACGTCGCGCCAAACGCCTGCGCGTCGTCCTCGACCAGCGCCAGGCCGCGTGCCCGCGCGAACGCCGCGAGCCGGTCGATGGCGGCGGGATGGCCGTACAGGTGCACCGGCATGACGGCTTTCGTGCGCGGCGTGAACGCGCGCGCGGCGGCCTCGGGATCCATGGTCAGCGTGTCGGGCTCGACGTCCACGAACACGGGCGTGGCGCCGGTCATGGTGATCGTGGTGGCCGAGGCGACGAACGAAAAGGCCGGCGTCAGCACCTCGTCGCCGCGCGTGACGCCGAGCGCGCCGAGGGCCAGTCGCAGCGCGTCGGTGCCGGAGCCGACGCCGAGCGCATGCCGCGCCCCGGTGAGCTGCGCCAGCTCCGCCTCCAGCGCGCGGCCCTCGGCGCCGAGCACGAACTGGCTGCCATCGAGCACGCGCTCGGCGGCCGCCATCAGCTCGCCCTTGAGGGCCGCGTGCTGGCGCGTGAGATCCAGGAACGGAATCATCGCGAGCTCCCTCCCTCGATGGCGCCGAGACCGACGCGCGTGCTGATGGGACCGCTGACGCCGAGCAGGTTCAGCGTGAAGCGTACCTCGTCGTCGCGGCGGGTGCGCCTCACGTACTCGATTGCGAGCGCCCAGCACTGCCAGTGCAGCTCGACCGCGAGGCGGTTCTCCACGAACGTCGTGTGGTAGAGGTCCCAGTTGATGCTGCTGCGTGTCGTCAGCCACGGCCACGGCGTCGCGTTGAACCCGCCCTGCAGGAAGGTGATCTTCGCCGGGTCGCTGTAGCGCACGCCGAGGTTGGCCTCGCCGCGCGGGATCTTCGTCGTGAGGTCGGCCGTCACCGACGGGAAGTTGCCCGCCCTCGGATCGTAGCTGAGATCGCTTCGAAAGCGCGTCGTCGGCGTCGGCGCCACGATCAGCGTCGCGAAGGCGTCCGCCCAGTCGTTGTGGCGTAGATCGTAGGCGTTGCCGAGCGCCAGCCGGAACAGCTCCCAGCGCACCGGCTCGGCGTTGGCCAGCGCGACCGTGCGGCCGCGGATCCGATTGGTCAGCGAGTACTCGATCATGCTGGTGTCCTGGATGTTGTCCAGGGGAGGCGTCCACTGCGGCAGCCGATTCTTGTCCTTGCCGGCGATCCAGGTGTACGCCACGCGCGGCTCGATCGTGTGGAGCATCGCGTCGATGTTCCAGGCGCCTCCCGTGTCGAACACGCGCGACAGCTTCGACTCCAGGTCGGCGCCGGCCTCGAGCAGCCGCCGCAGCCGCGGATCGTCGTCGGTGATCTCGACCTGCCCGGTCACGCCGCGGCTGTTGCGCAAGCCCGTCACCGTGCGGTCGTAGCCGGTCAGGCGCCCACCGACGAACGGCGTCAGCGTCACGACTTCCATGGGAATCGGCCGTGACACGCGCGGGTGGAGGTCGAGGCGGTCGCCGTTCGAGCCGACGTCACGCACGAAGTGCACGGCGCTCCCGTCGAACTCCCCCAGCATGCCCGGCACGCCGCCGAGGGGCTGGGGTGTGCCGATGAGGCGGACGTCGGGCAGGCGGTCCAGCTCGACGGGCCGGCGCGTGGTGAGGTCCTGGTACCAGAACACGTCGCCGACGAGGTTCCAGGTGTCCCACGAGCGCGTGACGAAGACGTTGGACTCCACGCGCTGCGAGCTGCGCTGGTAGAGCTCGTCGCCGTAGTCGCTGAGCACCTTGTCGTCTGACACGCCGGTTGCGTCGACCTTGAGCCACGTGCGCGGCCCCAGCCGCCAGTCCTGGCGCGTGGTCCCGAGGAAGCGCGAGGCGTCGTGCTTTTGCGTCTCCTGCATGAAGAAGCCGCCGAACCGCCCGCGCTGGTTGTTGGGCAGGATGTAGCGATACTCGGCGTTGAAACCCTCACCGAGGCTCGAATAGAACAGCGGGCTGATCGTCGCGTCCTGGCTGTCGTCGATGGCCCAGAAGAACGGGAACTCGCCGTATGCCCCTTTGCGCGTCGAGTAGCCGAACTTCGGAAAGAGGAACCCGGTCTGCCGCTCGCGGCGGATGGCGGCGGCGAAAAACGGAAAGTAGGGAATGAGCGGCACGGTGCGCACCCAGAACGAGGCGTTCGTCCCGTAGACGAACTCGTTGAGGTCGGCGGTTCCAGAGCCGAAGTGCACCGCCCAGTCGGGCGGATCGTCCTCGCACGTCGTGAACACGCCTTGCTTGACGCGATAGACGTTCTCGCCGAGCCGCTCCATGCGCTCGCCGGACAGGCGATAGTACGGCGCGCCGCGCGCCTCGGCCTGGTAGACGACGCCCGTGCCCGTCTTCACGTTGTACTCGATCCGCTGCCCCGTCAGCTGATCCTCGCCGTCGTAGAAGATGACGCGGCCCTGCGCCACCGCATCGCCCGTGGCCCGGTTGAGCTCGATGCGATCCGCCATGAGTCGCGTGGTGCCCTTGGTGAGCTCCACGTTGCCCGTGGCGACGAGGAGATTCTCGGGCCCCACCTGCTCGAGATGGTCCGCGACGACCGTGACGTCGCCGCCCGATGTCCCGATCGTGACCGGCCCCTGTGGCGGCTGCGCCTGCGCCGGCGCGGCCACGACCAGAATGAGCCCCGTCGCGGCGCACACGAGTCGACGGCGCAATCGCGTCCTCACGTGTTCCAGAAGTCCTCGTCAGATAAGGATGTCCATGCTATCAGCCGGCTTTTCGATCGGGCAAGGTTTATCACCCGTCGTGACGCGCAACACGTCGCCCAGTAGCGACAGCGATCCGGCGATACACAGGATGGGGGTTCGCGGCTCGCGCGCGGCGAGTGCCAGGGCCTCGGACGCGGAGCCGGCAAGCTCGACGGCGGTCGTCCCCGGCAGCACCGCGCGCAGCGCCTGGGGCGGCGCGGCGCGCGGGCTCGACGACGCGGTGAGAATCAGCCGGCGCGCGCGCGGCGCCAGCGCCTGCAGCATCCCCCGTGCGTCCTTGTCGCGCAGCGCGCCGAAGATCAGCGTGACCGGCGTGTCGCCGAACCACTCGGCGAGCGAGGCCGCGAGGGCCTGCGCACCGGCCGGATTGTGCGCGCCGTCGAGCACGACGGTACGGTCGCGCGCGCGGAGGATCTCGAAGCGCCCCGGCCAGCGCGCGCGGGCCAGGCCCTCGCGCGCGGCGGCGTCGCTCACGCCGAGCTCGTGCGCGGCCGCCAGCGCGACGAGCGCGTTCGAGGGCTGGTAGACGCCGAGCAGCGGCAGGCGCAGGCCGTCGAGCCGCCAGTCGCGCCCGGCGCAGTCGATCACCTGGCCGGCGCGGTCGCGCGCGCGCACGCGCACCTCGAGGTCGCGGCCCTCCATCGAGAGCGGCACGCCGACGGCGGCGGCGCGCGCGAGCAGCACCTGGGCGGCCTCCGGCGCCTGGGCGGCTGCGACGGCGACGCCGCTGCGGATGATCGCCGCCTTTTCGGCGGCGATGGCGGCGAGCGTCGGTCCCAGCACCTCCTGGTGGTCGAGGTCGATGCGCGCCAGCGCCGTCACCGCGGGGGCGCCCACGGTGGTGGCATCGAGCCGGCCGCCCAGGCCCACCTCGAGGACGGCGACGTCCACCGCTTCGCGCGCGAAGTGATCGAGCGCCAGCGCGGTGGTGGCCTCGAACATCGTGGCGTCGAGCCGGGCCACCAGCGTGGCGATCGCGTCGAAGCCGTCGGCGACGTCGTCCTCCGCGATGGCCTCGCCGTCCACGCGGATGCGCTCGCGGAACGAGACGAGGTGCGGCGAGGTGTAGAGGCCGACGCGGCGGCCGTCCGCGCGGAGCATCGACGCGAGCATCGCGGCCACCGAGCCCTTGCCGTTGGTGCCGCCGACCTGGGCCAGCGTGTAGCGACGCTCCGGGTTGCCGAGCGCCTCCAGGAGCGTCTCGATGCGCTCGAGACCCGGGCGCATCCCCGCGTGCTCGCCGCCGCGCAGGGCGAGGAGCCGGGCGAGCGCCTCGGCGTAGGTCATGCGCGCTCGGGCGGATCGGTGGGCTGGTCGGCGAAGAAGGCGAGCAGGCGCCGCAGCGTCTCCTTGAGGTCGCGGCGCTCGACCACGAGGTCGAGCTGGCCGTGCTCGAGGAGGAACTCGGAGCGCTGGAAGCCGTCGGGCAGCGGCTGGCGGATCGTCTCGGCGATGACGCGCGGGCCGGCGAAGCCGATGAGCGCGCGCGGCTCGGCCAGGATGACGTCGCCCAGCATGGCGAAGGAGGCGGTGACGCCGCCGGTGGTCGGGTCCGTCAGCACCGACAGGTACGGCAGGCCGGCCTCGGCGAGCCGCTCGAGCGCGGCCGAGGTCTTGGCCATCTGCATGAGCGACAGGATGCCCTCCTGCATGCGGGCGCCGCCGGAGGCCGACACGATGATCACCGGCAGGTGCTTGTCGATGGCCAGCTCGATGGCGCGCGTGAGCTTCTCGCCCACGACCGAGCCCATGCTGCCGCCGAGGTAGTCGAACTCGAACACGCAGAGCACGGTCGGGAAGCCGCCGACGCTCGCGACGCCGGTGACGACCGCCTCCTCCAGCGTCGTCTTCTGGCGCGCGGCCTTCACGCGGTCGCGATAGCGCTTGGAGTCCTTGAAGTTCAGCGGGTCGGCGGGCGTGAGGCCGGTCTGTCGCTCCTCGAACGTGCCCGCGTCGGCGAGCACCGCGATCCGCTCGCGCGACCCGATGCGGAACGGATAGCGGCACTTCGGACACACGCGCCCGCCGCGCTCGACCTCCGCGCGGTACACGATCTCCTTGCAGGAGTCGCACTTGATCCACAGGCCCTCGGCGATGTTGACCTTCTTCGGCGTTCCCGCCGTTTCCTCGGGCTTGCGTCGGAACCAGGCCATATCACTCGGAGGGGGGCTGCGCCCCCCTTCCGAACCTCCCCCCTTTGACCTCGGAGGGGGGCTGCGCCCCCCTTCCGAACCTCCCCCCCTCGATGGCGCCGGCGGAGCCGGCGCTCGAACTTACGCGGAGAGGTTCTTTGAGCGTGGCGATGAAGTCTCCTACCTTTTCTATCAGAGCGGCGGTGCCGGTGTGGTCTTCGATTTTGCGGACGATGGCGGAGCCGACCACGACGCCGTCGGCGATCTGGCCGACGGCGCTCACCTGCTCGGGCGTGGAGACGCCGAAGCCGACGCAGACCGGCTTCGTGGTCACCAGGCGCAGGGTGCGGATCTGGGCGTCGAGCTCCTTGGGCAGCTCGCGGCGCTCGCCGGTGATGCCCGTCAGCGAGACGAGATAGATGAAGCCGCGCGCCACGCGCGCGATCGTCTTGACGCGGGCGGGCGTGGAGGTCGGCGCGACGAATTGCACGACGTCGAGGCCGGCCGGCTCGGCCTCCGCGCGCAGCGGCTCGGACTCCTCCCAGGGCAGGTCGGGCACGATCACGCCGTCGGCGCCGGCGTCGGCCGCGGTGCGCGCGAAGCTCTTGAGCCCGAACGCCAGGACCGGGTTGTAGTACGTCATGAGCGCGATCGGCAGCCGCACCTGCGCGCGCAGCGTCGCCACCGTCTCGAGCACGCGCGCCAGCGACGTGCCCGCGGCCAGCGCGCGCGCGCCGGCGCGCTGGATCACGGGACCGTCGGCCAGCGGATCGGAAAAGGGCACGCCCAGCTCGATCACATCGGCGCCGCGGCGCTCGGCCTCGACCACCAGTCGCCGGGTGTCGGCCAGTGAGGGATCGCCGGCCATGAGATAGGCCACCAGCGCGCGCTCGCCGCGTGCACGCAGTCGCGCGAAGGTCTGCTCGAGCCGGCCGGCCGGCATTAGCCGATCTCCATGCCGAGCGCCTTGGCGACGACGTGCACGTCCTTGTCGCCGCGCCCCGAGAGGCCGACGACGATCGCCTTCGAGCGGGGTAGCGTCTTGGCCAGGCGCATGGCGTGCGCGACCGCGTGCGCGGATTCCAGGGCGGGCATGATGCCTTCGAGCCGCGTGAGCGCCTGGAAGCCCTCGAGCGCCTCCTCGTCGGTGATCGCGACGAACTCGAAGCGGCCGGCGTCCTTGTAGTATGCGTGCTCGGGGCCCACCCCGGGGTAGTCCAGGCCCGCCGAGATCGAATGCGCGACGGCGACCTGCCCGTCGTCGTTCTGCAGCAGGTAGCTCATCGAGCCGTGCAGCACGCCGACGGCGCCTGCGGCCATGGAGGCGCCGTGCTTGCCGCTGGCGAGGCCGCTGCCGCCCGGCTCCACGCCCACGACCCGCACGCGGCGATCGCCGATGAACGGGTGGAACAGGCCGATCGCGTTGCTGCCGCCGCCGACGCAGGCGACGACGACGTCGGGCAGGCGGCCGATGGCCCGGCGCGACTGCGCCCGCGCTTCCTTGCCGATGACGGTGTGGAAGTCGCGCACCATCATCGGATAGGGATGCGGCCCGAGCGCCGAGCCGAGCAGGTAATAGGTCGTGCGGACGTTGGTCACCCAGTCGCGGAGCGCCTCGTTCACGGCGTCCTTGAGTGTCTTGCTGCCCGACTCCACCGGAATGACCTTGGCGCCGAGCAGTCGCATGCGGAAGACGTTGAGCGCCTGGCGGGCGATGTCCTCCGTGCCCATGTAGACCTCGCACGACAGGCCGAGCAGCGCGGCGGCGGTGGCCGTGGCCACGCCGTGCTGCCCCGCGCCCGTCTCGGCGATGACGCGCGTCTTCTTCATGCGCGCGGCGAGCAGCGCCTGGCCCAGCACGTTGTTGACCTTGTGGGCGCCGGTGTGACAGAGGTCCTCGCGCTTGAGCCAGATGCGCGCGCCGCCGCAGTGCTCGGTCAGCTGCGCGGCGAAGTAGAGCGGCGTGGGGCGGCCGGCGTAGTCGGCGAGCAGGCCGGCCAGCCGCCGCTGGAACGTCCGGTCGCGCCGCGCGGCGGCGTAGGCCTTCTCCAGCTCGATGAGCGGCGCCATCAACGTCTCCGGCACGAAGCGCCCGCCGAAGCGGCCGAAGTGTCCGTGGGCGTCGGGCAGCGTCTTCATCGCGCGCCCTTGGCTTCGGCGATGAAGCGGCGCACCTTGTCCGGGTCCTTCTTGCCCGGCTGCGCCTCGACGCCGGAGTTCACGTCGACGGCGTGCGGGCGGACGGTCTCCACCGCCCGCGCCACGTTGTCCGGCGTGAGCCCGCCCGAGAGCACGACGTGCACCCTGCCCTCGCCCGGCGCCATCGCGCCCATCAACCGGATCGACCGCCACTCGATCGGCTCGCGCGACTCGCCGTCCTCGCTCCAGCGCGCATGGCTGTCGAACAGGATCGCGGAGGCGACCTTCCGCCACCTGAGCGCGCCGATCCGGTCGCTCAGCTTGTACTCCGGCAGCCCCTGGATGGTCGTCGCGGGCGGCAGCTTGATCGTCTTGATGACCGGGACGGCCGCCCCCTCCCAGTCCTCGGGGTTCTCGTCGCCGTGCAGCTGGATCGCGCGCAGTCCGCACGCCTCGACGACGGCCTTGACGTGGCCCGGCGGATGGTCCCAGAAGACGCCGACGGGCGTGACGAATGGCGGCAGCCAGCGCACGATCGACGCAACCTGCTCGGGGGTGACGAGGCGCGGCGTCCTCTCGACGAAGATGAAGCCGAGCGCGTCGGCGCCCGCCTGCACGGCCATCCGGGCGTCGTCGAGATTGGTGATGCCGCAGATCTTGACCCGGGTCATGCGAGCCTCAGCTCGCGGATCTTCGCGCCGACGTCGGAAGCCTTCACCAGCCCTTCGCCGACCAGCACCGCGTGGGCGCCGGCGTCGACCACCCGGCGCACGTCGTCGCCGGTGAAGAAGCCGCTCTCGCTCACGACGATCGGGCCCGGCGGGATCTGCGGCAGCAGCGACAGCGTCGTGTCCAGGCGCGTCTCGAACGTCGCCAGGTCACGATTGTTGATGCCGATCAGCCGCGCGCCCAGCGTCAGCGCGACGTCCAGCTCCGCCGCCGTGTGGCATTCCACCAGGGCGGCCAGGCCGAGCCCCTTGGCGGCCGCGGCGAGCTCGGCGAGCGCCGAGGGCTCGAGGATCGCCACGATCAGCAGCACCGCGTCGGCGCCGGCCGCGCGCGCCTCCCAGAGCTGGTAGTCGTCGAGCGTGAAGTCCTTTCGCAGCAGCGGCACCTCGACCGCGGCGCGCACCGCGGCGAGATCGTCGAGGCTGCCGCCGAAGTACTTCGCGTCCGTCAGCACGGAGATCGCGTCGGCGCCGTGCCGCGCGTAGGTGGCGGCGAGCGCCACCGGATCGAGGTCCGCCTTGAGGACGCCGCGCGAGGGCGACGCGCGCTTCACCTCGGCGATCAGCCGCGCGCGGCCGGCCGCCGGCGCCAGCGCGCGCTCGAAGTCGCGCGGCGCGGGCAGCATGGCGGCGCGGGTGACGAGCGCGCCGCGCGGCATCGCCGTCTTGCGCGCGGCGATCTCCCCGCGCTTGTGCCGGACGATCTCGTCCAGGATCGACATCCGCCGCGCCGCTCAGAAATCCCGGCGCTGGCCCTGGCGCCGGAGCGTGTCCAGCGACACCGGGGCGAGCTGCTCGAGGACGTGGTCACGGATCGTGCGCGGCGGCGGCAGGTCGCGCGCGAGCCGCCCGGCCTTGAGCAGCGGCTTGAGCAGCGGGTCCCACGTGCCGTCGCGCGGGGCGCCCTTGCCCGCGGGCACCACGAGGGTCTCCAGCGTGCCGCGCCGCCGGAACACGTCCTTGGCGCCGGACCACTTGCCGCGCTTGGCCATCGGGCGCCCCTCGATCTCCATGATGTCCAGCGCGAAGCTGACCACGGGCGCGTTGGCGATCGAGGTCCCGACGCCGTACGCGTCGACGACCGGATTGAGTCGCAGGATCTCGTACTCGTCGATGCCGCCCGAGGTGATGATCTTCACGTGGCCGAAGCCGCGGAGGTCGAGCTCCCAGCGGACCTCCTCCACGATGCGGTAGAGATCGCCGCGGCGTGAGGAGGGTGTGTCCAGCCGCACGGCGTAGAGGTCGTCGCCGAGCGCCTCGGCCACGCGGATCGCCTCGAACTTCTCGTCCTGCAGCGTGTCGATGAGCGCGACGCGGCGGATCTTGCGATCGACCACCTCGTGAAACGCCTTCAGCGCCTCCACGGTGTCGCCGATCATCAGCACGAGCGCGTGCGGGATGGTGCCGGTGGGATCGGCGTCGATCAACTCCGCCGCCTTGGTCACCGCGACGCCGTCGCAGCCGCCGATGAACGCGTTGCGCTCGATCATCGGCGCCAGCGCCGGATGCATGCGGCGCGCGCCGAACGAGATGACCTGCCGCTCGCCCGCGGCCTTCTTGCACCGCGCGGCCTTGGTCGCGATGCCGGAGGCCTGGCAGAGCACGCCGAGCAGCGCCGTCTCGTACTGCGCCCAGTCGACGTACACGCCCTCCAAGACCATGATCGGCTGGTACGGCGCGAAGATCGTTCCCTCGTCCATGGCGCGGACGTCCACGGGCACGCCCTCGAGCAGCGCCGCCGCCTCCTCGATGCCGGCCAGCACGCCCCACTCCCAGTCCTCGGGCAGCGCCTTGAGGTAGACCTCGGCTCGGACCCGCTTGCGATCCCCCCGCGCCTTGAGGATCTGCACGGTGCGCTCGAAGTAGACGTCGTAGACCTCGCCGCGCTTGATCTCGGCGTCGGACGCGGTATGGAACGGGCGCTTGCCGTCTTTGGGTGCCATGGAATCTGCCGGAACGTGCCGTAAATACTCGCAGAACCAACCCAACGAGTCAACGAAACCGCGGTCCGCCGACGCCGCCGAGCGCCGGACGCCTACGGGTTGGGCAAACGGGGCCGGTCGGTCCCGATGCGACCTAGAGGTCGAGCGCCTTGAGGTAGGTCCGGAAGGCGTCCGACAGGTCCGGCCGCGCGAGCGCGAACTCGACGGTGGCCTTGAGGAAGCCGAGCTTGTCGCCCGTGTCGTAGCGCTTGCCGACGAACTCCACCGCGTACATCGGGCGGCGCTTGCGCAGCGTGCGCAGCCCGTCGGTCAGCTGGATCTCCCCGCGCTTGTCGGCCGCCGTCTCGGCGAGGATCGGGAAGAGATCGGGCGTCAGCACGTAGCGGCCGATGATGGCGAGGTCGGAGGGCGCGTCCTCGGCGCGCGGCTTCTCGACGAGATCGTCGATCTGCCAGACGTTGCCGCCGAGATTGCGGCCGGCGATCACGCCGTACTGATGGATGCGCTCGCGCGGCACGCGCTCGACCGCGACGACGGGGCCCTCGTAGCGCTCGAAGACGTCCAGCAGCTGCCGCATGCACGGCTTGGGCGCGGCGCCGATGATGTCGTCGCCCAGGAACACGCCGAACGGCTCGTCGCCGACGAGCGCGCGCGCGACGAGGATCGCGTGGCCGAGCCCGAGCGGCTCCTTCTGGCGGACGTACGAGACCGAGGCCAGCTCGGAGATCGTCTTGATCTGCGCCAGCTCCTCCACCTTGCCGCGGTCGTTGAGGTAGTACTCGAGCTCGAAGGCGGCGTCGAAGTGGTCTTCGATCGCGCGCTTGCCGCGGCCGGTCACGATGATGATCTCCTGCAGCCCCGAGGCGACCGCCTCCTCGACGACGTACTGGATGGTGGGCTTGTCGACGAGCGGCAGCATCTCCTTGGGCTGGGCCTTGGTGGCGGGCAGGAATCGCGTGCCGAGGCCGGCCGCGGGAAACACGCCTTTGCGGACGCGCATGGACATGGATGGCTCCCTCGATCAGACGCCGACCGCGCCGATCCGCTCGCGATCGACCGTCGCCTCGATCCGACGTCGCAGGTCGCTGAATCTCATAATACCCCGGCGCGTCCAGCGCGGCTCCCGTCTCGCGCGTGGCGCCGCACTTCCACGATCGCGCGGCCTCACCGCACGCTGAAGTTGGTGCACGTCCACGCCCAGCTCGCGCAGGATGAGGACGAGCACGACGAAGGCCAGCACCCAGCGCACGACGCTCGTGAGCAGCGAGCCGAGCGTCCGCGAGCGCGCGGTGTCGCGCTGGCGGGCGGCCACCTGCTGCACGAGGCGGTCGATCAGCCGCTGGAGGACGTGGTAGCCGGCGAGCAGCAGGACGAGCGTCAGCCCGACCGACAGCGCGTGGAGCAGAGCCGGCGTCACCGCCCGCGCCCGCGCGCCACGCCCTCGAGCACGGCGATGATCGCCAGCACGCAGCCGGCCTGGATGAGCACGAGCGCCGCCTCGTGCTTGGTGGCGTCCTTGAGCAGCATGGCCGACAGGCCGAGCGTGGCCGCGATGAAGAAGAGCAGCAGAACCGTCTCCGTCCGGGTGAGCCCGAGCGCCTCGAAGCGATGGTGGATGTGATCTCTGGCCGTGTACGCCAGCCACTCGCCGAACGAGTGCACCTTGCCGGTGACGACGCGCACGGTGCCGACGAACGCGATGTCGAACAGCGGAACGGCCAGGATCAGGACGGGAGTCAGGAGCCCGATGAAGTCGTTCTCCGCCCAGTCGCCCATGACCGCGAGGCCGGCGAGCGTGAAGCCGATGAAGGAGGCGCCGGCGTCGCCGAGGAAGATCGTGGCCGGCCGCCCGAAGCGGAGGTTGTAGGGCAGGAAGCCGAGGCAGGCGCCGACCAGCGGCGCCGCGAGGAACATCAGGTACGGCTGGTTGGTCTGCAGCGCCGCCACGCTGAAGAAGAGCGCGGCGATGGCGCCCAGCCCCGCCGCGAGGCCGTCCATGCCATCGAGGAACTGCAGCGCGTTGGTGACGGTGAGGAACCAGAGCAGGGTGAGCACGACGTTGAGCACCGACGAGCCCGGCCATGCCGTCGGCACCGTGTCGAGCACGACGCCGTACGCCATCGCCACCGCGCCCGCGACGACCTGCCCCGCCAGCTTCCAGCGCGCGGGCACGTCGAAGACGTCGTCGAGCAGGCCGACGGCGACCACGATCGTCGCGCCCACGGCCACGCCCTTGAGCTGCAGCGAGAACGTGAAGTTGAACAGCACGGTCGCCGCGAACGCCGCATAGACGGCCGCGCCGCCGAGCAGCGGCGTGGCCGCCCCGTGCACCTTGCGCGCGGCCGGCGCGTCGAGCACGCCCCACCAGCGCGCCAGCGCCCGCACCACCGGCACGACGGCGATGGCCAGCGCGAACGCGAGGACGACGAGATAGGCCCAGCCGAGGCCCGAGGCCGCGATCGCGCGGCGCACCGGCGGCAGCGTGAGCGCCACCGCGAGCGCGCCGCGCGCGAGCGTGGCCGCCACTGCCGGCCACGGCGCGCTGTCG
>WNEW01000459.1_pt1 | contig 19389 bp, 24 predicted proteins | sample 5399891 | NCBI WGS metagenome assembly WNEW01 (sample SAMN13153336, study PRJNA577476) | soil metagenome | isolation source: 40 cm grassland meadow soil pre-rain plot 5 | place: USA:California | collected 2015-09-08 | reverse complement strand
TGCGGCGCTTGCCGAGCACGGCGTGAGCGATCACCCAGGCGGCCGTCCCCACGTTGCCCCCGCCGTTCAGGCACGGCAGGCCGTTGGCCTCGTAGAGCCGGCGCGAGACGCTGTCGGGCTCGTCGTAGTCGTCGTACATCGGGTTCCACCAGTACGTGACGATGCCGGCGGCCTGGCAGCGGGCGACCACGGCCGGCGCCGCCGCCGTCGCCACGGCGGCGCGGATGCGCGGCCCGTGCGCATTCACCAGCGCGATGAGCGCGTGGTTGGCGGCGACTTCGTCGCCCGCGAGGGCCGGATCCATCTCCTGGCGGCGGAAGTAGTCGTCGGCCGGCGCCGCGGCCAGCGCGGGGTCACCGAACCACCGCACGATGCGCTCGCGATGCGGGTCGACGGAGACCACGACGTGGGGGACCACGCCCGCGCGCAGACACGAGCCGAGCGCGCTGTCGACCGCGACGATGGTTCCGGTGTAGCCGCTCTTGCGCAGCCGCGCCACGCTGTCGCGGCGGTGCAGGCTCGGACCGGCCCCGATGACGACCGCGGAGTCGCCCTCGCCGAGCGGAACGTCCGCCAGCTCGAGAATCGAGTGGTCGATGCGCGGCCGGTTGATCGCCGCGTTCTCGAGACCGACGCCGGCGATCCGCTCGAAGGTGGCCGCCTCGAGGCGGCTAGCGATCCGCTTTCCGAGATCCATCCGCCTTGCGGTCCTCGCCCTTCCACAGGAAGCCCTTCTTGCTGACGAAGCAGATGCTGCCACCGAGGCGCGACAGCGCCTTCCGTTCGAACTCCTCGACCGTGCGCTCCGCCTCGGCGGCACGCTTCTCGTCGATCGCCACCTTCAGCTCGTAGTTGCCCTTGAGGAACTTGCTCATCACGATCTCCGCGCCGACGCCGGTCCTCCGTTGGGGAGGCCGCGCAGGGTCAGGAAGCGCTCGCGCGGCAGGCCCGCGCGCTCCAGCTCGGCAAGCAGTGGTTCGGGCTTGTCGAACGTCGCCAGCACGATCCGGTCTACGTCTTCGCCGGCCAGCTGCGTCAGCGGCCGCACCGGAAAACCCAGGAACTGGCCGCCGCCGTCGGCGGTGAAGACGCCGACGGGCTCGAGGTCGAACTCGCGCAGCGTGAGGTAGGCGAGCTCCGCGGCCTCACCGGTGCCGTACAGCGCAACGCGCTTCAGCCCGTTGGCGGGCAGCGAGCCCAGCGCGTCCCGCAGCGTCTGACGCGTCCGTCGATAGAGCGCGAGCGAGTAGCCGATGTGCTCGTACGTCAGCCGCGTCTTTTCCGCGATGCCGCGGGGCGTGAGCAGATAGCGAAGCCGCTTCCGGGCCGCCGGGCGGCTCGGAAACCCGACCGTCTTGACGTAGCCCTTGCGCACCAGACGCTTGACGTACAGGTTGGTGAGCCCGAGGGCGACGCCGAGCCGCGCGGCGAGCGCCCGCTGCGTCACCGACGTGGACTCCTCGATCGCCGTGAGGATCTCGAGCTCGCGGGCCACCCGGGGCTTCATCGCGACGTTCAATAGATGAACATGGATCTCGGGGGCCGGTCAAGGAGAATGTGTCGGCGCCGGATCTTGACGTCGCCGACGCAACCGCGCTACGGTGCCCCGGAATGAACCGATACGACGACTTCCGGCCCGACGTTGGGGCCCTGCTGAAAGAGCAGGAGGCGCGGGTGGCGCCGGCGGATCCGCGGGCGCGGAGCGGAGACGGGCTGGGCGCGCTGGGCGCCATCGCGAGCCTGACGCGCCTGTACGCGCTCGGCGCCTTGATGAAGACGGGCCTGTATCGTCGGCTGATCTACACGAACTGGGTGCTGGGCTGGTTTCGCGAGTTCCAGGACTATTGGGTCAGCGAGCTCGGCAACCGTCCGCTGCAACCTCACGACTTCTACTTCCTCGCCGGCGTCTACCGCCAGCGGCTGCAGACGATCCACTTCGAGAGCATCGAGAACCCCCACCTGGCGAACGACGATCGCCACCTCGAGGCCTGGCGCGACTATCGCATCGTCCATCATCTCTTCGCGCATACGTACCGGCACGCGCTCTCACCGCTTCGCGTGCACCGCTACGCGCGGTACGTCCGGCGAGGCGGCCGCGTGGCCGAATACGGCTGCGGCACCGCGCCGATTCTCGACGCGCTCGCACGCTGGTACCGGCACGTGAACGTGCATCTGGTCGGCGCCGACATTCCCCATTTGCTGTTCCATTTCGCCCGCTGGAAGTTCCGCGACGCGCGCTTCGTGACGATGGTGCCGATCGCGCCGAATGACGACGCACCGCTGCCCGGACGGTACGACACGATCTTCTGTCTGGAGGTCCTCGAGCACCTGCCGCGGCCGATTCCCGTTCTGGCGCACCTGCACGACGTCCTCGAGCCCGGCGGTTATCTCATTTTCGACTACATCCGCTCCGATGGGACCGGACTCGACACGGCGTCGTCGCTGCGTGACCGGATTCCGGCGCTGAAATTCCTGCTCGAGCGCTTCGAGATCGTGGAGGGCGAGGTTCCGGTCGATGGCGCGCACGTGGAGCCGGTGGTGGCCCGCAAGCGCTGAGGAGCGGAACGAGCGGACTACGCCCCGATCACCTGAACGTTGATCTCGCGCTTCCGCGGGCCGTCGAACTCCGCGAAGATGACCGACTGGAACCGGCCGAGCGTGAGCTCGCCGTTGGTGACGCCGAGGGCGACCGAGCGGCCCAGGAGGGCCGCGCGCAGGTGCGAGTGGGCGTTGCCGCGCTCGCAGTCGGAGAAGCGCGGGTCGTCGTGACGGTAGCCGCCGCGCTCGGGCACCAGCCTCTCCACGAGCCCCTTGAGGTCGTCGATGAGGGCGCTCTGGAACTCGTTGATGAAGACCGCGCAGGTCGTGTGCAGCGTGTTGATCAGGGCGATCCCGGCGGACACGGGGAACTGCTGGATGGCCTCCCTGACGAGCTTGGTGATGTCGGTGACCTCGGTGCCTTCCTCACTGCTCAGCGTGAAAGAGGTGCTGAAGACCTTCATCCGCTCTTTCTCCCTCGGGCATCACCGTGTTTTCGCTAGCGGAAGGGCCAGCGGGGCCGCGTCGAGCCAACCGCTACGATAAAGGTACCGTCACGGGAATGTCAACCTAGGCCGTCTTCGGGTCCAGCAGGTCCCGGAGCCCGTCGCCTAACAGGTTGAGCCCGAGGACAGCCACCGCGATGGCGCCCCCGGGGAAGACGGCGAACCATGGGTTCATGCCGAGGAAGTTCTGCGCTTCCTTGAGCATGAGGCCCCACGACGGGTGCGGCGGCTGCGTGCCGAGGCCGAGATAGGCCAGCGCGGCCTCGGCCAGGATCGCGACGGGAAAGCTGGTCGTCGCCTGCACGATCAGCGGGGCCATCGTGTTGGGCAGGATGTGGCGCAACAGCAGCCGGCGGTCGCGCGCCCCGAGCGCCCGCGCGGCCACCACGAACTCGCGCTCGCGCAGCTCGAGCACTGCACCGCGCGTCAGCCGCGCGAACACCGGCACGAAGGCGATGCCGATGGCGACCATGCTCACGCCGGTGCCGGGCGCGAACACCGCCGTGAAGAGCAGCGCCGACAGGATCGCGGGGAAGCCCTGCACGGCGTCCACCAGCCGCATGAGCGTCTCGTCGAGCCACCCGCCGATGTAGCCGCTGACGAGCCCGAGTATCACGCCGGCCACGGCGCCGATGCCGACCGCGATCACTCCGACGGCGATCGAGGTGACCGCGCCGGCCATCACCCGCGAAAGAATGTCGCGCCCGAACTGGTCGGTGCCGAAGGGATGGCCGCCCGACGGACCCTGCAGCCGCCCCGTGATCGACATCGCGAGCGGATCGGCGGGCGTGTACAGCAGGCTCAGGGCGGCGACGGCGACGAGCGCCACCGTGATCGCGGCGCCGAGCGTGAACGTCGCGTGTCCGAGCGGCCGTCGTCTCATCGCCTACTCGTAACGGATGCGCGGATCGAGCACGGTGTACGCGAGGTCGACGGCGAAGTTGATGACGACGATGGTCGAGGCGATGAACAGGGCGACGCCCTGCACGACGGGAAGGTCGCGCGCGGTGATGGCGCCCAGGGCCAGGCGGCCGAGCCCCGGCAGCGCGAAGACGCTCTCCAGCACGATGGCGCCGGCCAGGAGCTGGCCGAGCTGCACGCCGGCGACGGTGATGATCGGGATCAACGCGTTGCGCAGCGTGTGGCGGCCGACGACGCGGAGCTCGCTCAAGCCCTTGGCGCGCGCCGTGCGCACGTAGTCCTCGCGCAGCACGTCGAGCACCGCCGAGCGCGTGGCGCGCACGAGCACGGCGGCCTGGAACACGCCGAGCGCGATGGCGGGCAGCAGCAGCGAGGAGAGCGCCGCGCCGGCGCCGTTCGACCAGCCCTCGAAGCCGCCGGATCTCACCCAGCCGAGCGTGACGGAGAATGTCAGAATCAGCAGCAGCCCCGCCCAGAACTGCGGGATCGAGATGCCGATCTGCGAGAGCACCATCGTCGCGTAGTCGCCGAAGCGGCGGTGCCGCGTGGCCGCGTAGAGCCCGAGCGGGACGGCGGCCGCCACCATGAACGCCGCGGCCATGAGCGCCAGCGGCAGCGTCACGGGCAGGCGGCTGGCGATCAGCTGGCCGACGGGCAGGTCGTACTGGATCGAGCGGCCGAGATCGCCGCGAAGCGCGCGCGCGAGCCAGTCCACGTACTGCACCGGCAGCGGCCGGTTGAGGCCCAGCGCTTCGCGCAGCCGGTCGGCCGCCTCCCGGCTGCCCTCCGTGCCCATGATGAGCGCGGCGGGATCGCCCGGCAGCACGCGCACGACGACGAAAACGAGCGCGGAGACGAAGAACAGGGTGGCGACGAGCGCCGCGGCCCGTCGCGCGGCGTAGCGGCGCACGCGGTCAGGCGGTCACTTGCCCGGCGCCCACGACACCTCCGCGAGATCGGCGGCGGGCACCGGCAGATCCTTCCACAGCCCCTGCACGCCCTTCTTGGCGACGGCCAGACGCGGGTGCATGTAGAGCCACACGACCGGCGCGTCCTCCACCATCAGCTTCTGCATCTGCACGAACAGCTCGCGCCGCTGCCGGTCGTCGAGGGTCACCTCCGACTTCGCGAAGAGCTCCTGGAACTTCGCGCTGTCGTAGCGGAAGTAGTACTTCGGGTTCGCGTAGTTCTTGATGTCCCACGCCTCGGCGTGCCCGATGATCGTGAGGTCGAAGTCCGACTCGCGGAACACGCGCGACAGCCACTGGCCCCACTCGATCTGCTCGATCTTCACGTTCACGCCGATCTTCTTGAGATTCTCCGCGATCACCTCGCCGGAGCGGACGGTGTAGTAGTACTGCGGCGCGACCTTGAGCACGGTGTCGAAGCCGTTGGGATAGCCGGCCTCCGTCAGGAGCTGCTTGGCCTTCGCGGGGTCGTACGGCATGGCCTTCGACATGTCCACGTAGTACGGGTTCAGCGGGTCGACGTTGGTGCCGAGGATCTTGCCCATGCCGAACATCGCGCCCTTGAGGACGTCGCTCTTGTTGATGCCGTGGGTCATCGCGCGCCGCACGCGCACGTCGGTATACGGCTTGCGCGAGTTGTTCATCGCCAGGATGACGTCGTTGGTGGTGTCGCCGACGATGACCTGAAAGCGGGGGTCCTTCTGGACGTCCTGCGCGTGCTCGGGACCCAGGCCGAAGAGCGACGCGTCGATGTCGCCCGCCTTGAGGGCGGCCAGCACCGCATTGGGATCGGCGATGAACCGGAACGTCACGCGGTCGAGGTGCGGCAGGCCCTTGACGTGATACTCGGGGTTGCGCCGCAGCACGATGCGGTCGCCGCGCACCCAGTCCTCGAAGCGGAAAGGCCCGGTGCCGATGGGCGCGCTCTTCATGGTTTCCACCGCCTCGCGCGGATAGATCACCGAGCCCTGGCGTGCGAGATTGTGCAGGAAGTTGGCGTTGACGTTCTTGAGCACGAACGTCACCGTGTAGTCGTCCTTGACGACGAGGTCGCCGATCGCCTCGTAGTCCTTGACGTAGGGATGCTTCGTCTCGGGATTCATCGCGCGGTCGAAGACGTACTTCACGTCGGCCGCCCGCACCTCGCGGCCGTTGTGGAAGCGCACGCCCCGCTTCAGGAAGAACGTGTAGTTGCGGTTGTCGGACGTGTGCCAGCGCTCGGCCAGCCACGGCACGAGCTTGCCGTGACGATCCACCTTCACCAGCGCCTCCTGCACGTTATAGAAGATGACGGCGGCGGTGGCGGAGGCCGGTGTGGCCGTCAGATCCAGACCGGGCGGCTCGGTCGCGGCCTGCACGACGAGCGCGCGCGGTGCCTGCGCGCGGGTCGCGACGGGCGCGACGGCGGGTACCAGCAGCGCGGCGAGGACGACGACGAGCGCGGCGGTTCGGCGCATGCGGGGCCCTCCCGGCTCCGGCGTGAATTCCGGTTATTGCTTCTTGAAGAACTCGACGGTCCGGCGCAGCCCCTCGTCGAAATCCACGAGCGGCGTGTAGCCCATCAGCCGCTTGGCCTTGCCGATGTCGGCGAGGGTGTGCGGCACGTCGCCGGCGCGGCTGGGCGTGTGGCGCCGCTGCACCGCGCGGCCGAGCATCTTCTCGAGGCGGTCGATGATCTCGAGCAGGCTCACGCGCTCGCCGCACCCGACGTTGAACGCCTCGCCCGAGGCCGCCGGCGCGCGCGCGGCGACGAGGTTGGCCTCCACCACGTTGTCGATGTAGGTGAAGTCGCGCGACTGCTCACCGCTGCCGTGCACCTCGAGCGGCTCGCCGCGCAGGGCCCAGAGGATGAAGCGCGGGATCACCGCCGCGTACTCGGAGGCGGGGTCCTGCCGCGGCCCGAACACGTTGAAGTAGCGCAGGCCGACGGTCTCGACGCCGTAGAGCCGCGTCCACACCGTCGCGTACATCTCGTTGGCCGCCTTCGACACCGCGTAGGGCGAGATCGGCGTCAGGGGCTGCTCCTCGCGCTTGGGCAGCGCGGGGTTGTCGCCGTACACGGAGGACGACGACGCGTAGACGACGCGACGCACGCGGGCGCGACGCGCCGCCTCCAGCACGTGCAGCGTCCCGTTCACGTTGTGGTCGTTGGCGCCGAGCGGATCGTCGACCGAGCGCGGCACCGAGCGCATGGCCGCCTGGTGGAAGATCACCGAGGCGCCGCGGACCACGCGCTCCACGGCGGCGAGGTCCCGCACGTCGCCGCGGACCACCTCCAGGCGCGCCCCCGCGCCCGCCGCGAACGGCAGGTTGGCCATCGAGCCCGAGGAGAAGTCGTCGAGCACGCGCACACGCGCGTCGGGATGGTCGGCGAGCAGACGCTCGACGACGTGACTGCCGATGAACCCCGCGCCGCCGGTCACCACGAACACGTCGGTCATGCGCGGGATTGTATCAAGTTGTCTTTGCCGTCGGGGCGCCTTCGCAGGGCTCCGGCGCCCGACGGTCGGGCAGCGATACGCTCGACCCTTCGCAGGGCTCCGGCGCCCCACGGTCGGGCCGCGCTGCGCTGTTGCCGCATCAGCGCGCGAGCGTGGCGGCGCCGAGTCCCGCGCCCGGCCGGCGGTACTCCTCGCGCGGCGGGGCGAAGATGTCGAGCACGACGCAGCGCACGCCCAGCGCGCGGCCGCCGTGGGGCACGTCGGGCGGCGTCTGCCAGAAATCGCCGGCCTTCACGTGGTGCTCGACGCCGTCCTGCACGCGGATCCACTCGCCCTCGAGGCACACGCCCCACTGCTCGTTGGGGTGCGCGTGCACCGGCGAGACGGCGCCCGGCTCGAGCGTCACCACCGAGAGCATCGCGTGCACGCCGGGGAACACGCGCGCGCTCACGCCGGGCGCGAGCTGTCGCTCGATGCCGCCCGTCTTCAGATTGTGGAAGCACGATACGTCGCTCATTCGTCTCTCCTCGCGAGAAGATTTCACCGCTCGCCTCGTGCGTCGAACGCTCGCGGCTCGCACTGCCATGGATTCGCGTTGCCTCGCGCGATCCGACCCATTACACTATGCCCCGCTACCGCGTCGGTCGTCACTGGCCGCGTCGATTTCCGAGGAGAGTCGCCATGCCGTCTCCGGCCTTCTACGCCACCGACTTCAAGGTGTTCAACGAGCCCGGCTTCCGCGCGCGCATGGCCGCCATTCGCGAGCGCATCCGTCCGAAGCTCGAGGCGGTCGGCCACACCCTGATGCCGGCCGTGCGCCGCGCCACCGGCGGCGAGGCGTTCGCGCACGTCGCGAAGCACGCGCGCCGCAGCGTGAACCCGCCGGACGACACCTGGGTGGCCTTCGGTCCCGACGCGCGCGGCTACAAGAAGCACTGCCACTTCAAGGTGGCGATCTCGCGCCACGCCGTGCGCTTCCTCTTCGAGGTCGGGCCCGAGCACGGCGACAAGAAGCGCTGGGCGGCCGCCTGGAGGCGCAACGCGCCGCGGCTCGGTCCCGTCCTGCGGCGCGTGAAGGGGCTGGCGTGGTTCAAGAACGAGCACGACGAAGAGGCGTCCGCGCCGCTCGCGGATCTGAGCCCCGAGCGACTGGCCGAGCTGGCCGACGAGCTGACGCGCACGCGCGACGGCCAGCTCGTGCTCGGCCGCGCGGTGCCGGCGGAGCAGGCGGCCCGCTGGACGGAGGCGCAGTACCGCGACGCCGCGCTCGAGACGTTTCGCGCGCTCGCTCCCCTCTACCGTTTGAGGTGAGCGGACGAGCGCCGCGCGCCGTCGTCTTCGACATGGACGGCGTGCTGGTCGACTCCGGCGCGCACCACCGCGACGCGTGGATCGCCATGTGCCGCGACTGCGGCGTGACGCCGCCCGCGGAGTTCTGGCGACTCACGATCGGCCGTCCGGCCGAGGAGGCGGTGGCGCTGCTCGTGGACGGCATCGACCGCGCCGAGGCGCGGCGGCTCGCCGACCTCAAGCGCGAGCACTACACGCGCCTCGCGCGGCGTGGCGTCGTCGCCGTGGCCGGCGCCGGCGCGTTCGTGCAGGCGCTCGCGCGCGCGCGGGTGCCGCGCGCCGTCGCCACCTCCGCCTCGCGCCGCGACGTCGAGCGCGTGCTCGACGCCCTCGGTCTGCGCCCGTACCTCGACGTGGCCGTCACCGCCGACGACGTCCGCCGGGGCAAGCCGCATCCCGAGGTTTATCTCAAGGCCGCAGACGAGCTCGGCGTCGACGCGACGGACTGCGTGGTCTTCGAGGACGCGATCGTCGGCGTGCACGCCGCGCGCGCGGCCGGCATGCGCGTCGTCGGCGTCACCACCGCGCACACCGCCGACGAGCTGCTCGGCGCGGGCGCCGAGCGCGTGGTGCCGGATTTCGAGGCGGTGCGATGGCCCGTGTGAGCACGCCGGAGTTCTGGGAGCCCGGCTGCGGCCGCGGCCACGACGCGCGGCTGCTCGCGGCCCGCGGCTACGCGGTCACCGGCTTCGACTGGGCACCGTCGGCGCTGGCCGCCGCGCGCCGGCTCGCCGCCCGCGAGCGCGTGACCGCAACCTTCGAGGACCGCGACACGTGTTACTGCGCGATCGACCCGGCACGGCGCGCGGAGTACGTGGGCTCGCTGGCCGGCACCGTGCGGGCCGGCGGCTGGCTCCTCGCGTGCTTCTGGCCGCTGCGCGGGACGCGCGCCGGCCCGCCCTATCCCGTGTGGCCCGACGAAGTTCGACGCCTGCTGCGCTCCGCGTTTCGCATCGAGCGCGCGTTCGCGCCGCTGCGCTCGCCACGTGGACGACAGGGTCGTGAGTGGATGATTCTCGCGCGTCGGACCGGCGCGTGATACCCTCCATCCCACTTTTTTCGAGGAGGCGTTGATGAAGCCAGCCCGAATGATCCTGGCCGGCGCGCTCGTGCTGGCGCTGGCCGTGGCGAGCACATGGGCTCCGCGCGCCGACGCGCAGGGGCAGACGATCAAGATCGGTCTCCTGTTCGATCACTCCGGTCCGTTCTCCGCGGCCGGCTCCCTCAACTGCTGGCGCGGCGCGAAGATGCTCATCGATTACGTCAACGAGAAGGGCGGCGTGCTCGGCAAATACAAGATCATCCAGGTCGACGGCGACAGCCAGTCCAAGGCCGAGGTCGCGATCAACGAGGCCGAGCGGCTGCTCAACGTCGACAAGGTGGACATCCTGGCCGGCGTGTACTCCTCGGCGCACGCGGTGCCGCTCGCCGAGAAGGTCGACCGGCAGAAGAAGTTCCTGTGGATCACGACCGCCATCGCCGACGGGGTGCTGAAGGACCGCAATCTGCAGTACACCTTCCGCCCGCAGCCCAACGGCGGCCTCTTCGGCGCCTACTCGGTGCAGTACATCGCCGCCTACTCGCAGGAGAAGCTCAAGAAGGCGCCCAAGGATCTGCGCGTGGCCATCATCTATGAGGATGGCCCGTACGGCACCGGCGTCGCCGCCGCCAACGAGGCCGAGGCGAAGAAGCAAGGCATGCAGGTCGTGCTGAAAGAGGGCTTCTCGATCCAGGCGCCCGATCTCTCCGCGCTGGTGACGAAGCTGCGGGCCGCGCGCCCCGACGTGCTGTTCCACACGGGTTACGCGCCCGACATCGCGTTGTTCCTGCGCCAGTCCAAGGAACAGGGCTTCCGCGTGAAGGCGTACCTCGGGCACGGCGCCGGCCACAGCCAGATCGACAAGCTCAAGGAAGGCTTCGGAAACGAGATCGAGGGCTTCCACACGGTCGATCCGATCGCGTCGCAGCTGCTCGATGGCAAGAAGCTCAAGCCCGGCGTCGGCGACATGACGCAGGAGATGGTCCGGCGCTACAAGGCCTTCGAGCCGAACATCCCTCCGCAGGCGATCGCGCCGCACGTCTCGATGGGTTTCAACAACATGTGGATCCTCCTCAACGACGTGGTGCCGCGCGCGATCGGCAAGCACGGCGGCGTCACGCCCGACGCGCTCGCGAAGGCGGCGCGGGAGACCGACATCCCGGAGGGCGGCACGATGCAGGGCTATGGCGTAAAATTCCTGCCGCCGGGCAACCCGATGGCCGGTCAGAACGAGCGGGCCTTCCCCGCCGTGTTCCAGATCGTGGAGGGCAAGTTCGAGATCGTTTATCCCAAGACCGTGCAGACCGCGAACCCGATCCTGCCGCTGGCGGCGTCCTCGCCGTTCGGCGCGCGCTGAGCCCGGCGCCCGCAGTGCGACTTCGAGGCGCGCCCGGGCTTCGCCTGGGCGCGCCGAGGATTTCGGGGTACGTCATATCCTGACGGTCACCGACCTCACCAAGCGGTTCGGCGACTTCACGGCGCTCAACCGTGTGTCGTTCGAGGTGCGCGAGGGCGAGATCCTCGGCCTCATCGGACCGAACGGCTCCGGCAAGACGACGGCCTTCAACTGCATCGCGGGCGCGCTGGCGCCCTCCGCGGGCTCCGTCCGCTTCAACGGCGAGGAGATCGGCGGGCGCACGCCCGACGCGATCTGCCATCGCGGGCTCGCGCGCACGTTCCAGATTCCGCGGCCCTTCCGCAAGCTCTCGATCCTCGAGAACGTCGCCGTCGCCGCCCACTTCGGCGCGACCACGCCGCTCGGCGAGTCGGCGGCGCGCGCCCGCGCGCGCGAGATCCTCGTCCTCGTCGGCCTGCCGGCGGCGGACGACGCGTCGACCACGACGCTCGGCGCCGGCGGTCTGAAGAAGCTCGAGCTCGCGCGCGCGCTGGCCACGGCGCCGAAGCTCTTGCTCGCCGACGAGAGCCTCGGCGGGCTCGACTCCTCGGAGATGGCGGGCGCCGCCGAGCTGCTGCGGCGCATCCGCGGCGAGCTCGGCGTCACCATCGTGTGGGTCGAGCACATCATGGCCACCCTCATGCGCGTGGTCGACCGCGTGGTCGTCCTCGACCACGGCGAGAAGATCGCCGAGGGCAAGCCGCGCGAGGTGGCCGAGGACCCGCGCGTGGTCGAGGCCTACCTCGGCGAGAAGGTGGTGCTGGCCTGATGCTGGCCCTGCGCAACGTCACCGCGGGCTACGGGGCGTTCACCGCGCTCTGGGACATCAGCCTCGACGTCGCGGCCGGCGAGGCGGTGGCCGTCGTCGGTCCCAACGGCGCCGGCAAGACGACGCTGCTGCGCGTGATCTCGGGCATGATCGCGCCGCGTGCGGGCTCGCTGTCCTTCGAGGGCGTCGCCCTCACCGGCCGCCCGGCGTACGAGGTGGTGGCGCGTGGCATCGCGCACGTGCCGGAGGGGCGCCGGATCTTTCCGATGCTCACCGTCGCCGACAACCTCAAGATGGGCGCGTATCTGCGAACGGCGCGGCGGACGTACGCGGAGAGCCTCGAGCGCGTGTTCGCGCTCTTCCCCGTCCTCGCGGAGCGGCGCCGCCAGCGCGCGGGCAGCCTGTCGGGCGGCGAGCAGCAGATGCTGGCCGTCGGGCGCGCGCTGATGTCACGTCCCAAGCTGGTGCTGCTCGACGAGCCGTCGATGGGGCTGGCGCCGGTGATCGTGCTTCGGCTGTTCGATCTGATCCGCCGCGTGCGGGAGGAGGGCTACACGATCCTCGTCGTCGAGCAGAACGTGCGCCAGGTGCTCAAGCTCGTCGACCGCGCGTACCTGCTCGAGGCGGGGCACCTCAAGATGCAGGGACGCGCCGCCGAGCTGGCGGAGCAGGACTTCGTCCGCAAGGCGTACGTGGGCCTGTGATCGATCCCATCTTCCTCGCCGAGGCCGCGGTGAACGGCCTGCTCCTGGGCGGCGTGCTCGCCCTGCTGGCGCTGGGCCTCAACCTCATCTTCGGCGTCATCGACATCGTCTGGATCGCCTACGTCGACCTCGTGATGATCTGCATGTACGGCGTCTACTTCCTCGTGCAGGTCTACGGCTGGCCGATCTGGCTCGGCGGCCTCGCGAGCGTCGCGCTCGGCGCGCTGCTCGGCGTCGGGGTGCACCTGCTGATCATCTCGCCGATCCTCGGCAGCGCCCCCGTGAACCAGCTGCTGGCCACCGGCGGGCTCCTCTTCTTCTTGCAGTCGTTCGCGACGTTCCTGTGGACGACCGATCACCGCTCGGTGCGCCTGGCCCTGCCGACGATCGAGGTCGGCGGGATGTTCCTGTCCTTCGCGCGGCTCATTGCCTTCGCGGTCGCGCTGCTCGTGATGCTCGGGCTCTACCTGTTCCTGCGGCACACCTACGTGGGCACGGCCATCCGCGCCGTCTCGCAGGACCGCGACGCGATGGCGCTGATGGGCGCCAATCCGCGGACGGTGTACGTCGTCACCTCCGCCGTGGGCGGCGCGCTCGCCGGCGTGGCGGCGGCGCTGCTCATCATCCAGTACTCCGTGCACCCATTCTTCGGCGCCGCCTTCGGCCCGCTGACGTTCATGATCTGCGTGCTCGGCGGGCTGGGGAACATGGTCGGCGCCTTCGTGGCGTCCTTCATCATGAGCGAGGTCATCTCGATCGGCGGCGTCATGTGGTCGACCGAGATGGGCTACGTCATCGCCTTCGTGTTCTTCGTGGTCATGATCTTCGCCCGCCCCGGCGGCATCCTCGGCCGGCGCACGTGAGCGCCGGCCGCCTCGTCGTCGCGGCGCTGCTGGTCGGCCTGCTCGCCGTGCCGTTCCTGCCGATGCACGGCATGAAGCAGTACGTGCTGCACGTGCTGATCCAGATCTTCATCTGGGCGTTCATCGGCGGCGCGTGGTCGCTGATGGGCCGCTTCGGCCTGGTCTCGCTCGGCCACGGCGCGTTTCTCGGGCTGGGCGCCTACACCACGACGCTGCTCTGGAATTTCTTCGGGCTCACGCCGTGGCTGGGGGCGCTGGTGGCGGTGGCGCTGACCGCCGTGCTCGCCGTCGTGGTCGCGTACCCGTGCTCGCGCTTCTCGGTGATCGGCCACTACTTCGGCCTCGTCACCCTCGCCGTCGGCGAGGTCATCCGCCTGCTCATCATCGCCGAGCGCGACTGGACCGGCGGCTCGCTCGGCCTCACGGTGCGCCCCGAGGGCGGGGACAGCCTGGTGGCCGTGCAGTTCGCCGACAAGCGCGTCTTCTATTACGCCGGGCTCGTGCTGTGGGCGCTCGGGCTCTGGGTCTGGCATCGCCTGGATCGCTCGATGGCGCGGTCGGCCATGGAGGCGATCGGCGAGGACGAGACGGCGGCGGCCTCCGTCGGCATCCACGTCACCCGCTTCAAGATCGGCATCACCGTGCTCTCGGCCATCCTCACCGCCGTCGGCGGCATCGCGTACGCGCAGTACATCGCCTACGTGAACCCCGACACGCTCGCCGGCATCGGCGTGTCGCTGCGCATCGTGTTCGCGGTCGTGCTGGGCGGCATGTACGCGCTGCTCGGTCCCACCGTCGGCACCGCGCTGACGATCGCGCTGGCCGAGGTGCTGCGCGTGGTGTTCGGTGTCAGCTACGTCGGCATGGCCGAGACGATCTACGGGCTGTTGCTCATCATCTTCATCATCTTCCTGCCCTCGGGGATCTACGGCAGCGTCCGTGACCTGCTGCGCCGGCCGCGCGCGACGCCCGCGGCGGCCGCGACGGCGTAGGATCGGAGCCATGGCGGACTTCACGGTCTATCCCGACAAAGAGCCCAGCAAGACCGCCCGCGCGCTGGCCGAGCAGATCGAGCACGACGGCGGGCACGTGCTGGCCGTCTACCAGGAGCCGGTCGGCGAGCACTGGCAGATCTTCTGTCTGCTGCCGCGCACGAAGGTGGAGGCGAGCCCCTACCAGCGCGACGTCTCGCCGACGCACGTCAAGCGGCTGACCGACGCCGTGCGCCGCGTCGACCGCTTCGTGGACCCGATCGTCGTCGTCTCGCCGCGCGCGGGCGTGTACTGGACGCCGAACGGCAATCATCGGCGCGTCGCGCTCGACAAGCTGAAGGCCGACGTCGTGCCCGCCATCCTGGTGGCGGAGCCCAACGTGGCCTTCCAGGTGCTGGCGCTCAACACCGAGAAGGCGCACAACCTCAAGGAGAAGTCGCTCGAGGTCATCCGCATGTACCGCGGCGCGGAGGCCGAGCAGCCCTCGTCCACCGAGGAGGACTGGGCCTTCCAGTTCGAGTCCGCGCACCTGATCACGCTCGGCCTCCTCTACGAGCAGAACAAGCGCTTCGCGGGCGGCGCCTTCGCGCCGATCCTGCGACGGGTCGACAAGTTCCTCAAGACGTCGCTGCGCCGCGGCCTCCCGGAGCGCGAGGAGCGCGCCGGCCTCGTGCGCTCGGCCGACGAGGCGCTGGCGGGCGTGGTGGCCCAGATCAAGAAGCGCGGCATCAATCACCCGTACGTGAAGAACTACGTGCTGGCGCGGACGACGCCGCTCACGAAGGCCCGCAAGACCCTGCCGTCCTTCGAGCAGACGTTCAAGAAGCTCAAGGACAACCTCGAGGAGTTCGACGTTGCGAAGGTCCGCTACGACGAGATCCAGCGCTCGGCCATCATGATGGCGCCGGCGGCCGGGGAGTAGCGTGGCCCGGGTCGTCCTCGTCACCGGAGGCAGCGGCGCCCTCGGCCAGGCCATCACGCGCCGCTTTCTCGCCGAGGGCGCGGTGGTATGCGTCCCGTGGATCGTGGAGGCCGAGCGCGAGCGGCTGGCGGCGTCGGTCGACGCCGCGACGCGGTCGCGGCTGGTGCTCGAGCGGTGCGACGTCGCCGACGACACCGCGATGGCCGGGCTCACCCAATCGCTGCTGGCGCGCCACCGGCACATCGACGTCCTCGTCAGCGCGGTCGGCGGCTTCGCGATGGGCGACCTCGTCCAGACCGACCGCAGGCTGTGGGACTCGATGCTGACCCTGAACCTGACCACCGCCTACGTCGCCGCCCACGCGGTCGTGCCGCCGATGCTCGCCGGCGGCGGCGGTCGCGTCGTCGCCGTCGCCTCGCGTGCGGTGGTGCCGCCGACGGGCGGCTTCATCGCGTACACGGTGGCGAAGGCCGGCGTGATCGCGTTGGTGCAGGCCCTGGCCGCCGAGACACGCGGCCGCGGCGTCACGGTCAACGCCGTGCTTCCGAGCACGATGGACACGCCCGCCAACCGCGCCGCGATGCCGAACGTCGATCCCAAGACGTGGGTGCCGGTGGAGGCGGTCGCCGACGCCATCGCCTATCTCGGCGCCGAGTCGTCCGGGCACGTGACCGGCACCCTGCTGGCTGTTTAGTCCCGTGTACCCGCATCAGCAGGAGCGGCTCGACGCCGCGCTCGAGGCGTCCGGCGCCGACGCGCTGGTCGTGACGTCGGCGGCCGACGTCGCCTACCTCACGGGCTTCTGGAGCTTCTCGCGTGGCGTCTATCCCGCCGACGTCGCGGCCGTCTATTCGAGGGCCGGGACCGCGCTCGTCATTCCGACGATCGACGCTCCGGCGCTCGCCGCCGGCGAGGGCGCCGCCGACCACGTCGCCTGCCACGGGCGTTTCTTCGTCAATCTCGCGGAGCGCGCGGACGCGCACGCGCGCCGCGCCGCGCAGCTCGCCGCGGAGCCGGCGGAGACGGCGGCCGACGCGCTCGCGCGCGTGCTCGAGGCGCTCGGTCTGCGCGGCGCTCGCATCGGCACGGACGATGGGGCGCGCCCGGGCACGGCGGCGATCGCCGCGCGGCTCTCGCGGTTCCGCCTCACGCCGGCCGCAGGCGCGGTGGCCCGCGCGCGCGCCGTGAAGGGGCCGTACGAGATCGACTGTCTGGCCCAGGCGCTGCGCATCGCCGAAGAGTCGATCCACGCCGTGCTCGGCGAGCTCAAGGCGGGCACGACGGAGCGCGAGGCGGTCGACCTCTACGAGCGCGCCGCCGCCGCCCGCGGCGCGACGCCGTATGCGACGATCATTGCCTTCGGGGCGAACGCCGCGCTGCCCGCGGCGCCGGCCGGCGAGCGGGCCCTTCGTCCCGGCGACCTCGTGCGCTTCGACCTCGGCTGCGTCTTCAAGGGGTATCGCGGCGACGTCGCGCGCATGGCCATCCTGGGCGAGCCCGACGTCCGCGCGCAGCGCGCGTACGACGCCGTCGAGGCGGGCGTGCAGGCGGCGCTCGACACGATCCGCCCGGGCGTCGACGGCGGCGCCGTGTTCGAGGCGGCGGTCGCCGCCGTTCGCGACGCCGGCCTGCCGGCGTTCCAGCGGCACCACGTCGGCCACGGCATCGGGCTCGAGCCGTCGGAGGCGCCCTGGCTCAGGCCCGGCGGCGAGACGCTCGAGGCCGGGATGGTACTGCGCGCCGAGACTCCGTACTACGAGCTCGGCGCCTTCGGGGTGAACGTCAAGGAAACGGTGTTGGTCACGCGCGGTGGAGCGACCGTGGTCAATCGCTCCCACCGCGGCCTCGTCATGCTCGATTGATGACATGGGGGGCCCCGAAATGGCCCCCCAAACCCCCCAACGCTCGTCGCGCCCCGGCCAAGCCGTGGCGCTCCTCGATCAACTAGGCGGCTTCGGTCTTCGGCATGTTCTTCTCGAGCCAGCGCTGCGCCTGCTCGACGCCGGACGTCTGCGCCTCTTCGCGGCTCGCGAACGTCTCGCTGGGCACAGGCAGGTCGATCGTGCGCGTGTGCTCGGGCGTCGTCTCCTGGATCGCGGCGACGACGGCCCAGCGGCCGTCGCGCAGCTGCTCGGTGACGACGGAGATCTCGCAGCCCTCCCATGCGGTCGGGAACTTCGCGCGGTCGATCATGGGCGTCACCTCCAGGCCTGTCCCGGGCTGCAACCCCGCGGCCAGCGAGCGCACGCCGACCCGTGCAGCCTTTGTTCGTCAGCATTTAGAGCGGATGTATCGAGATGTAAACGGAACACGCCGTCGGTCTCGTCCAAGAGCCGGCAGTCATCCCCCCACGAGGAGAGAACCGATGAGGCTCACGACCGTGATCGCGGGAATGGGTGTGGCGGCGGCGCTCCTGACGGCGCCGGCGTTGGCTCAGGACGTCAGGTCGGACGACACACGGCAGGATCGGAAGGAGATTCGGCAGGACCGCAGGGACATCCGGAAGGATCGGCGCGACCTGCGCCGTGACAACCGCGACATCCGGCAGGACCGGCGGGAGATCCGCCAGGACACCAAGGACATCCGTGCTGACCGTCGCGACCTCCGCGAAGACCGTCGCGAGCTCGCCACCGACCGCAAGGCCGGCGACAAGGACGCTGTGAAGAACGACCTGAAGGACATCCGCGAGGACCGCAAGGATCTGAAGGGCGACGTGAAGGAGCGGCGTGCTGATGTGCGCGACCTGCGCGATGATCGACGCGATCGGCGCCAAGACCGGCGCGACCTCCGGCAGGATCGCCGGGACCTGAGACAGGATCGTCGAGATCTGAAGAGCGACCAGGCCACGAAGTAGCGGTCGGTCACGGGCCCGGGGCCGGGCCGGCCTGCCCCGGGCGCCGAAATGTTGCTGCCGGGCGATTCGGGAATGGGATCGTGGACGGCAGAGGGCCGGGTGACCGACGAGCTGGAGGCGATGTCCGATGAGACGCTCTGCCGACGCATCGCGGCGCGCGACGACGTGGCCTTCGATCTGCTCGTCGCGCGTTATCAGGGGCGGGCGTATCGCCTGGCCTGGTCGCTGCTGCGCCATGCGGAAGACGCGCGGGACGTCTCGCAGGACGCCTTCATCCGCGTGTGGGAGGCGGCCGACCGCTTCCGAGGCGACGCGCGGTTCTCGACCTGGTTCTATCGGATCCTCGTCAACCTCTGCCTGGACCACAAGCGCCGCGGCCGCTGGTGGACGCGGGTCGTCGCGCGCGACGCGGATCGCGACGCCGACGCGCTGGTCGAGCGTCAGCCGGCGCCCGGCCCTGATCCCGGCGATCAGGTGAGCAAGGCACAGACGATGGCGCGACTCTGGGAGGCGGTGCACCGGCTGTCGCCGCAGCAGCGGGCGGCGGTCGTCCTCTACGCGCAGGAACACCTGTCCACCGCCGAGATCGCCGACGTGCTGCGCGTGGCCGAGGCCACCGTGCGCGTGCACCTGCACCGCGCCGTGGCCGCGCTGCGCAAGGAGCTGGCGCCGTGAGCGTCCCGCACCGCGACGACCTCGCGCCGGAAGAGCGGGACCTGCTCGCGCGCGCCGCCGCCGCCGCGCCGGCGCCGCCCGAGCCGCGCTGGGGCGAGTACCGCGCCGAGCTGCGGGCGCGGCTCGACGCGCAGCGCTCGCCGGCGGCGCGACTGCGCCGCTGGTGGGCACGGCCCGCGCCGATCGCGCTGTCGTTCGGACTCGCCACGGCGCTGCTGCTCTTCGCGCTGCAGCCGGTGGAACGACGCCCCGACTTCGCCGCGGTCGACGAAGCGGTGCTCGGCGCGCGGCTCGGGCTGCTCGAGCACTACCGCGTCGTCGAGCGCCTCGACCTGCTCGAAGAGCTCGACGTGATCCGGCAGCTCGACCACCTCCCGTCGCGGGAAGGCTGATGCGGCATATGGCGGCGCTCGTCGCGATCATCGCCGCGCTCGCGACGCCGGCCCGCGCC
>WNEW01000566.1_pt1 | contig 19594 bp, 19 predicted proteins | sample 5399891 | NCBI WGS metagenome assembly WNEW01 (sample SAMN13153336, study PRJNA577476) | soil metagenome | isolation source: 40 cm grassland meadow soil pre-rain plot 5 | place: USA:California | collected 2015-09-08 | reverse complement strand
GCGGGCATTCCCTTGATCGTCTGCATCACCGAGGGGATCCCGGTCGCCGACATGGTCCGCGCGAAGCACTTCCTCGCGGGGACGCGGAGCCGGCTGATCGGCCCGAACTGCCCCGGCGTCATCACGCCGGACCAGGCGAAGATCGGCATCATGCCCGGTCACATCCACACGCCCGGCCCCGTCGGCGTCGTGTCGCGGAGCGGCACCCTGACCTACGAGGTTGTCGGCCAGCTCACGGCGCGGGGGATCGGCCAGTCCACGTGCGTCGGGATCGGCGGCGATCCGGTCACCGGCACGAGCTTCGTGGACGTCCTCCGGCTCTTCAACGACGATCCCGAGACGCGCGCGATCATGATGATCGGCGAGATCGGGGGGACCGCCGAGGAGGAGGGGGCTACGTTCGTCAAGGCTCACGTGAGAAAACCGGTGGTCGCCTTCATCTGCGGCCAGACGGCGCCGCCCGGCCGGCGCATGGGGCACGCGGGCGCGATCATCGCGGGCGGCAGGGGGACGGCCGCGGAGAAGATGAGGGCGCTGGAGGCCGCCGGAGCGACGCTGGTCCGGAGCCCGGCGGAGATGGGAGCGACCGTGGCGAAGGTGCTCGGCCCATGACCATCGAACGGACACTCGCGATCATCAAGCCGGACGCGATCGCCAAGGGCGTGACGGGCCAGATCATCACCCGCATCGAGAACGCGGGCTTCAAGATCCTCGCGGCGAAGCTGATCCGGATGTCGCACCAGGACGCGGCGGGCTTCTACATCGCCCACAAGGCGCGGCCGTTCTACCGAAGCCTCTGTACGTTCATGACCCAGGGGCCGTGCCTGCCGATGGTGCTCGAGGGCGACAACGTCATCCAGCGTTGGCGCGATCTCATGGGCGCGACGGATCCGGCGAAGGCCGCGCCCGGCACCATCCGAAGAGACTTCGCGGCGTCGATCGAGGCAAACGCCGTGCACGGCTCCGACTCGCCTGAGTCGGCGGCGTTCGAGATCCCGTACTTCTTCTCGAGCCTCGAGCTCTGCCAGCGCTAAGTGCCTCGGAGGGGGGCTTCGCCCCCCTTCCGAACCCTCCCCCCAGAATCGGTTGCGGCGGCAAAGCCGCCGCTCGAACCGAAGTGACTCGGGGCGTTGCTCGACCGCCGCCGTATACTTACTGGCGTCGAGGAGGTGCGCCATGATCCCGTCTCGTCGCGTCATCGCCCTAGCCGCGCTCGCGCTGGCGGCACTCGGTGCTGCGCCTGCCGCGGCGATCGAGTACCGTCTGCGGGTGGCCAACGTGCGTGACGAGGCGTTCACGTCGTTCCTCAAGCCCGGCGAGATCAAGGACGGCGCGACGGGGCCGGGCCTCGAGCGGCTCGAGGCGAGCCTCGATACGGGCGACTTCCCGAAAGCCGTCCTGCTCTATGACCGACACCTGCAAGCGGCCCCCGAGTCCACGGCCCGCGCGTTCGGCGGCGTTCCCGTGCGTGTGGAGGTGCAGGCTGGCGGCGACGGGGCGCAGCGCTGGGACGAGGCGCGCTGGGAGGGGACACCGGGCGAGCAGAGCGTCTGGGTCGTCCCGTCTCAGCCTCGTCGACCAAGGGACTTGTACCGCGTGGCGATCAGAGGGCGGGGACCGTTTCGATACTTCCTTCCGTACGGAGCCACGAACGGCTCGTACAAGCTCCCGGTCGTCAAGGTCCCTCTGGACTACCTCTTCTCCCACCAGGAGGATCCCGACTTCTGGACGAAGCGCCTCGCGCCCCTCCTCGATCTCACCGAGGGGAGGACGGGGCGCTCGACGCCGACGAGGCCTACATCATCGTGACCCACGGCACGGAGCCCGCCACCTACAAGGCCGTCCTCGCCTGGCGCGACCGCTACTACGATCAGGAAGCGCCGGGCACGCGTCGTCCGAGGATCAAGATTCGCTAGCTCCTAGCGCGCGGCGCCGCGCATCGACGCCGGCTGGCCGGGGAGCTTGAATCGCTTGCCCGTGTCGGTGATCGTGGTTCCGTCCACCTTCAGGATGGACACGTCGCGGTCCGTGTAGTTGCCGACGTAAAGGTATTTGCCGTCGGGGCTGAACACCACGCCCTCAGGCAGCCCACCCACCTCGACCTCGCCGATCTTCGTCACCTTCTTACCATCGATCTTGAGCACGACGACCTTGCCCGCCTTGTTCGCGAACCAGGCGTTCCTCGGCACACCTGCGCTGCCGTTGAGGAGGATCGCAACCGCGATCTCGCCCGTCGGGCTGATCGCGAAGCCTTCGGGCGCGTCGCCGACAACCACGCGGTCGATGACGCGCGGCGGAGTCGACTCGAGGTCGATAACGCTCACCGTGTCCACGTGGCCGTCGGAGGCGCCCGCGTTACCGTTGTCGGCCGTGAGAGCGATCTTGCCGTTCGGCGTGATGTCGATGTTGTACGGCCAGAGCCCCGCGGGCATGTCGTACTTGGTGTAGGTGACCTTCTGACCGTTGATCTCCAGCATGGCGACTTTGTGGCCCGGGAACTTGACCGCGAGCGCGCGCTTGCCGTCGGGCGTGATGGCAACAGCCGCGACCATCTCGCCCATCGGCACCGTGTCGATCAGCTTCACCTCCTTGCCCTGGATCGCGAGGACGCTGATCGAGTTGTCGGCGCGGTTCGTGACGAGCGCCAGATCGCCGGCGCGGTTGATCGCGAGGCCGGAGGGCTGCTTGCCGACCTCCACGGTCGCGATGTGCGCCGGCGGGTTTGCCGTGAGGTCGATGACGTAGAGCTTGGTGTCGGGCGCGGGCTTCCAGGCGCCGCCGTCCTGCACCCAGGCCATCGAGTTGGCGACGAGCCCGAGCTTGCCGTCAGGCGTGATCTGGAGGTTCGTCGGCGGGCCGAAGACCGAGTTCATCAGGGGAAGGCTCGCGAGGATCCGCGGCGCCTCTCGGTTCGAGATGTCGACGATCGAGACCGTGTCCTTTCCCGGCGGGAGGAAGAGCGGCTTGCCCGCGTCGTCCCAGGTCACTTTCTCGTCGTTGCCGATGATCATGAGCTGCGCGTGGGCCGAGAGCGGAGCCAGCGCGAGAGCCACCACGAGCAGGAGCGTCAGCTTGAAGCGCATGTCGTCCTCCGATGGGTCTGTGGTTTGCGTCGCGCCGCGGCATCCCGGGCGGCCGCGCTCCGGGATGCTAAGCGGAGCAGGGGCTCACGTCAACCCTGATAGAATCTCGGAAGGTCATGGACGTCCCCGCGCGTTTCAAGGCCCAGTCGTGAGCGCACGCCGGATCACGAAGGTCCTCGTCGCGAACCGCGGCGAGATCGCCGTGCGCGTGATCCGCGCGTGCCGCGAGCTCGGGATCGCGCCCGTCGCCGTCTTCTCCGAGGCGGACCGCGAGGCGCTCCACGTGCTCATGGCCGACGAGGCGTACCCGATCGGTCCGGCCCCCGCGATCGAGAGCTACCTCAACGTCGAGAAGCTCGTGAGCGTCGCGAAGGCGGCCGGCGCCGACGCGGTCCATCCCGGCTACGGGTTCCTCGCCGAGAGCGCCGCGTTCGCCGAGGCGTGTGCCGCCGCCGGGCTCGTGTTCGTCGGCCCGCCGCCGTCGGCAATCCGCGCCCTGGGCGACAAGACCGCCGCGCGCCGGCTCGCGCGCGAGATGGGCGTGCCGCTGATCCCAGGCACCCTCGAGCCGGTCGCCGACGACGCCGCGGCGCGCGCCGTGGCCCGCAAGATCGGCTACCCGCTGATGATCAAGGCGGTGATGGGCGGCGGCGGCAAGGGCATGCGCCTCGTCCGCCAGGCGCCGGAGCTCGAGGGGGCGCTGCGGGCGGCGCGGAGCGAGGCTGCCGGGGCATTCGGCGACAGCGCCGTCTACCTCGAGCGCTACGTTGCCGAGGCGCGCCACATCGAGATCCAGGTGCTCGCCGACGCCCGCGATCACGTGATCCACCTCGGCGAGCGTGAGTGCTCGATCCAGCGGCGCCACCAGAAGCTCGTCGAGGAATGCCCCTCGCCCTTCGTGGATGCCGCCCTGCGCGAGCGCATGGGGCAGGCCGCGTGCCGGATCGCGAAGGCGGCCGGCTACGTCAGCGCGGGCACCGTCGAGTTCCTCGTGGACGCGGAGCGGAACTTCTACTTCCTCGAGGTGAACACGCGCCTTCAAGTCGAGCACCCCGTGACCGAGCTGGTGACCGGCGTCGATCTCGTGCGCGAGCAGCTCAGGATCGCGGCCGGGGCCGCGCTCAGTTACGCGCAGGATGACGTCCAGTGGCGCGGCGCCGCGATCGAGTGCCGGATCAACGCCGAGGATCCCTTCGGCGGATGGCTCCCCTCGCCGGGCACGATCACCGGGCTCCGCCCCGCGTCGGGTCCCTGGGTCCGCGAGGACTCGGGCGTGTACGAAGGCTACACGGTGCCAAGCTTCTACGACACGCTCCTGGCCAAGCTGATCGTCTGGGGCGCCGATCGCGCGGCGGCGATCGACCGGATGGCGCGCGCGCTCGCCGAGTACAGGGTGGTGGGCGTTCACACGACGATCCCGGTGCTCGCCCACGTCATGGCGCACGAGGACTTCCGCGCGGGGCGCCTGTCCACCCTCTTCCTCGAGCGGATCATGCCCGGCCTCGCGCCGGCGCGCGGCCGGCTGCGCTCGGTCGCCGTCATCGCCGCCGTCCTCGCGGAGTACGATCGCCTCGGCCGCGGGGAGCCGACGCCGTCGCCGGCTGTGACCCCCGACGCCTGGCGATTGGGTCGTCGCCCCGGCTGGAGATCGCGGTGACCGGGACATGAAGTTCGTCGCGACGATCGGGGACCGCGCCGAGAGGGTCGAGGTGACAGGCGCGCACGGACGCTATCGGCTGATGATCGAGAGCGAGGTCTGGGAGGTCGATGCGCGGCTGACCGCGCAGGGCATATACTCGCTGCTGATCGACGGGGTCTCGTACGTCGCCGACGTCACCGCTCGGGACGGGGCGTGCGTCGTCGGCGTCGCCGACGAGACGTACGTGATCCAGGTCGAGGAGGCGACCCGCTACCTCATCCGGACCAAGGCCGGCGCGGCGGCGGGCGCCGGGCCCCAGACGCTGACGGCGCCTCTGCCCGGGAAGATCACGCACGTCGCCGTCGAGGCGGGCGACACCGTCGCGGCCGGTGACACGCTCCTCGTGATCGAAGCGATGAAGATGGAGAACGAGCTGAGGGCCCGGGCCCCGGGGACGGTCGCCGAGGTCCGCGTGCAGCCCGGCCAGGCGGTGAACGCCGGCGACGTCCTCGTGGTGATCACCTGATGACCGACACGGTGATCGAGTTCAGGGACGTCAACAAGTGGTTCGGGAATATCCACGTCCTGCGCGACATCAACCTCGCCGTGGAGATGGGCGAGGTGGTCGTCGTGTGCGGTCCTTCGGGCTCGGGCAAGAGCACCCTCATCCGCTGCGTGAACGCGCTCGAGCCCATCCAGGGCGGCGAGCTTGTCGTGCTCGGGGAGTCGCTCACCAAGCCCGGCGTCAATCTCCCGGCCCTGCGCACGCGTGTCGGCATGGTCTTCCAGTCGTTCAACCTGTTCCCGCACATGACGGTGCTCGAGAACATCATGCTGGCGCCCGTGAAGGTGCGCGGCCTCAGCGCGGCCGAGGCGTCGAGGGTGGCCCGCGCCCTCCTGGAGCGCGTGCGCATCCCGGACAAGGCCGAGAACTACCCCGCGAATCTCTCGGGCGGCCAGCAGCAGCGGGTCGCGATCGCGCGCGCGCTCGCGATGCAGCCGAAGATCATGCTCTTCGACGAGCCCACGTCGGCGCTCGACCCGGAGATGATCAACGAGGTGCTGGATGTCATGACCGACCTGGCGAGGGACGGCATGACGATGATGGTCGTCACGCACGAGATGGGGTTCGCGCGGCGGGTGGCCCACCGTATCGTCTTCATGGACGCGGGCCAGGTGGTGGAGGAGGCCCCGCCCGACCTGTTCTTCGCTGCCGCGAAGTCCGACCGCGCCAGAGAATTCCTGTCCAAGATCCTTACCCACTAACCGGAGGGTCACGATGAGACGAATCCTCGCTGGGCTGCTCACGCTCGGTCTCCCGCTGTCGGTCGTGTCGCCCGCGCTCGCTCAGCAGAGCACGCTGGAGAAGATCGGCCAGTCCGGCGTGCTGACGATCGGGACGCGCACGGCGTCGCCGCCGTTCGCGTTCGTCAACAAGCAGAACGAGTGGGTCGGCTTCTCGATCGACCTGGTCGAGCAGGGGGTCAAGCCCGCGATCGAGCGGAAGCTCGGCAAGCCGATCAAGCTCGAGAAGAAAGAGTCGACGCCGCCCACGCGCATCCCCCTGCTCTCCTCGAACGCGGTGGATCTGATCGCGGGGACGATGACGGACACACGCACGCGCCGCGAGTCGGTGGACTTCAGCCTGACGTTCTTCGTCACCGGCGCGCAGTTCCTCGTGAAGAAGGGGAGCCCGATCAAGTCCATCGACTCGATCGCGGGCAAGCGCGTCGCCGCCCAGCAGGGTTCGACGAACGCCAGGATCATCCGCGAGCGGGTGCCGACGGCGAAGCTCCAGGAGTTCCCCGACCAGCCCGCCGCGTTCCAGGCGCTCGTGCAGGGGCAGGTGGACGCCTACACGAACGACGGGATTCAGCTCTACGGGCTCAAGGCCAAGGCGCCGAAGCCCGACGACTGGGTGGTCGTGGGCGACTTCTTCTCCTACGAGCCGTACGGCATGGCGATGCGCAAGAACGACTCCGACTTCCGCCACGCCGTCAACGTCGGCCTGATGGAGCTGATCGAGTCGGGCAAGTACTTCGAGCTCTACGACAAGTGGTTCGGGCCGAAGAGCGAGACGCCGTACCCGCTGACGGCCGAGAACAAGCGTTTCCTCATCATGCAGGTCGTGCCGAAGTAGATGCGGGTGGTGCCGAAGTAGGCCGGACCGCTCGTTGAACTATCAGTTCAACTGGAGTGTGCTCTGGAGCGGCCAGTCGGGCGGCTGGCTGCTCCGGGGCCTCGGCACGACGCTCGCGCTCTCGGGCCTGGCGTGGCTCGTCGCCGTCGCGCTCGGGATCGTCTCGGGCGCCATGCGGACGGTTCCCTGGAAGCCGCTGCGCGTCGTCGCGACGTTCTACGTCGAGTTCTTCCGCAACGTGCCGCTGCTCGTGTGGATGTTCTTCTGGTACTTCGGTGTCCCACCGCTCCTGCCGTTGGCGATCCGCGAGTGGCTGTTCGACCACGGGGCCGAGTTCTGGGCGGGGATGTTCGCCCTCGGCGTCTACCACGGCGCCCGGATGTCGGAAGTCATCCGCTCGGGCATCCAGTCGATCCCGAAGACCCAGTTCGAGGCCGCCGTGGCGATCGGGCTCACGACGTTCCAGGCATACCGGCTCGTGATCGTGCCCATCGCGCTCCGGCTCATCGTGCCGCCCGCGACGAGCGAGTCGCTGAACCTGCTCAAGAACTCGTCGGTCGCGCTCACGATCAGCGTGGCCGAGCTGACCTTCCAGACTCGCCAGATCGAGACCTACACGGCGAGGGCCATCGAGGCGCTCACCGCGGGCACGGTCATCTACCTGGGGCTGTGCGTCGGGATCGCGACGATCATGGCGCACGTGGAGCGCCGCTTCGCGATCCCCGGGCTCATCGCGCGGGGAGGCTAGGCCGTGCTCGACCTCGCGGTCATCGTCAACAACTTCACGTTCCTCGTGGTCCAGGGGCTCCTGGGCCTCGGGGGCTTCACCGGCGGCACGCTGCGGCTCGCGATCCCCGCCATCGTGCTCGGCTTCGTCCTCGGCATCTTCATCGGGATCGCGCGGCTCGCGCGGGCGTGGTGGATCAGCGTGCCGGCGACGCTCTACGTCGAGTTCTTCCGCGGCGTGCCGCTCGTCATGGTGATCTTCTGGATCTGGTTCATCATTCCCCAGCTCCTGCGGCTCCCCATCCCCGAGTACGGCGTCGCGCTCACGGCGTTCGTCATCTTCGAGGCGGCGTACTTCGGCGAGATCGTGCGGGCCGGCATCCAGTCGGTGCCACGGGGCCAGGTCGAGGCCGCGACCGCTCTCGGCCTGACGCGCGCTCAATCGATGCGCTACGTGGTCCTCCCGCAGGCGATCCGTAACATGGTGCCGTCGCTCGTCACGCAGATGATCGTGCTCTTCAAGGACACCTCGCTGGCCTCCATCATCGGCTACGTGGACCTCACCAAGGCGGCGCAGATCGTCAATAACCGCGAGATCCGGCCGTTCGAGCTCTACCTCTTCATCGCGGTCGTCTACTTCATCTTCACGTACTCGATGTCCCGAATCGCTGGGCGCTTCGAGCGCCGCCTCGCCTGACGGGTCGGGCCGGCCCGTGCTCGAGGCTTTCCTCAAGACGCTCGTCTCGCTGGGCCTCGTCGTGGTCGGCGCGGCGTACGTCCGTGGGTGGTGGCGCCTGCGCGCCGCCGGGTATCCCTCACCGCGCTGGCGGCTCGCGCTCTACGTGCTCGGCCTCGCGACGATCGCGGCGGCGCTCCTCTCGCCCCTCGACGACCTCGCGGCCGAGCGCTTCTCGGCCCACATGGGCCAGCACCTGCTCCTGACGATGGCCGCGGCGCCACTCCTGCTGCTCGGCAACCCGTTCGCGCTCGTCCTCTGGGGCTTGTCGGCCCACGCCCGGCGCGCGCTCGGGACGACGCTGCGGCGGGGCGCGCCGCTTCGGGCCGCGCTGTCGGCGCTCACTATCTTCCCGGTGGGGGGTGTCCTCCACGTGGCCACCGTGTGGCTCTGGCACCTGCCGTTCATGTACGACGCCGCGGTCGAGCACGAGCTGGTGCACGCCGTCGAGCACGCAACATTCTTCTCGACGGCGATCCTCTTCTGGTGGCCGATCGTCCAGCCGGCACCGCGGCTCCACCCGAGGCCCCATCCTGGCTTTCAGATCCTGTACCTCGTGCTCGCCACCGCGCAGAACACGGCGCTCGGCATGCTGCTCGCCGTGCCGGAGCGCGCGTTCTACCCGCACTACGTGAGGCGGGCGGCGGCGCTCGGCATCAGCGCGGTCGACGATCAGATGCTCGGGGCTGGGCTCATGTGGAGCGGCGGCCACATGTACCTGCTGCCGATCCTTTTGATCCTGTGGGGCCTCGCGCGCGACGCCATGCACGAGCGCGACGACGCGCAGGCCTAGGGGGGGCTCCGCCCGAGCGCGAGGCTCGAGCGTGACAGTCCCTTGACAGTCGCGCGCGGCGTCATCTAGAGTCCGCCTGTCCCGTGGTCCGGGGACCCCATCCGGGGAACCCGTCTCCTGTCCGCGCAGTCAGGGGAGGGCACCATGACATCGCTCGACTGGGCGCTGGTCGTCGTCATCAACCTCGGCATCGTCATCTACGGCGTCTGGGTTATCAGGAGCAAGGAAGAGAGCTTCGATTACTTCCTTGCCGCCAAGACGCTGCCCTGGTGGGCGATCGGGCTCTCGGCTTTCGGCACCGCCGTGGACACCGGCGACTATGTGGCCGTGGCCGGCGGCGCCTACCGCTTCGGGATCTCCCAGCTCGCATTCTGGTGGCTCGGCCTGGCCGTGGGCTGGTTCGTGCTGAGCTTCTTCGTGATGAAGGCGATGTACCGCACGGGGATGTATACGAACGCGGAGTGGCTCGAGTTCCGCTTCGGCCCGGCCACGCGCGTCCTCGCGGTGTTCATCAACATCCAGTCGCGGACCAACGTGCTCGGTAACATCTACTTCTCCATATTCCTCGTGCTCAACATCGTGGCCGGGATCTCGCCGGCGTGGTCGTGGGTGGTGGTCGTCCTCGTCGCGCTCACCGCGATCGCCTACATCGTGACAGGCGGCCTGCGCTCGGACGTCATCACGGACGTGATGCAGGCGGTGCCCATGGTGATCGGCTCCTTCGTGCTCGGCGGCGTCGTGTGGTGGAACGTGGGCGGCTGGAGCGGTTTGAGCGCGAAGCTCGGGGCCATCGACCCGAAACTCCCCGCGCAACTCCTCCACGTCGGCGGCTACTCGCCCGGCGGTGTACCGCCCACCGTGGTCGTCTTCGGGATGGTGATCGCGCTGATCGCCTACGCCACGATCAACCAGTACGAGGCGATACGGTTCCTGGGCGCCCGCTCGGAGTGGGACTACAAGATGGCGGCGGTGGTGGCGAGCGTGGTCACGTCCGCCACGCTCTGGTTCAACATCACGATGGGGCCGCTGGCGAAGGCCGACTTCCCCGATCTGAAGATCGTGGACCAGGCCTACCCGCTGATGATCACGAAGTACCTCCCCGCTGGCCTCATTGGCATCGTGGTGGCCGGGCTCGTCGCCGCCGGCTACTCCACCTTCGACTCCATCGGCATCGGCATCTCGAGCCTCGTCGTCCGTGACCTCTACGCCCGTTTCATCGTGAAACACGCGACGGACGCGCACTACACGCTGGTGGGGAAGATCTCGGTGCCGTTCATCATCGCGCTCGGCTTCATCTACGTGCCGTTCCTGGGCGCGCCCGGGATGTTCGCCTTCTACATCCGCCTGGCCGGGGCCATCTCGGTGCCGCTCATGACCGTGATGCTGATGGGCGTCTTCACGCGCGTGCATCGGGCCACGGGCACCCTCGGCCTTGTGGCGGGCCTTCTCTACGGGGTCTCGGCCATCGTCGCGGACTTCAACAAGTGGGGCTGGCCCACGTGGTACGTGAGCCCGTGGTGGGCATACGTGTGGAACATCGTGATCCCGGCGTCGGTGATGGTCGTGGCCTCCGCGATCATCGACCGCGTGCGCGGGCCGGTGAGGGAGGAGGAGCTGCTGGGTCTCGTCTTCAGCGGGCGCGAGGTGCCGCCGGCTCAGCTCCGGGACTCCATCGCGAGGCGGCTCAAGGCCCTCGAGGGCACGTGGCTGCAGAAGACGCTGCAGGAGGCCAGGCCGATGCCGAAGTACCCCTTCCCCGTTCCGGCGGAAGGCTTGCCCTGGTACAAGTCGCCCGAACGCTTGACGTGGGGCTACATCGTCGTCGTCTGCTTCTTCCTCTTCTTCATCTTCTGGTGAGCGGCGATGAAAGCGAATGCGTTCCAGCTCCTCTACGGCACGGTCTTCCTCGCGATCGTCGGTGTCCTGGTGCTGCTGACGCTGGCGTACGGGGGCGGGCTGGCGTGGGTGAAGGTACTGATCGGCGTGGGGCTCCTGGCGTTCAGCGCGTGGCTGTGCGCGCAGTACCTGCGCGCACGCGACGCGCGGCGGCGCCGCTGATCACTTGAAGCGGTCGACCCCGGTGCCGCGATAGAGGATCCGCGCCTGGCGCTCCATAATCGCGGCGTGTCGCGCCAGGGCCTCCGGCGCGAGATCGCGCGCCGGCGGCTCCTCGGGCTCGAAGTGGTGGTCGTCGTCCACACCGCGGACCAGTAACGCGCTGTCCCCGTCGCCCGCCACCTGGCGGACGTACGTCGGGATGTAGCGGACGGCGAAGCCGATCCGCCGGTCTTCGGAGCGGTTGGGCGGCGAGCTGTGGAACATCAGCACGTGGTGGAGCGACATCTCGCCCGCGCGGAGCAGGATGTCAATCGCCCGGGCCTCGTCCACCTCGACGGCGATCTCCTGACCGCGCGAGAGCAGGTTGGTCGGGGCGAAGGTGTCGCGGTGCGGGACCTGCGTGCGATGCGAGCCCGGCACCATGCGCATCGCGCCGTTTTCCACGGTGGCATCCGTGAACGCCACCCACGCCGTGACGATGTCAGGCTTGCTGAGGCCCCAGTACGTCGCGTCCTGATGCCAGGAGACGTACGCCGGATCGCGCGGCTCCTTGATGAAGAAGCTCGAGCTCCAGCAGAGGATGTTCGGCCCCAGGATGTCTTCGACGGCGTCGAGGATGACGGGATGCCGCACGAGCCGGTCGAGCCACGTGAAGACCAGATGCCCCTTGTGCCGGAGCTCGCCGCGCAACGGGCCGCCCTGCTCGCGCTCGACCGCCTCCAGACGCAGCCGGAACTCGCGCGCCTCGGTGGCCGAGAGCACGCGGATCGGGAAGTAGAAGCCGTCGCGGTCGTACTGAGCCACCGCCGAGGGCGAGAGACGCTTTCCCATGAGCCTCATCCCTTCAGGGCCTAAGCTTATCCCCGGCCCCGCCGGGCGTCCACCCAGCGGACGATGCCGGACCCCGGCGAGGGCGCGCACGGCTCGCCGACGAGAGCGATCGTGGGCGCCCGCGTAGCCCACCCGGGCTGTGCTAGGATCGCGGCGTCGCGCTCGGCGCCCAAGGAGGAAGCCGATGGCGCTCTCACCGGCCGCGTTCGCCGCCGCGCTGCTCGAGGAAGCTCGGGCAACGCACCCCTGGCTCCACCACCCGTTGTTCCAGATGATCTACCGGGGGGAGCTTTCCCGGGCCCGGCTCCAGGACGTCATCCGGCAGCAGGGGTGCTTCTTCCTCGACACGCTCCGGCACGCGGCGTGGAAGATCATCTCCGTCGGTGGCTACACGCCGACCTTCGAGGACCTCGAGCGCCAGCGCGCCCTGATTCCGCTCGTCGTCGAGGAGGGCGGCGAGGACACGGTGGGCGGCAAGACGACCGCCCACGCGTATCTCTTCATCAGGCTCGCCGAGGCCCTCGGGATCGCGCGGGACCAGCTGTTCTCGACGGAGTACCTGCCGACGACGATCATCGAGAAGAACGAGCTGTTCCTGCTGCAGCGGTCGTCCACGCTCGAGGCGCTCTGCGGAGGGAACATCGCGACCGAGTCGATCAACCCGGAGCACATGCAGCGGATGGCCGACGCGATGGAGAAGCACTACGGCGTGGACCGCGCCGCGCTCGATTTCTACTATGTCCACGTCGAGGTCGAGGGCGATCACGCCGAGCGCGCGGTCCGCATCCTCTCGAAGCTGGCCGTCACCGACGAGGAGCAGGCGCGCGGCCGCCTCGCCCTGCGCCGGGCGATCACCGCGCGGCGGATCTGCGCCGACGGGATGCTGGAGGCCTTCGTCGGCCGCTGAGGCCGATCGCAGGCCCGCGGTCGCCCCGCGCCTACGGCGCGAACGACTCGAAGTACTTCATCGTCACGATCTGGCTCTTCGGCGAGAGCTGCTTGACCTCCTTGACCCAGAGGTCGAGGTTCGCGGGATCGCCGAACGTGTCGCGAAGGTCGCGTGGCGGCGCGCTGAACGGCGCCTCGAAATTGTCCCAGTGGGTCGGCAGGACGATCTTCGGGTAGTTGAGCGCCCTGAGTAGCCGTGGCGTGAAGTCGTGGATCTGGTTGGAGAAGATCGAAGCGATCAGCGCCACGTCCGGCTTCAACCCTGCGATCGCCCGCTCGTTGTAGTTCGCGGTGCTCATGAGGAAGATGCTGAACTTGCCTCCGATCGTGATCGTGTAGATCAGGCTGTCGCCCTCCGGGAGGTCGCCGATCTTCGTCGGCGCCGACGGGACGTGGTAGAGATGACCGGGCACGGCGTGCTTCTTGGTGGGGCCCATCGAGTGGATGCCCGGGAAGACCTCGATCGTATAGCCGTCGAACTGCATGTACTCGCCACCCTTGACCTGGACGATCTTGCCCTCCGGCACGCCGGCCGCGCGCATCACGTTCGCGTGGGTCTCGGAGCCGATCACCATCGCGTTCGTCTTCTTCGCGATGTAGGGGACGTCGGCCATGTGGTCCCAGTGGCCGTGGCCGATCAGGATGTGGTCGGCCTTCTTCACGTGTTGGCCGATCAGCGCCTCGTCGAGCGGCAGCGTCGCGTTCGGGTTGAACTTGCCGGTGAAGAACCCCGAGTCGAAACGGCTGAACCAGGGGTCAAAGAGAATCGTCTTGTTGCCGAAGGTGATTTCCCAGCCGTCGGTGCCGAACCACTTGAAGCTGACACCGGCCGAGCCGGGGCCGCCACTCGCCCCGGGAGTCTCGGCGCCCTCAGCGACGCCCGGCAGCACGAGGGACGTTCCCCAGTCCATCGCCGCCGCGGTGAGACCTGCGACGAGCCCGGCGCCGAGGAATCGACGGCGCGAGACACCTTCGGCCAGGCTGGACAGCGACGCGGAATCAATGAAGCACATGGCAGTCTCCTCTGGTTCTTCGGATCACGCGCTCACGCGGTGCACCTCGTCGTGCTTGCGGACGCGCTCGCTGACCTTCACCGCGACCTCGCTGCCGCGCTCGGCGCGCTGCACGGGACGGTGCTCGGTCTGGAGCGACTCGACGGTCTGCGTGAGGTCGGTCGTGTGACCGCGGATATGGATCGTGTCGCCGACCTGGAGGGCACCGTCCACGAGCTTGATCGCCGCGACACTGATCTTCGCGTAGTAGTCCGTGACCGTGCCGACCTTCTGCTCCGTGGCCATTGCAGCCCCCTCTCCGTCGCCCGCCGCGACAGACGCGGCTACTTGAGCGCGCCCGCCGTCAGGCCGGAGACGTAGTAGTCGAGAAAGAAGACGTACAGGATCACGATCGGAACCGAGCCCAGCACGGCCCCCGCCATGAGCGAGCCCCAGAAGTAGATGTCGCCGCGGATCAGCTCGCTGGTGATGCCGACGCTCGCGGTGATCTCCTCGGAGGATGAGGTGAACGTCAGCGCGTAGATGAACTCGTTCCAGGAGAGCGTGAAGGCGAAGAGCGCGGCGCAGACGAGCCCCGGCACGGCGATCGGGAGCACGATGCGCAGGAGCGCCTGGATGCGCGTGGCGCCGTCGACCAGCGCGCACTCCTCGACTTCCTTCGGCACCGTACGGAAGTACCCCATCAGGAGCCACGTGCAGAACGGCACCAGGAACGTCGGGTAGGTCACCACCAGCGCCCACTTGGAGTCGGCGAGCCCGAGCCAGTTGACGACCTGGGCGAGCGGCAGGAAGAGGAGCGAGGTCGGCACGAGGTACGTGACGAAGATCGCGGTGCCGAACGACCCCACCGCGAAGAACTTGAGGCGGGCGAGCGCGTAGGCGGCGACCGTGCCGATGACGAGCGACAGCGTGGTCGACAGCAACGTGACCAGGAGACTGTTCTTCATCCACGTGAAGAACGGGGTGTCCCAGAGGAGCTTCGCGTAGTGCTCGAGCGTCGGCGCCTGGCGGATCAGGAGCGGCACCGCGTGCCGGTCGTAGAGCTCGCGGTCCTGCTTCAGCGAGGTGAGCGCCATGTGATAGAAGGGGAAGAGCGCGAAGACGAGGAAGGGCACCAGCGCCAGGTGCGTGGCGATCTTCCCCGCGAGCCGCCGCCGCGCCATCGACGCCATCAGTACACCTGTCGCCGGACGAAACTCAGCTGCGCCCAGACGACGAACATGAGCGCGGGGAAGAGGTAGAGCGAGATCGCCGCGCCTTCCCCGATCCGTCCCGTCTCGAGCCCCACCTGACGGGCGAGAGTGGCGAAGAGGTGGGTCGAGTTGATCGGCCCGCCGTTCGTGAGGACATAGACGATGTTGAAGTCGCTGAACGTGAAGATCGTCGAGAACAGCACCACGATCGCCAGCACCGGCTTGATCATCGGGAGCGTGATGAGCCAGAAGCGCGCGACCGGGCCTGCGCCGTCGGCCTCCGCCGCCTCGTAGAGCTCACGCGGGATCGAGACGAGCCCCGCGAGAATCGTGATGGCGAAGAAGGGCAACCCGCGCCAGACGTTCACCGTCACCACCGCCGTCATCGCGTAGTACTTCTGGCCGAGCCAGTTCGGCCCCGGGGGGTCCATGATCCCGAGCGCGATGCCGGTCCAGTTCACCACGCTGTAGAGCGAGTTGAACATCCACCACCAGCCGAGCGTGGAGAGCGCGGTCGGGATGACCCACGGGAGCAGGATCGCGCCGCGGATCGCCCGCTTGAACCAGAGCTGCTGGTTCAGCAGCACGGCGAGCGAGATGCCGAGGACGAGCTTGAGGGCGACCGCCGAGCCCGTGAAGACGAAGGCGTTCTGAAAGGTTTGCCGGAACGCGTCGCTCTGCCAGAGGTTGACGAAGTTGCGGAGCCCGACGAAGTGGCTCGGGCGGCCGATGAAGGCGTTCGACACGGCGAAGTAGAGCGCCATGCAGAAGGGGTACGCGACCAGGAGCACGAGCAGGAAGAGGGCGGGCGTGACGAAGAGCGGGCCCAGGACCTGCTCGCGGTCGAGCAGCTCCCGGACCCGCACCCGGAGCGGCAGCCGGGCCGTGACGGCGATGTTGCCGACAGCCACGCGTTGCTACCCCGCCATGATCTTCTTCATCTCGTTCTCGGCCCAGGCGATGGCTTCCTTGTTGGGCGTGCCCGTCACCGCCTTGGCGAGCATGTTGGGGACGATGAACGAGTTGGTGATGAGCTGGATCCTGTCGGTCGGCGGCGCCGGCCACCCGTAGAGATGGTACTGGACCCCCGGAGCCCCGAGGGCCGCGTACTTGGGATCCGTCCTGAGCACCGGATGGTCCTGGAGCCGCTCGTAGATCGGCAGGTTGAAGGCGTCCGCCGACATGATCCACTCGTCGTAGACCTCCCGCTTGCCGAGCAGATAGCGGACCCACTCCTTGGCCGGCTCGACGTGTTTCGAGAACTTCCAGATGCCGATGGAACGCGGCACGTCGGTCTCGTGGCGCCCGCCGGGCCCGCCCAGGCTCCGGTGATGGTTGATGAGGTCGGCCGTCGGCAGCTTCCGCTGCTTGGCGACGATGTAGGCGCTCACCGGATTGTGGATCCAGCCGGCCTTGCCCTGCTGGAGCGACTCGTTGTTGCTCGCGTCGGTCCAGGAGAGCACCTCGGGCTCCATGCAGTCCCGGTACATCTTCTTGTACCATTCGACCATCTGCTCGGTCGCGGGCGAGTTGATCCGCACCGTCTTGCCGTCGCGGTCGACCTCCATGCCGCCGAAGGACCAGAGAACCGGCCCCGCCGTCGAGATCGAGTCGTAGTTCTGGCTGATGGGGATCCCGACCGGGTTCCCCATCTTCTTCAGCTCCTTGCCGACCGTGTAGAGCTCTTCCCAGGTGTCGGGGACTTTGAGCCCCGCGCGCTTGAAGAGGTCCTCGCGATACGTGGGCACGAAGAGCCCGTGGTACATCGGCACGGCGCGCCAGACGCCGTTCACGTGGGCGGCCTCGTACCCGGAGGACAGCGTCTTGCCGTGCTTCTTCTCCAGCTCCGCCACGAGGTCCGACACGTCGGTGAGCTGCGGCTCGTAGAGCCAGGGGAAGTGCATCCGCATCTCGACGAGGTCGTGGCCGGCCTGGGTCTGGACCTCCGCGGCGTACTTCGCCGGCTGCTGGGGATGGGCGATGTAGTCGATCCGGAGCTTGATTCCGGTGTCCCGGGTGAAGCGCTGGGCGATGTCGTTCTGCTTCTTGTCCATCGCGGGGGCGAAGTTGTTCCAGCAGAGGTATGAGATCTCGCGCTGCTGGCCCCGTGCCGGGGGTACGCGCGCGGCGAGGATGCCGGCGAGGCCTCCACCGGCGGTAGTCGCGAGGAAACGACGACGGCCGATCGATTCCATGACTCCTCCTTTCACGGTGAAGGGAGTGTAGACAACACGCGCCGACTGTCAAGGCGCGCCGCGGCTCAGGCCCTCTCCTCAGGCTCGCCGAGCGTGCGGGGAAACCACTCCTCGAACATCACGTAGAGGGTGGGGATCAGGACGAGCGTGAAGAAGGTCGAGACGAGCAGCCCGCCGATGACCGCGATCGCCAGCGGCTGGTTCGCCTCCGTGCCGACACCGAAGGCGAGCGCCATCGGCAGGAGGCCGACCACGGTCGTGAGGACCGTCATCAAGATCGGGCGCAGGCGGATCCGTCCGGCCCGCGGGACCGCGACGCGCAGGGGCTCGCCGCGGCGGCGGCGCTCGTTGATGTACTCCACGAGGAGCACGCCGTTGGAGACGACGATCCCGACCATCATGATGATGCCCATGAACGACGTCGCGGAGAGCGTCGTGTTCGTGAGGTAGAGCGCCCAGAACACGCCGATGAGCCCCATGGGCACCGAGAACATGATCGTGAACGGGTCCTTCAGCGACCTGAACTGCGAGGCGAGCACCATGTACACGAGAATGACCGCGAGCAGCGAGGTGAAGTAGAGGCTCGAGAAGGACTCGCGCTGCTGCTCGGTCTGCCCGCCGAGGCGGATGGAGAAGCCCGCCGGCAGCGGGAGCTGGCGGAACTTCCCCTCGAGCTCCTGCGAGATCGACCCGAGATCGCGCCCGACGGCGTTGGCGGCGATGCGCACGAGGCGCTGCTGGTACTTGCGCTCGATCTCCACCGGACCCGCTGATTGCCTGATGTCCGCGACGGTGGAGAGGAGGACGGGACGGTTGTCATCCGTGGTCACGAAGATCCGCCCCAGATCCTCCGGCGTCTGCCGGTACGGCTCGTCGAGCTGGACGACGACGTTGTACTGGTTGCCCGACCGTGGGTCGGTGAAGATCGACGGGTTGACGCTCGCGTTGGAGTTGAGCGAGAAGAGCACGGCCTCCGCGATCCCTCGCTGGAAGAGGCCGGCGGCGGCTGCCTTCTCGCGATCGACCGTGATCTCGAACTGTGGATAATTCGCGTCGCGACTGGTCGTGACGTCGGTGACGCCGTCGGTCGACTCCATGAGGCGGGCGATCTCGCGCGAGAGGGCGGCCGCCGCGCCGAGATCGTAGCCCAGGACCTCCACCTCGAGCGCCGTCTCGGATCCGAAGTTGATGGTCCGGGCCACCAGGCCGCCGGGAACGAAGCGATACGTCGTGCCGGGGAACTTCCCGGCGAAACGCGGCCGGAGCGCACTCATGATCTCCCCGTCGCTCCGCTGGCGCTGGTCGGCGGTCGACAGGTAGACCTGGACGCTGGCGCTGTGCGGGCCCGTATTGTTGGTGAAGACCGCCGACTGCCCCTGCGGGATGCCGACGTTCGATACCACCGAGACCAGTTCCTCCGGCCGCAGCTCCGCCTTGATGATCGCCTCCATGGCCCTGACGATCCGCTCGGTCTCCTCGACCCGCGTCCCCACCGGCGCCTTGAGGTTGATGCGGAACTGCGCCTCGTCCGACGGCGGGAAGAACTCCGTGCCGATGAGCGGCTTGAGGCCGAAGGCGGGTGCCGTGACCAGGAAGAGGCTGGCCACGAACGCGCCCGCGATCCCGCCCACGACGCGGCGCCGGTGCGCGAGCGCCCACTCGATCACTCGTTGATAGCGCTCCTCGATCCACGTGAAGAAGCGCTGCGAAAGGCGGAACAGGCGGTCCCGCGCCGACCGGGACGCCGGGTCGATCGGCCTCTCCGGCGTGATGAGCTTCAGGGCCAGGAGCGGTGTCACGGTTCGCGAGACGAGGAACGACGCGAAGAGCGAGATCGAGATCGTGAACGTGAGCGGGATGAAGAGGAGCTTGATCTGGCCCTCGAGGAACACCGTCGGCACGAAGACGATGATCGTCGTGATGGTCGCCGAGAAGATCGGCATCGCCACCTCGCGCGCAGCGTCGAGGACGGCCTGGCGCCGCGGCGTGTCCGAGATGTTCAGGTGCCGGTTGATGTTCTCGAGCTCGACGATCGAGTCGTCCACGAGCCGGCCGACCGCCAGCGCAAGGCCGCCCAGCGTGAAAACGTTGAGCGTCTGGCCCAGGAAGTACATGACGATGAACGAGAGCAGGATCGAGAGGGGGATGGCGATCGAGATGATGAGGGTCGAGGTGAGCGAGCGCAGGAAGATCAGGATGACGAGGAAGGCGAGGGCCGAGCCCTGGAGGGCCTCGTGCC
>WNEW01000448.1_pt1 | contig 19613 bp, 18 predicted proteins | sample 5399891 | NCBI WGS metagenome assembly WNEW01 (sample SAMN13153336, study PRJNA577476) | soil metagenome | isolation source: 40 cm grassland meadow soil pre-rain plot 5 | place: USA:California | collected 2015-09-08 | reverse complement strand
CACGCCCAGCATCAGACCCGCGATACCGACCGGCGGCACGAGCGACGGCGCCGCCGCGGCCAGCGTCGAGATGGCCAGCGGGGGCAACAACGTCACGGCACACACCGTGAGCATCTCGAGCGAAAGCGCCCGCCGCCGGGAACACGGCGACTCGGAAGACGGCGGCTGGGAAGACAGCGGCTGCTCGGAAGACAGCCGCTGGGGGGTATGGGGGGCCATTTCGGGGCCCCCCATGTTCAACGAGGATGCGGGGCCGTTTCCGAGCCCCCCATCTTCAGCAGGTACGCGGCGCCATCTCCGGGCCCCTCACCCGATCAAGCCGGGGCCGGCGCTTCGGAGAAGGGCCGCGCGCGCAGGATCCGAGCGATCTCCTCGGAGTCGAGCGACTCGCGCTCGAGCAGAGCCCGCGCGAGGGCGTGCAGCTTCTCGATGTTCTCCTCGAGGATCTGCCGCGCGCGCGTGGCGCACTCGACGATGATCCGCTTGATCTCGCCGTCGATGGCCAGCGCCGTCTCCTCGCTGTAGTCCTTTTGACGCGCGACCTCGCGGCCCAGGAAGATATGCTCCTCGTTCTTGCCAAAGGTGAGCGGGCCGAGCTTGTCCGACATGCCCCACTCGCACACCATCTTGCGCGCCATCTCGGTGGCCTTCTCGAGATCGTCGCCGGCGCCGGTCGTCTGCTGCTGGAGCACGATCTCCTCGGCGGTGCGGCCGCCGAGCAGGATCGTGATGCGGTTGATCAGATAGTCCTTCGAGTAGTTGTACTTGTCGTCCATCGGCAGCTGCATGGTGAGGCCCAGCGCGCGGCCACGCGGAATGATCGTGACCTTGTGCAGCGGGTCGGCGCCCGGCAGGAAGTCCGCGACCAGCGCGTGTCCCGCCTCGTGGTAGGCGATCGTGCGCTTCTCGGCGTCCGAGATGATCATCGAGCGCCGCTCGACGCCCATGAGGACCTTGTCCTTGGCGCTCTCGAAGTCGGGCATCTCCACCAGCTTCTTGTTCTGCCGCGCGGCGAGCAGCGCCGCCTCATTGACGAGATTCGCGAGATCGGCGCCGGAGAAGCCCGGCGTGCCGCGCGCCAGCACCTTGAGCTCGACGTTCGGCGCCAGCGGAATGCGGCGGGCGTGCACCCGCAGGATCTCTTCGCGGCCCTTCACGTCCGGCCGGGGGACGACGACCTGGCGGTCGAAGCGCCCGGGACGGAGCAGCGCCGGGTCGAGCACGTCCGGGCGGTTGGTCGCGGCGATGAGGATGACGCCTTCGTTGGTCTCGAAGCCGTCCATCTCGACGAGCAGCTGGTTCAGCGTCTGCTCGCGCTCGTCGTGGCCGCCGCCGAGCCCTGCCCCGCGGTGCCGGCCGACGGCGTCGATCTCGTCCATGAAGATGATGCAGGGCGCGTGCTTCTTGCCCTGCTCGAACAGGTCGCGCACGCGCGAGGCGCCGACGCCCACGAACATCTCGACGAAGTCGGAGCCGGAGATCGAAAAGAACGGCACGTTGGCCTCGCCGGCGATCGCCTTGGCGAGCAGCGTTTTCCCGGTGCCGGGCGGGCCAACGAGCAGCACGCCCTTGGGGATCTTGCCGCCGAGCTTCTGGAACTTCTGGGGATCCTTGAGGAAATCGATGATCTCGCGCAGCTCTTCCTTGGCCTCGTCCACGCCCGCGACGTCCTGAAATGTCACCTTGTTCTGCTTCTCGGAGATAAGCCGTGCTCTCGCTTTTCCGAAACTGAGCGCCTTGGCGCCGCCCCCCTGCATCTGGCGCATGAAGAAGATCCAGACGCCGATGAAGAGCAGCATCGGCACCCATTGTAGAAAAATCGCATACCAGGGGTTGCTGTCCGGCGGCTTGACGGCGATCCGGACGCCCTTGTCACGCAGCATCTTGACGAGGTCCGGGTAGTCGACGATGTAGGTGCGCTGGGTCGGCGAGCCGTCGCGGAGGTTGTAGGTGACCAGGTTGCCGCGGATAACCACCGATTCGACCCGTCCCTGCTCGACGGCCTTCAGAAATTCCGAGAAGTTGGGCGACTCCTGCCCACCGGGTTGGGTGTTGGAGAACACGGTGAAGAGCAGGATGACGATGAGGCCGATGACCATCCAGAGAGCGAGGTTTTTGTAAACCTGGTTCACGCCGCCAGTGTAGCACAGCGACGAAAGACTGACACGACGCGTCAGGCGGGCGCGTTCTCGTCGAGCGCGGCGACGTAGGGCAGGTTGCGATAGAGGCCGCCGAAGTCGAAGCCGTAGCCGACGACGAACACGTTGGGGATCGTGAAGCCGACGTAGTCGATGCGCACGTCCACCTGCCGGCGCTCGATCTTGTCCACGAGGGCGCAGACCCGCACGCTGCGCGGATGGCGCGCCTCGAGGTTGCGGCGCAGGTAGGAAATGGTCAGTCCCGTGTCGACGATGTCCTCGACCACGACGACGTGGCGGTTCTCGACCGGCATCGCGAGGTCCGACACGATCCGCACCTGGCCCGAGGAGCGATTGCCGCCGGCGTAGGAGGCCAGGCCGATGAAGTCGGTGGTGATGTCGCCGGGGATGGCGCGCACCAGATCGGCCATGAAGAGGAAGGCGCCCTGCAGCACGCCCACCAGCACCGGCGTCTCGCCCGCGTAGTCGCGGGCGATCTGCTGGCCCAGCTCGCCGATGCGCATCCGCAGCTCGTGCTCGCTGATCAGCACGCGGCCGGGACGCGCCGTCGTCACGTCAGCGTGTGGTGACGATGGGCGCAACCGACGACCGCTCGCCGCTCAGGCGTGCCGCCATCGCGCGTGCCGCCTCGCGCGTGGGGAACTCGCCGACCTGCACGCGGTAGACCGGCCCGCGGGCGTCGCCCTCGATGACGCGCGCGTCGTGGCCGGCGGAGGCGAGCGACTTGCGCAGCGCCTCGGCCTGTGGCCGCATGCGATAGGACGCGACCTGGACGGTGAAGCGCGGCGCGGCGCTCGCGGCGGTGCGCGGCGTGGTCGGCGCCGCGAGCATGTCCGCCTGCTCGCCGGGCCGCTGGGCCGCGGTGACGGCGGCGGAGGCGGCGAGCGGCGGCGTCACCAGCGACGGCATGGACTTCGCGGGCTTGGGCGGCGGCGGAGGCGCGGTGAGCGGCGCGGTCAGCTCGCGGTAGAAGGTCAGCTGCGGCGCCGGCGTCTCCGGAGGCTTCACGCCCCGGCCGCCACCGCGCCGGGCGGGCTCGGGCTCGCTCACGCGGGCCACCGTCACGCCGGCGCGCGCCATCCAGATGCGTCCCAAGTACACGCCGGCGCCGAACGTCAGCGCGAGCATCGTCAGGAAGCCGATGAGGACGAGCAGGCCGCCACGACGTCGGTGCGGGCGCATGGCCATCTACATCGTCTCCGGCGCGCTCACGCCGAGCAGCGCGAGGCCGTTGGCGATCACCTGCCCCACCGCGGTGCAGAGGGCGAGCCGCGCGAGCATGAGCCGGCGATCGTCCTGAATCACGCGGTGGGTCTTGTAGTACGGGTGGAACATGCCGGCCAGCTCGGTCAGCCAGTACGCGATCCGGTGCGGCTCCAGCGCGCGCGCGGCGCCCGCGACGACGTTCGGGTATTCCAGCAGTCGCTTGATCAGCGCCTGCTCCTCGGCGCCGCCGAGCGCGGTGAGGTCCACGTCGCGCCACGCGGGGATCGCGATCCCCTGCTCGGCCGCCTGGCGATGGATCGAGCGGATGCGCGCGTGGGCGTACTGCACATAGTAGACGGGGTTGTCGCTCGACTGGCGGGTCGCCAGCCCGAGGTCGAACTCGAGCGGGCTGTCGTGGCGGCGCGTGAGGAACGTGAAGCGCGCGGCGTCGCGCCCGACCTCCTCGAGCAGCTCCTCCATCAGCACGAACTCGCCGCGGCGCTTGGACATGCGCACCGGCTGACCGTCGCACAGCAGCGTCACGAGCTGGATGATGAGCGCCTGGAACGCCTCCGGCGAATGGCCGAGCGCGGCCATCGCCGCGCGCATGCGCGGCACGTAGCCGTGATGATCGGGGCCGAGCAGGTTGATGACCCGGTCGACGCCGGCGAACTTCATGTAATGGTGGTACGCGATGTCGACGGCGAAGTAGGTCAGCTCGCCGGTGCGCCGCCGCAGCACGCGATCCTGGTCGTCGCCCGCACCGGGCACCGCCGTCGATCGAAACCACAGCGCGCCGTCCTGCTCGTAGGTGAGGGCACGCCCGGTCAGCTCCTGGACCACCTTCTCGGCGAGCTGACGATCGCGCACGTCGTGCTGCTCGGACGTCCACACGTCGAAGTCGACGCCGTACTCGTGCAGCACGCGCCGCTGCTCGGCCGTAAAATGCGCGACGGCCCAGCGGCCGAAGTGCTCGATTCGCTCCCGTTCGGCGAGCTCGAGCGCGGCCGGGCGGCGCCCTCCCGGCGCGGTGCCATGCGTCTCGAGATATCGCATCGCCAGGTCGACGATGTAATCGCCGGCGTAACCCTCCTCGGGGATTTCCGCCGCCTCGCCGAACGCCTGCCGCACGCGTGCCTCCAGCGAGAGCGCGAGCTTCTCGAACTGGTTGCCCGCGTCGTTGACGTAGAACTCCGTCATGACGTCGGCGCCCTGCGAGCGCAGCAGCCGCGCCAGCGCGTCACCGACGGCGGCGGCGCGCGCGTTGACGATCACCAGCGGCCCCGTGGGATTGGCGGAGACGAACTCGAGTCGCCAGCGCTGGCCGGCGTGACCGGCGCCCCGGCCGTACGCGGCGCCGGCGGCGAGGATCTCGTGCAGCGCGCCGGCGGTCCACGTCGGCGCGAGGAAGACGTTGAGGAACCCCGGACCCGCGACTTCGACGCGCGCGACCTCGGGCATCGCGGGAAAGTTCTTCGCCAGCGCGTCGGCGATCTGGCGAGGCGGCCGCTTCGCCGCGCGCGCCAGCGTCATCGCCACGTTCGTCGCATAGTCGCCGTGCTCGGCCTGCCGGGGCACCTCCCAGGCGCAGTCGTCCGCCGTGGGCAGCCCCGCCGCCGCCAGCGCCGCGCGCACCCCGTCCGTCAGCCGATCGGTAACCGTCATGGAGGCAGAGACTCCGCCGCCCTCCCCGGCGGCGTCTTTAGATGATACCCAGCGCGTAGGAGGCATCACGAAGAAAAAGTGCAAGGGAATCGAGGAGAAGGAGCGCGACGAGGGTCAGCCCGGCGGCCCAGGCGAACACCCGCACCGCGCGCGCGACGTCGCCGGCCGTCGCCGGCCGGCCGTCGCCCAGACGGTACGCATCCCGCTTGGCGAGCGTGAGCCCGAGCGCGCCCGCCATCGCGGCCATCGTGAGCCCCGCGTTGGGGCTCGCCGTGCGTCCCCCGTCCCGTCGGAGCCCACGCCAGGCGCCGCGGACGTCCTCGCCGCCGACGGCGGCGCCGACGACGAGGCCCAGCGCCGCGAGCCGCGCCGGAACGAAGTTGAGCGCGTCGTCGAGCCGGGCCGCGACCTTGCCGAACCATTCGAGCGCGCCGTCGCGATAGCCGAGCATCGCGTCCGCGGTGTTCACCGCGCGATAGGCGGCGGCCCCGGCCAGCCCGAAGACGAGGTAGAAGCAGAGCGGCGCGACGAAGGCGTCGGTGAGATTCTCGGCCACCGACTCGATGGCGGCGGAGGCCACCTCGTCGGGACCGAGCGTCGCCGTGGGCCGGCTCACGAGATGAAGCGCGAGCGCCGAGCGCGCGGCGTCGAGGTCTCCGCCGGCGAGCGGCGCCGCCACCGCCCGCGCGGCCGCGACGAGTCCGCGCGGCGAGAGCAGCAGCGAGAGCGCGGCGCCCTCGACCAGCGGCGCGGCCGGTCCCAGACGCGTCGCGAGCGCGGCGAGCGCCGCCCCCGCCGCGGCCGCGACGCTCGTGATCGCCAGCGTCACGAACGCGCCGCCGAGCAGCAGCCGAACACGCCCGCCATGGCAGAGCGCCCGTCGGCCCACGCCGAGCGCGCGCCCCATCCAGGCCACGGGATGCAGGCGGTTCGGCGGATCGCCTAGCAGCAGATCGACGACGGCCGCGACGGCGACGGCCGCCGCCGCCTCAGCGACCGAAGCGAACGCTGAATCCGACACGCACGCCGAAATCCGGCAGCACCCCGAACAGGCTGGTCGACAGCGCGGTGTCGAGCGCGACGTCGCGCGCGACCCGCCAGATGACGCCGGTCTGCACATTGAGCCCGTCGCGTCCGTCGCGCGTGTCGCGCGAGGCGTAGGCCAGCTCGACGAACGCGCTCAGCCCGTCGACGATGCGACGCGACAGCGAGGCCGACGCGCGTGCCTGCACGAGGTGGCCGCTCGACCGGCTCTGACCGACGAGGACGGGGCCGGCATTGACGTCCAGCGTGAAGTCCGACGGCAGATCGAACGTGGCGAGGAGCAGGAGGCCGGCGTCCGTCTCTCCCGAGCCGATCGGCTCCTGTGCTGAGGGCAGCTTGACGAACGGATTCAGCGCGAGCGCCGGCCACCACGCGTCGTCGCGCGCGGCGAGGAATCGGTACTTCAGCCCGAGGCTGAAGTCGCCCACGTCGGTCTCGTCGACGCCGTTCCACACCCGCACGACCGGCTCGCTGTCCACGCGGAATTCGAGGCCGTCGGCGACGCCGATACGCAGCGTCGCCTCCCACGAGAGGCGCCGCTCGGTCGGCGTCGCGGCCTGACTCGTGCGGCGATAGAACGCGCCGGTCTCGAGCTGCACGCGGCCCCTGGCGACCGGATTGGCGCTATTGGTCACGTCGGGGCGGTCGGGATCGATGACGTCGTCGTCGGCCGCGCACGCCGGCGTGACGCCGAGCAGGGCGACGGCGAGCGCGGCGAGCGCGCGTCTCAGCAACCGGTCCCGGCGTAGCGCGCCCGGAGGCGTTCCCAGAGCGCCGTCTTTTCCCAGCGCGGCTCGCGCAGGCGGTGCTGCGCGTCGTCCAGCCACGGATTCGGAAAGAACACGGTGATCATCTGCTCGCCGCGGCCGTTCCAGAGGCGAAGCCCCCACGAGCCGGGTACGCACGAGCCCCCGTCGGTCCGGAAGAACGCCGCGCGGGCCACGCGACGGATCGCCGCCTGCTCCGGCGTCGGGGCGCCGTGGTGCTCGCCGACACAGAGATGAAAGTGCCAGGCGCCGACGTCCACGGTCAGGTAACCGTCGAGCATCGAGACGGTCGGCTCGGCGGTGAAGCGGATCTCGTAGGCGGCGCCCTCGATCACGGGTCCGGCGTAGATCTCGGCCCAGTGCCGGCTGAACAGCTCGGTCAGCAGGCGCTCGACCGTGTCGCCGTCGACGACAACGTCGTCGTACTCGGTCACGCTGCCCGGGCCGTGCTCGACCGTGCGCGCCATCGCGCGCATGGTAGCGCGGATTGCGGCTTCCGTCAGCGCAGCTGGAAGTCCACGGGCATGAGCACGCGCAGCGGACGCGGGCGCACGTCGGGTGGGAACGGCACACGGGGCAGCCGCCGCGCCGCCTCGAGCGCGGCGTCGTCGAGCACGGCGTGCGAGGACGACCGCGCAAGCAGGACCTCGCTCACCCGACCGGTGACATCGAGCACGACCTCGAGATGCACGGTGCCGCTGAGCCCGCGCCGCCGTGCAGCGGCCGGATACTCGAGCGCTTCCTGCAGCCGGCGTCGCAGGGCCGACAGGTACGGGCCGTACACCCCGACGCCGCCGTCGCCGGGAATCGCGAGCGCCAGCGGGCCGTCGGCGGACGTGCCACCGCGCGTTGCCGAGGCAGCGGTGCCTTCGCCGCCCGTCCGCGCGTTTCCGACGCTCGACGTCGCGCTCGCGGCGCCGCGCCCACCGTCCGATGCGGCCGGCGTCTCGCCGGCGATGAACGACTGCGCGCCGCTCGGCGACGCCGGTGCGTCGGCGACCGGAGCGTCGACCGGCGGCGGCACGGACGCGATGGATGGCTCAGGCGTAAGCGACGGCGCAGGCGCAGCGGATGGCGCATGCGTGACGGGAGGCGCCGCCGTCGGTGGCTCGGCGGCGACGGGTGGCGCAGCGACAATCGGCGGCGCGGGAGCGACCGGTGGCGCGGCTGCGCTCTCGCGTGCCGGCGCGGCGGCGGGCGCCGATCGCGCCGCCGGGCGGCGCCCCGCCGGCGCTGCCGGTGGTGCAGGGCTTCCGGCACGCGGGGACTTCGCTCGCACCGGCGGCACATCCGACTCGATCAGCCTCATGTCGACGAACAGCGCGGGCTCGCCGAAGTCGCGCCCGAGCCAGACGCCGCCTCCGGCCGCCGCGGCATGAATTGCGAGCGAGAGTGGCAGCCAGCGCGCCGCCCGGATCATTGGTGATCCGCGTGCGGATACGGCCGTGGACCGCGCGGCGCGGCGTCATGATCCGCCAGCCAGCGGCGCACGCCGGTTTCCAGCGCTCGGCGCGTGGCGCTGGCCGCCGCCCAGCCCACATCGGTGAGCGGCCCGCCGTAACGACAGCGCGCGCCGCGTCCCGTCGCCGCAACCACAACGGCGTCTGTCGACGTGCCGGTGGCAGGCCGGCCGTCCTCGCAGCGGACGCCGGCCGTGCGCAGCACATCGGTCTTCACTTCCGTCAGCGTCGCGACGAGGTTCACGAACGCCGCGGGCTCGGGGTCGGCGTCGATCACGGCGATCGTGTTGATCGTCGCGGGCAGCGGCTCCGCGCGTGGGCTCAGTCCCGCCGCGCTCGGGTTGCTGAGCCCGACGGTGGCGACGACGAGCGCGCGGACGTCGTCGGCCGTCGCGGCGGCGATCTCCGCGCGCTCGGTCAATGCGCCGGTCAAGAGCCCGATCCACGGCGCCGGCACGCCGAGGCGGCGGGCGGCGGCGGCCACCGTCCCCGCCGCGTCGGCGCACGGGAAATTCTTGGGGACGTGCACGTTCAGCACGGCGCGCGCGCGGTCGAAGCCGCCGCCGACGATGGCCGAGGAGAGCACGATCAGCTCGCGCTCGGCCGTCACCACGACCGCCTCCGGCCCCACCCGCGTCGCGACGCCGTCGATGCTCACTTCAGGTAGGCCCGCAGGCCGGCCAGCGCGCTGAAGCCGGCGGCCTTGACGCCGAAGATCTCCGTGTAGGACTCGTCGGTGAGGTTTTCGATGCGCACTGTCAGCTCGGTGCGGTCGACCACCCCGAAACGGTCGAAGAGACGGAACGTGCCGCCCGCGTCGATCCTGTGCCACGCGGGGTTGCGGAACCCCTGGGCCGCGGATTCGAGCGAGCTCGAGACGGCCGTGGCCTGCACGAACAGCGTCAGGCGCGGAATCGGCGTCACCACGACACCGGCATTGTAGTGGTGCGACGGTGTGCGGGGCAGATCGGTGTGCGCGATCGCGTCGCGCGACCGGGTGATCGTGTAGTTGCCGTAGAAGAGCAGCCAGTCGAGAGGCTCGAGCTCGACGTAGCTCTCCCATCCGTACGTGCGCGCGCGCCCGACGTTCATCGGCAGGAACCCGAAGGGCGAGCCGGGCGCCGGGGTGGATTGGATCAGATCCTTGAATGCGTTATGGAAATACGCCGTTCCGAATCGGAGCCGATCCCTCCAGACCTTCTGGTCCACGCCGACCTCCCAGCTCTCGCTGTGCTCCGGCTTGAGGCTGGTGTTGCCGAAGCCCGGAAACAGGAGGTCGTTGATCGTGGGCGCGCGGAAGCCCTGGCCCCAGCCACCGCGTAGCTTCGTCCCCGTTTCCTTGACGAGGAATGCGACCGACACCCGCCCGGTGAGCGCGTCGCCATACGTGTCGTTGTCATCCCAACGCACGCCGCCCGTGACGAACAACCGCTCGAAGAGCCGGATCTCGTCCTGGCCGAAGACGGAGAACGTGTTGAGCGTCTTGTGAAACACGGTGACGTCTTCCGGCGGGAACAAGAAGCCCACGACCGATCGCGTCTTGCCTTGCTCGCGGCGATGCTCGAGGCCGACGGTGAACGTGTTCCACGTGCCGAGGTTGAACGAGTTGATCAGCTCCGCCTCTTGCCGCTTGGTGTCGGTTTGCGAGACAAGAATGCCGAAGACGTCGCCCGGCGGCGGCGGCGGATTCTGCGCACCGACGTTGTTGAACCACTGGCCGAAGCGCAGGCGCCAGTTCCACCAGTCGAACATCGTCTGCTTGTAGGCGGCGTTGAAGAGCCAGGTGTCGGTCTGCTGCTGGAAGTTGGGATCCAGCACCGTCGGTCGGCCCGTGAAGGCGATCGGCAGATCGACGTCGAGCTTCGTATAGCGGCCGGTGAGCGACAGCTCGCCCTTCCACGGAAAGTCGTAACCGACCCGCCCGCTGAACGCCGTCTGCTCCGCGTCGTCGTTCTTGAACCTTCGCAGGTAGCCTTCGGTATCGTAGTGGCTGCCCGACAGGTTGAAGTTGAAGCCCCCGTACGAGCCCTGCACGTTGGCCTGCTCGCGGAATGTCGCGTAGCTGCCGGCCTGCAGGTGCACCGAGCTCTGGATGGGGCCCGCGCCCTTCTTGGTGATGATGTTGACCACGCCGCCGATCGCATCGGCGCCATACAGCGTCGACTGCGGACCGCGCACGATCTCGATGCGGTCGATCGCGTCCAGCGACAACTCGGACAGATCCGCCGAGCCCAGGGTCGGGCTCTTCACGCGCATCCCGTCGACGAGCACCTGCACCTGGTTCGGGTTGGCGCCGCGAATCCTGATGCTCGAGTTGCGCCCGAGCCCGCCGAAGCGCTGGATGTCCACGCCGGGTACCGGCCGCACGGCCTCCTGGAGCTCGGAGTAGTTGTAGGTTTTCAATTCTTGCTCGCTGAGGACCGTCACCGACGCGCCGAGCTGCTCACGCGGCGTCTCGATCTTCGTCGCCGTCACCACCACCGGCTCGGTCTGCTGCACCTCTTGCGCGGCGACCACGCCCGCCGTGAGCGCGAGCACGATCACCGTCATCGCTGTCCGGATCATCCGCCACTCCTTTTCCGCGAAAGGGGTTGGACGCCTCGCTCCGGGCAGGTTTCCTGACTCGTGGATCGACGCGATCGCCCATGCCTTCCCATCGGCCTTTCGCAGGCTCGCCTCGCACGCGCTCCGCCTACGGCTGCGCGGACGTGCTGCGGCTCGCACTACCACGACGCGACAGTGGCTCCCGCTCGCGCGGGACCTGGGCGACGCTCCCCACTCACAGTGGCGCGACCGTGCCGGCTTCTCACCGGCTTCCCTCGCACCCGGAGCGTGTGACACGCGAACGACTCGCCGGCTCACCCCCTCTCGTACGCGAGCTGGACGACCGGGCGTCCGCTCGCGCTCTTGTCCACGCTGACACGGCAGCCGAACACGGCCTCGAGCAGCTCTTGCTCCAGGACGTCGCCTGGTGTGCCGATCCGGGCGACCTCGCCCGCACGCAGCAGCAGCAGGCGATCGCACAGCTCGGCGGCCAGGTTGAGATCGTGCGAGACGAGCAGGATCGTCATGTCACGCTCGCGGTTCAGCCGCCGCAGCAGCACGGCCGTCTCCGCCTGGTAGCGAAGGTCGAGATGCGCGGTGGGCTCGTCCAGGACGAGCAGTCTCGGCTCCTGCGCCAGCGCCCGCGCCAGGAGCGCGCGCTGGCGCTCGCCGCCCGAGAGGTGCTCGAGCGGCAACGCGGCCAGCGCCAGCGTCTCGGTGGCCAGCATCGCGGCGCGCGCGGCCGCCGCGTCGTCCGCAGTCTCGAAGAACCGGCGGGGGCCGTGCGGATAGCGGCCCATCAGCACGAGCTGCTCGACCGTGAACGGAAACGGCCGCGGCGCCTCCTGCGGCACCACCGCGACCTCGCGCGCGAGCTCCCACGCGCGCAGAGTCTCGATGGGCCGGCCGTCGAGCCGGATCTCGCCGCGCTGCGCTGCGAGCACGCGCGTGAGCAGTCGCAGCAGCGAAGTCTTGCCGGCGCTGTTGGGGCCGATGACGCCGAAAATCTCGCCGCGCTCGATCGCGAACGAGAGCCCGGGAAACGCGAACGTGTGGGCGCGGCGCTCGGCCGGCCGCGCGTAGGCGAAGCCCACGTCCCGGAACTCGACGAGCGCGCTCACGCCGAGCGGCTCCGCGTGCGCAGGACCCAGACGAAGAACGGCGCGCCGCAGAACGCGGTGATGACGCCGACCGAGAGCTCCGCCGGCGCCACCACGTTGCGGGCCAGCGTGTCGGCGGCGAGCAGAAACGCCCCGCCCGCGAGCGCGGACGTCGGCACGAGCAGCCGGTTGTCCTGGCCGACCAGGCCGCGCAGCACGTGCGGCACGATCAGGCCGACGAAGCCGATCGGCCCCGTGAACGCGACGACCGTGCCGGTGAGCAGCGCGGCGGCCATGAACACCCGTCGCTTGAGCCGCTCGGCGTCGACACCGAGCTGGCTCGCCGCCTCCTCGCCCAGCGCCAGGAGATTCAGCTCGCGCGCGTGCCGGAGGATCAGCCACACGCCGCCGGCGGCGAGCGCGGCGAAGAGCGCCAGCGACCCGGCGGGCATCGGCCCGAGGTTGCCGAGCAGCCAGTGGATCACGCCGCTCAGCCGGTTGAAGTCGACGACCGAGATGATCACGGTGATCGCAGCCGAGAAGAAGATGCCGACGATGACGCCGGCCAGCAGCAGTGTCTGCACCGCGAGCCCGCCCGGCGCCGTCGCGACGAGGTACACGATGGCCGCGGCGAGCAGCGCGCCGGCGAACGCGAACGCGGTCACACCGAGCGCGGCCACGAGGCCCGTCCGCAAGCCCACGATCTGCGCGAGCACGACGCCGAAGGCGGCGCCGCTCGAGATGCCGAGCACGGAGGGCTCGGCGAGCGGATTGCGCGTGAGCGCCTGGAAGCCGACGCCGGCGACGGCCAGCGCGCCGCCGGCGAGCACCGCCGCCGCCACGCGCGGCAGCCGCAGGCTCAGCGTCACGATCGCTTCCACCGACGAGGCCTCGGCCCGCCCGACCAGCGCGCGGGCGACGGCCGAGGGCGACAGCCCCGCGCTGCCGACGAACAGCGCGGCGAGCGCGACGCCGCCGAGGACTATGCCGAGGGCGGCGACGGCGGTGGCGAGGCGTCGGGCGTCGGTCACTTGAACGCCTCGGGATGGATCATGCGCGCCAGGATCTCGAGACCCTCGGGCACGCGCGGTCCGTAGCGGTGCAGGATCGACAGATCGACGGAGTAGAGGCGCCCCGCGCGGATCGCGGGCACGCTCGTCAGCGCCTGCCACTTCTCGGGCGCCGCGCGGCCCGCCGTGGACGCGCCGCTGGAATGGTCGGCCAGCACGATCACCTCGGGCGCCCGCGCGACCGCCGCCTCGATGCCGAAGCGCACGTAGCTCACCGGCTCGGCCGCGGTGATCGAGTGGCCTCCCGCCAGCTCGATCATCTCCGTCAGGTGGGAGTCACGACCTGGAACGAGCAGCGGATCGGGCCAGAGCACGTAGAGCACGCGCGGCGCGGGCAGCCCGCTCACGCGCGCGCGCACGGCCTCGATGCGCCGCTGGATGCCGGCGACGAGGGGTGCGACCGCGTCGGTCCGTCCCGTCAGCTCGCCGACCCGCGTGATGAGCTCGTACATCTCCGCGATACGGCGTGCGTGGACGACGTAGACGGGAATGCCGAGCCGCTGAAGCTGCAGGAACGTCTCCTCGCGATTGCCCTCATCGGTGCCGACGACGAGGTCGGGCTGGAGCGCGACGATGGTCTCGAGGCTCGGGTTGACCATCCCGCCGACGCGCGGCTTGGCGCGCGCGGCCGGCGGCCAGTCGCAGAAGTCGCTCACGCCGACGAGGCGCGCGTCACCGCCGAGCGCGAAGGCGGTCTCGGTCACGCTCGGCACGAGCGAGACGATGCGCGCGGGCGGCGCCGCCAGCGCCACGTCGCGACCGAGCATGTCGCGCATAACAAGCGCCTGCGCCGGGGACGCCAGCGCGAGGATCGCGAGCGCCGCCCCCACGCGGATCACGCCGTCACCACACCGAGCGGACAGCGCGCCAGGCGACCGAGCGCGTCGAGATCGAGCGCGGCCGCCACGCGATCCGCCAGCCGGTCGTAACGATCGGCGAGCGTGTCGGCGCCCCAGCGCGGATCGGGCGCGACGCCGCGGCGCGCGGCGGCCGCCGTCAGCAGCGCGCGCCGCAGCGCGCCGCTCGCAAAGCAGCCGTGCAGATAGGTGCCGAGCACGCCGCCGGCGCGCGTGCCGTCGACGGCCGCCGTCCTCTCGCCCGCGCGCTCGCCGAGCGCGAACACCGGCGCGCCGCCGTGGACGGTCGTCCTGCCGCAATGGATCTCGTAGCCGTCGACCTGCGCGCCGGCCGCGGCCCCGAGTGGGCCTCCGGGCAGGACGCGGCCGCGCACGCGCCGCGTGGTCTTGCCCCGCGCGAACGTCGTGACGACGGGCAACAGGCCGAGCCCGGCCACGGAGGCGACGTCCGATTCCACCTGATCGGGATCGTCGAGACGCTCGCCGAGCATCTGGTAGCCGCCACAGATGCCGATCACGATGCGGCCCTCGCGGGCGGCGCGCGCGATCGCGGCGTCGAGCCCGCGCTCGCGAAGCCACGCGAGATCCGCGACGGACGTCTTGCTGCCCGGCAGGACGACGACGTCGGCATCCGCGACCGTCTCCGGGCGGGTGGCGAAGCGCACCGCGACGCCCGGCTCGGCCGCCAGCGGCTCGAGGTCGTCGAAGTTGGCGATCCGCGGCAGCCGCGGCACCGCGACGACGACGCGCGGCTCGGCGACGTCACGCGCAACGCTCTCGAGACCGAGCGAATCCTCTTCGGGCAGCGGCGCCTCGCCGAGGTGGGGCACGACGCCGAGGACCGGCACGCCGGTTCGCGCGCCGAGCAGCTCGAGGCCGGGAATCAGAACGCTCGGATCACCGCGAAAGCGATTGACGATGAGCCCCGCGACGCGCGCGCGGTCGTCCGCGGCCAGCAGCGCGAGCGTGCCGACGAGCGCGGCGAACACGCCGCCGCGGTCGATGTCACCGACCAGCAGCACGGGCGCGTCGGCCAGCGCGGCGACCCGCATGTTGGCGAGGTCGACCGCGAGGTTGATCTCCGCCGGGCTGCCGGCGCCCTCGATGACGACGAGATCGTGAGCGGCGCGGAGCCGCCAGAGACTCTCGGCGATCACGGGCCACAGCGTCGGCGCCAGCGCGCCGTAGTCGCGCCAGCCCAGGCTGGCCACCGCGCGGCCGCGCACGACGACCTGCGAGCGGTCGTCGGCCTCCGGCTTCAACAGGACGGGGTTCATGTCGATCGTGGGCTCCACGCCCGCCGCCATCGCCTGCACGGCCTGCGCGCGCCCGATCTCGGCGCCATCGGCGGTGACCGCGGCGTTGAGCGACATGTTCTGCGCCTTGAACGGCGCCACGCGGTGGCCCGCACGCGCGAAGATCCGACACAGCGCGGCCACGAGCAGGCTCTTGCCGACACCGGAGGCGGTCCCCTGCACCATCAGGCACGGTGCCGGGGTCATCGCCGCGCCGCCGCGCACGCGTCGACGAAGCCCCGGGCGAGCGCGGGATTCGACGCGAAATGCAGGTGCACGTAGCTCAGCAGCGCGCGCCCGACGACGTAGCCCTCGGCCTGCGGCGCGCCACCGTGCGCCGTGACCGTGTACGCGCGGGGCACGGTCGTCGGCACCGCCGCGAGCGTCGAGAAGTGGAACACGTGGCCGCGCGCGAGCGTGCCGGCGGGACCGAGGAGCGTCGGCGACGTCAGCGTGACGTCCACGTAGCCGAGCGACATCCGCGGTGGCCGCATCGTCACGCGCCCCGGCAGCACACCCACCATCTCGTGCGTGCGGCCCTCCGCGTCTTCGAGCGACTCGGCCAGGTACATGAGGCCGCCGCACTCGGCGTACACCGGGCAGCCCTCGTCGAGCACGAGACGCCGCACGCTCTTGCGACAGCCGGCGTTGTCGGCCAGCCGCTCGGCGTGGAGCTCGGGATAGCCGCCGCCGAAATAGAGACCGTCGACGTCCGGCGGCTCGCGGTCGGACAGCGGGCTCCAGGGGACCAGCGCCGCGCCCGCCGCGCGCAGCAGGTCGAGGTTCTCGGCGTAATAGAACTGGAACGCCGGATCACGCGCGATCCCGATCGTCGCGCGCGGGCGTGACACGAAGCGCGGCGGGGCGTCGAACGCGCGCGGCGGGGCGAGCGCGAGCAGGCGGTCGAGCTCGAGACCACGCTCGACGGCGTCGGCCATACGGTCGAGACGCGCGTGGTCGAGCACGCCTTCGGCGGCGGTGACGAGTCCCAGGTGGCGCTCCGGCATCGCCCACCACGTGTCGTCGCGGGCGATGGCGCCGACGGCAACCGCGCGGCACGTCGCGCGGATCGCATCCATCACCGAGCGCGCGTGCGTCTCGCCGCCGACGCGATTGAGGACGATCGCGGCCACGTTCAGCGCCGGATCGAACCGCTCGAAGCCGAGCACCGTCGCGGCGGCGCTGCGGGCCTGCGCCGAGGCGTCCACGACGAGGACGACCGGCGCGCCCAGCCACTTGGCGACCTGCGCGGTCGACCCGGCATCGCTCGCGCTGTCGGCGCCGTCGAAGCATCCCATCACGCCCTCGACGATCGCGACGTCGGCGTCCGCCGCGTGACGCGCGAGGGTCGCCAGCACGGCCTCGCGACCGCACATCCACCCGTCGAGGTTGTACGAGGGCCGGCCGCTCGCCACCGCGTGCAGACCCGCATCGATGAAGTCGGGGCCGACCTTGAACGCCTGGACGACGAGCCCGCGGCGCCGGAGCGCGGCCAGCAGACCGAGGGTGATCGACGTCTTGCCGACGCCGCTCGCCGTGCCCGCGACGACGAGGACGCGCGTCACGCCGGACCGTCCACGCCCGCGGACTTGAACGTCGCCATCTCCGCGTACACGCGCGCGGCGGCTCGCGCGAGGTGCACGAACAGCGCGGCGCCGGTGCCCTCGCCCAGCCGCAGGCCGAGATCGAGATACGGCACGAGGCCGAGGTGAGCGAGGGCGCGCGTGTGGCCCGGCTCGGCCGAGCGATGGGACGCGAACATCGCGTGCACCGACGCGGGCGCGATGGTGGCTGCCGCCAGCGCAGCGGCCCCGGCGATGAACCCGTCCAGCGCCACCGGTACCCGGCGCGCGGCGCCGCCGAGGATGACACCGACGAGCCCTCCGATCTCGAAGCCACCGACTTTGGTCAGCACGTCGATGCCATCGGTCGGGTCGGGCCGGTTGACGGCCAGCGCGCGGCGCACGGCCTCCGCCTTGCGCCGCCAGCCCTCGCCATCGACGCCCGTCCCCCGCCCGGTGACCGTCTCTGGAGCGGCGCCTGTGATCGCGGCGGTCATCGCGCTCGCCGCCGTCGTGTTGCCGATGCCCATGTCGCCGGTGGCCACGAGGTCGGCGCCGGCGTCGATCGCGTCCATCACCAGCCGCGCCCCGTGCTCGATCGCGGCCTCGGCCTGCTCGCGCGTCATGGCGGGGCCCCGGGTCATGTTCGCGGTGCCCGCGCCGAGCGGACAACGGACCAGGGCGCCGCCGATCCCGGGCGGGCCGCCGATCGCGTTGGCGACGCCGAAGTCGGCGACGACGACGCGGGCGCCGCACTCGCGCGCGAGCACATTGACCGCGGCGCCGCCGCGCAGGAAGTTCTCGACCATCTGCGCCGTGACCGACTGGGGATAGGCGCTCACGCCCTCCGCCACGACGCCGTGATCTGCGGCGAAGGTGAAGATCACCGGCCGCGCGACGCGCGGCGGCGCGCCGGTGAGCGCGAACATCCGCGCGGCCAATTCCTCGAGCCGGCCGAGGCTGCCCGGCGGCTTCGTCAGCGTGTCCAGGTGGCGCTGGGCCTCCGCCATGGCCGCCGGCGGCGGCGCGACGATCGCCGCGCGGAGCGCGCCTACTCCCATCACGCGCGAATCTCCTTCACGGTCAGCGGCACGCCGGCGACCATCAGCACGACGCGATCGGCGGCGGCGGCCATGCGCTGGTTGACGCCGCCGAGGAGATCGCGGAAGTGCCGGCCGTCCGCGGTGGCCGGGTGCACGCCGAGGCCGACCTCGTTGGAAACGAGCGTCACGTCCGCCTGGTGGAGGGCCAGCACCGCGGCGAGCTCGTCGGCCTGCTTGAGCACGTGCTCGTCGGGATCGCCGCGCAGCATGAGGTTGGCGACCCAGACGGTCAGGCAATCGACGATGACCGCGTCGGCGGCCGCGCACGCCTCACGCAGGCGCGCGACGAGCTCGCACGGCTCTTCGATGGTGCGCCAGTGATCGGGGCGCTCGGCGCGGTGCCGCTCGATGCGCTCGCGCATCTCGGCGTCGTCCCCGAGCGCCGTCGCGATGAAGAGGACACGCCTGTGCGTCGACTGGACGTCGAGGGCGAAGCGGCTCTTGCCGCTCCGTGCGCCGCCGAGAACGAGAGTCGTCGAAGCCATGCCCGGGTCCTCCCGCGAAGACCGGAATCGCAAGTGCGCGCGCGGGCAGGTCTCCTGGCTCTCGGATCGTCCTACTCCCCGCGCCTTCCCGGCCTCGCGGCCAGTGGCTCTCGCGGGTTTCGTCCCCGATCACAGTGACGGGGTCGCGGCGGATTCGCACCGCCTTCCCTGGGGCCCATTCGGGCGCCCGGGCGCGAACAACGCCGGAACGGTATCAGATGACCGGCCGGTGTCGCAACCGCCCGGGTAGCCCGGGCTCGGGACTAGGCGGCGCGGCGGGCGGGAGTCTTGCGGCGTCGCGCGGCCGTTCTCGCCTGGCGAGCCAGCGCCTTCCGCGACGCCGTGCGGCGCGGCTCACGCTTGAGCGCGCGACGCACCGCCCGCGCCCGACGCCGGGACGTCTTGCGCCGGCCGCGCCGGCCGGCGCGATACGCGGAGGCAGCACTCCGTCGCGTCGACTTCTTGCCCTTGCGCGGCGGCGGCAGGTCGACGCCGGCGCGACGGGCCTTGGACAGGCCGATGGCGATCGCCTGTTTGGCCGATCGCGCGCCGTGCTTGCCCTCGCGCACGTGGTGGATCTCCTCCCGCACGAATTCGCCGGCCTGGGTGGTGGGGGCCTTGCCCTGACGGCGGTCGCGGTGGGCGCGTTGCAGCGTTTCCTTCTCTGGCATGCTGCACCTCCACGCGCGGGCGGTGCGAGCGCTGTGCCAGCGACTACGCTTGCTTGCTCTTGTCCATTTCTATGCGCTCGCCTCGGACGGCGGGGCCCCAGCCCCGCGACGTCCTGCGGCTCGCACTTCCGTGTCGGCGTAGGAGACGGCGAGGCCGGCGCCGGCGTCGGCCTGGATGCCGTATGGCGGGATCGGATAGCGCAGGCCGTTCTTGTCGAGCGCGGCGAGGCCGGCGATGACCTTCGGCAGAAAGCGGGGCGGAATCGCCATCAGCAGCTCGTCGTCGGCCACGCCGCCGTAGCGGCGTTCGGCGTAGCACGGGATCGTCAGCGCTGGCTCGCCGGTCTTGAGCGCCTTGCCCCACGAGTCGGCGCACGCCGACTCGCCGACCGACGTGAACGACATCTTCCGGTAGCCGCTCCACTGCAGGCCGTTGATGAACAGGATCATCTGGCCCGGCGTGCCGTAGATCAGGCAGATGTCCGGCGGGTCGAGACGGCCGGAGGTGAGCGGCGCGACGGCCATGGCGCGGTAGCGGCCGTGCGGCACGCAGTCCATGGCGTGCTGGTGCGCGCTGGCGTCGGCGAGCGTCTCGAACCAGACGCCGGCCATGCGCTTGCCCGAC
>WNEW01000437.1_pt1 | contig 19765 bp, 20 predicted proteins | sample 5399891 | NCBI WGS metagenome assembly WNEW01 (sample SAMN13153336, study PRJNA577476) | soil metagenome | isolation source: 40 cm grassland meadow soil pre-rain plot 5 | place: USA:California | collected 2015-09-08 | reverse complement strand
ATGCCGTGCACGGGTAATCCCTGTGCCGCGGGTTCAAATCCCGCCCCCTCCGCCAAGAATTACGACGTGGCCGTGCTAGATGGGGAGTTAGCGGTGCCCTGTAACCCGCAATCCGCTTCAGCGGGGTCGAATTCCCATTCCGAGGGCGGTTCGTGTTGAATGAGCCTCAAGGGGCGGCGTTGAAGGTTGGGCCCCACGCAACGAGAATCACCGAACCCCGCCAGGCCCGGAAGGGAGCAACGGTAAGGCGACCCTCTCGTGTGCCGTGGGAGTACCTGACTGGAGCAGGCTCCATGGGGAGATCGCAGTACGGATCGTTCGAAGGTGGGTGCACGGTCACTGTAAACGGAGCGTGAGATAGGTTTGAGACGTGGGTGGCCTGTTCTAGAAGCGCGGGGCTCCGCACGCGTATTCAACCGAGCGCGGGGCCCCCGACGCCCGGTCGACCGTCCTACATGAGTTATCAGGTGCTCGCGCGAAAGTGGCGGCCGCAGACGTTCGATGCGGTCGTCGGACAGGACGCGATCACCCGGACGCTGCGCAACGCACTGGCGTCCGGGCGCGTGGCGCACGCCTACCTCTTCGCCGGCCCGCGCGGCGTCGGCAAGACGACCACGGCGCGGCTGCTCGCGAAGGCGCTGCTGTGTCTCGAGCGGACGGGCGCCGAGGCGTGCGGCGCGTGCGCGGTGTGCCGCGACGCGAATATCTCGGTAGACGTGATCGAAATCGATGGGGCGTCCAATCGAGGCATCGAGGAGATCCGAACTTTAAGAGAGAACGTCAAATACGTGCCGGCGCGCGGACGCTACAAGGTCTACATCATCGACGAGGTCCACCAGCTGACCGAGCCCGCGTTCAACGCGCTGCTCAAGACGCTGGAGGAGCCGCCGGCCCACGTGGTGTTCGTGCTCGCGACGACGGATCCCCGCGACATCCCGGCCACGGTGCTCTCGCGCGTGCAGCGCTTCGACTTCCGTCCGATCGCCCCCGACGCGCTGGCCGCGAGCCTTCACGACATCCTCACCAGGGAAAAGATCGCCTTCGACCCGGCCGCGCTGCCGACGGTGGTGCGCGCGGCCGAGGGCTCGCTGCGCGATGCGCTGTCGCTGCTCGATACCGCCATCGCCTACGGCAACGGACGGCTCGAGGCCGAGACCACCGCGAGCCTGCTCGGCACCACGGCGCCCGCCGAGGTTCGCGCGTTCGCCGCCGCGCTGCTCGGCCGTGAGACGGCGCCCGCGCTGGAGGCGATCGATCGCGCGGCGCGCGACGGCGAGGATCTCGGCGCCTTCACGCGCGACGTGGTCGAGCTGCTCCGCCGCGCGCTCGTGCTCAAGGCGGCGCCGACGGCGAAGCTGGCCGACGTCACGCACACCGAGGGCAACGAGCTGCGCCGCCTCGGCGAGGCGGCCGGCCTCGACGAGATCCTGTACGTGCTGCGTGCGTTCCTCGACGCCGACGAGGCGATGCGCGAGTCGCCACATCCGCGCGTGGAGCTCGAGATGGCGACGGTGCGCGCGACGCGCCGTCCGGCGCCGCCGGCGCTCGAGGAGCTGCTCAAGCGCGTCGACGAGGCCGCGCAGCGGCTGCGCCAGGGCGGCGGCACGTCCCCGGCGGCCCCCGCGAGCACACAGGCGAGTCTGCTCGACGATCCCCGCCCGACGACGACGCGCCCGCCTGCCGGCCGCGCGGAGTCGCTGCCGCCACGAGCCCCCGCGGCGCCCCCCGAGCGCGTCGCGGCGCCTCCGCGCCCGGCGGCGACGGCGCCGCCGGCAGAACGTGAGACGACGGCGCCGCCCGCGGAGCTCGGCGTCGCGTGGCAGCGCGTCGTGGACGAGGTCAATAGGACGAAGCCGATGCTGGGCGGTATGCTGGCCCAGGTGGTGCCCGGCGGGCTGGCCAACGGCACGCTGACGATCGTGCTGTCGGGGACCGGCTTCCACCGCGATATGCTCACCGACGCGGCCAACAAGGAGCTGCTCACCCAGCTCGTGCGGCGCCACGTCGCCGGCGCCGAGCGCGTCGAGATCGCGATGCAGGCCGAGAACGACGCGGGCCCGAGCGGCCATCCCGCCGTGAGAGCCGCGAAGGAGATCTTCCAGGGCGAGGTGGTCACGGTCCGGCCGCGCCCGCCGGAAGGAGAAGGCCAGTGAAGGGCTTCGGCAACATGATGAAGGAAGCGCAGAAGCTGCAGCAGCAGATGCTCGCCCTGCAGGAGGAGATCGGCAAGAAGAAGGTCGAGGCGACGGCCGGCGGCGGCATGGTCACCGTCGAGGCCAACGGCAAGCAGGAGTTGGTCTCGATCAAGATCGACCCCGAGGTCATCAACCGTGACGACGCGCAGATGCTCGAGGACCTCGTGCTCGCCGCCTGCAACGAAGCCCTGCGCAAGTCGCGCGACCTCGTCCAGCAGGAAATGGGCAAGCTCACGGGCGGGCTGAAGATCCCGGGCCTCGGGCTGTAGTGGCGTACTACCCCGAGCCGGTCGCGCGCCTCATCGACGCGCTCCAGCGTCTGCCCGGCATCGGACCCAAGACGGCGCAGCGGCTCACGTTCTTCCTGCTCAAGCGTCCCGCCGAAGAAGTCCGCGAGCTCTCGGGCGCGCTCGCCGCCGTGAAGGAGCGCATCACCTACTGCACGACCTGCTTCAACGTCACGGATCAGGATCCCTGCCGCATCTGCGCCGACCCCGCGCGCGACGCCGGCGTGCTCTGCGTCGTCGAGGAGCCCAACGACCTGCTCGCGATGGAGCGCACCGGTGAGTACAAGGGACGCTACCACGTGCTGCTGGGCGCCCTGTCGCCGCTCGACGGCGTCGGCCCGGACGACCTCAAGGTGCGCGAGCTGCTCCTGCGCCTCGAGGACGGTCCGGCGCGCGAAGTCATCCTCGCGACCAACCCGAACGTGGAGGGGGAAGCCACCGCCCTCTATCTCGCCAAGCTGCTCCGCCCGCTCGGCCTGCGCGTCACTCGCATCGCGCGCGGCCTGCCGGTCGGCGGCGACCTCGAATACGCCGACCAGGTCACGCTGACGAAAGCGCTGGAAGGCCGCCGCGAGATCGGCTGACGAATTCTCTTCGCGGCGGGCCGACGGTCACCTTAAAGGTAGGGGCCGATGCTCGTTCCGTTCTCGGCCGGACTCGGACCGCTGTCGCCGCTCGTCGCGCGGATCGAGCGCGAGGTGGTCCTGTGGCTCTGGCGACGCGAGCGGGCTCGCCGCGGCGTGCCGGTGACCGAGCGGCGCCGCCGGCTCTCCGGCCGGGCCTACGTGTTCGAGACGCGCCGCGCCGGCCCGTACCACACGTAACCCGCCACTCCGCCCGGGATCAGTGTCGCGAGAACGCCAAGACGATCGAGCGGAGCCTCCGCAGCGCCGCCCCGAGGTCGCTCCGCTTCGCCGACGCGGCCTTCGTGTCGACGGTCGAGACGTCACCGCGCGAAGGGAGGAGGGCCGCCGGGAGAGGGTCCGTGATGGCGAGCCCGATGCTGCGCTCGTCGACGTGGCGGACTTCGCCCTCGCGGCAGAAGGTCGCCTCACTGTTCGCGAGACGCACCTCGACCCGGCATTTCTCTCCATGACGGATGGCGACGTGATCGTCGACCGCGAGTCGCATGCCGTGCAGGCTGGCGTCCATCGCCTTGGCCGCGATGACGTCACCGTCCCCGAGTAACAGGCGCGCGACCCAGGCGACCTCTCGGCGCGGCCAACGACGGCGTTCGATCACGCGACACCCCACGTGTTGAGAGGGAATTGCAGCGACCCGTTGACGCCGGTGACGTAGCAACGGGTGCGCCAAAGACATCCGGCGGCCAAGTCAGTGACTTCGCGAGGAAGAGGCGGCGCTGGGGACCTCGGGAGCCCTTCGAGCGGCCGAAATCTGCCAGTCGGGTGACGGACGGGCACGTGAGCATGGCGCCGAACACCGATCGACCGCTGCGTGGTCAGTCGAGGTGACGCCGCAGGCAACTCACGTATAATTGCAAACCTATTCCCCGGTAGCTCAGTCGGTAGAGCACCTGACTGTTAATCAGGGGGTCGCTGGTTCGAGCCCAGCCCGGGGAGCCAACTATCGTCATTCATCAATCGAAGCTTCGGTGGCGGCGGCCGGCGAGCAGTAGACGCAGAATGTAGGCCGCGACCGCCGCCAGCAGGACCGCCTCGAGGGGTACGCTGGTGTGGCGGACCCAGTCCCCCCGCAGCAACGACCGCACTCCGATCACCCCGGAGACGACCGCGACGCCGCATGCGGTCGCCAGCACCGTGCGCGCCCAGGATTGCCGTCGCAGGATCGCCAACCCGGCGGACGCGACGATGAGACCGAAAAGCGCCCTCAGCGCGAGGACGCGTTCGGCCGCATCACCGAAGCTGACGATCCAGGATTGCCACCCGTACGCTGTGTCGTCCGGCGCGTGTCGCGAGAGCGCGCGGATGTCGTCGAGCCGCGCACCGCTCTCGCGGATGAGGGCGACACCGAACAAGGCGAGGATGCTGTCTCCGAACGCGTAGAGGCCGAGGCCGATCCCGAGCCAACCGGCAATCAGCAGATTGGACGCGAGGGGACGAGACGCGAACACGACGACGAACTCGCCGGCTCGCGTCTCGGACGAATCGCTGGACGAAGCCGGACCGACGTTGGCGGCGCCCGCTGTCCGCTCGGCGAGCAGGGGAGCGTCTTTGATGCGGGCGTATGCCTCGTTGAGGCGCTTCATCTTCTCCGTCGCACGCCACTGAGCAAGCGGATCGCTGCTCCACTTGTCGGGATGCCATTCCTGGGCGAGACGCAGGTAGCGCTGGCGGATGTGCTCCGGCGAGGCGGTCGGCGGCACCCCGAGAATCGAATACGACCGGCGGATTTCGTCGATCGCCTGAGGCTCGGCCACGAACCAGGCTAGGGCCAGGGCAGGGTCTTCCGCCAAGCGATTAATGCGTGCGAGTGCCGGGTCGTTCGGCGGCGCGCGTTTTCATTGACGTCGCGTGCCCGTTAATGCTCTCATTTCAAGGTGCGCAGGCTCCGGTCCTCCGTCGCCGGCCTCACCCTCGGGCTCGTTCTGATCGCCGTGGCACCGCCCGCCTGGGCCGAGCCCTATCTCGCCGGCTACCTGGGCGGCGCCTTCACCGAAAGCAAGGATCTCCGGACGGAGCTCGAGCTGAACGGCGCACCGGTCGTCAACGGGCGCGCCAAGAATCTCACCTTCGACGACGCGCTGGTGTACGGCGGCAAGGCCGGCTACTTCTTCGGCACCGACCTCTTCGGTGGCAACACCGGCATCGAGCTCGACGTCTACCACTTCAAGCCTGACGTCTCGCCCCAGTCCGTGAAATTCCGCGGGCTGCTGGCCGGCGTCACAGGCGACACGCGAACGGAGATCCAGCGGGCGGACATCCAGATCACCGCGGTCACGCTCAACGCGCTCTACCGCTTTCGACTCGCGGCCGACCGCGAGTATCCCAACGGTCGGGTTCAGCCATACGTCGGGATCGGCGGCGGCGCCTTCATCGCGCGCCTGGCCACCAAGACGTCGCCGTTCGACGAGAACAAGGACATCTCCGACACGGACGTGCGCGCGGGGTTTCAGGCGCTCGCCGGAGCGCGCTGGTTCGTCACGCGCAATCTCGCCCTGTTCGCGGAATACAAGTTCATCCAGACGGACACGTTCTCGTTCAGCTTCAAAGAATCGGGAACGATCTTCGGCGGTCCGTTCACGGAAACCGCACGCGACCGCGCCGACATCACGAGCCATCTCCTCTACGGAGGCTTCGGCTTCCACTGGTAGTGTCCGCACCGTGGCTGCCGCCTCGTCCCGCATCATTCATTTTTACATTCTCGCCGCCGATCCCTCCGGCACGGTGAATGCTACAGATCGACGTCCGACCGACGCCCTCTTTCGCGAAGCGCAAACCAGTCGTGAGGCGGGGACGCAAAGCCACGGATCAGAAGACGATGCCTGACTGCCGGCCTGCCGTAGGAGGAAGATCTGCGTACCACAGCGGTTTCGCGCCGTCGCCTCATCGACATCGGTGTCGCGCTGCTGACGTTACTGATAACAGCGACACCGCTCAGTGCGGGGATCCTCGACGCGTCCTGGACGGCGCCGACGACCAACGTCGACGGGAGCCCCCTGACGGATCTGGCGCTCTATCGCGTTTATTACGGAACGACTGATTCCGTCTGCCCAGGCCCGACGTTCGTATCGGTCGCGTCACCGACGCCGGCGCCGGGAGCGAATCAGACCGTCGCCTTCCCGATCGCGGGGCTCACCAGCGGCGCGCGATACTACGCGGCAGTCACGGCTGTAGATCTCGGCGGCAACGAGAGCGGCTGTTCGGAGCTCGACAGCGCGGTCGCCCGAGACGGCACGACCGGGGGCGCGTCGCTCACGGTCGGCTACGACGGGAAGCTGCGCGATCGGGTGGGGCCCGGCAATCTCGGCGTGGGCGCGGACGGCGCGGTCGACGGGACCGTCACCGTGACGCTGTCGGCGGCCGGGGGTCGTACGCTCACCCGCCTGCAGCTGCACAGCAGCGCGCCCGGCACGTGGGACACCGACACGTCGACGCCGGCCTGGGTGCTCGGCGTCGCCGCCACGCTCGACGGCGCGCTCCTGAACGACGCCGCCACGGCGGCCGTGAATTTCACCGTCGCCGACGGCGGGAGCTTCCGGCTGTTCGCCGCCGACTGGGCCGACATCGAGTTCGTGCCCGGCACCACGCTCACCGTGACCGCGACGTTCTCGGATGGCACCACCACGTCCGCATCCACGATGGCCGGCGTGACGCCGGCTCCGCCATCGCTCACGGTCGGGTACAACGGCAAGCTGCGCGATCGGGTGGGGCCCGCCAATTTCGGCGTGGGCGGGGACGGCGCGTTCGACGGGACCTTCACCGTGACGCTCTCAGCGGCCGGGGGCCGTACCATCACGCGTGTGCAGCTGCAGAGCAGCGCGCCCGGCACGTGGGATACCGACGCGTCGACGGCGGCCTGGGTGCTCGGCGTCGCCGCCACCCTCGACGGCGCGCTCCTGAACAACGCCGCCACCGCGGCGGTGAATTTCGCCGCCGCCGACGGGGGCAGCTTCCAGCTGTTCGCCGCCGACTGGGCCGAGATCGAATTCGTGTCCGGCACCACGCTCACCGTGACCGCGACGTTCTCGGACGGCACCGCCGCGTCGGCGTCCACCGTGGCCGGCACGGCGCCTGGTCCGCCATCGCTCACGGTCGGGTACAACGGCAAGCTGCGCGACCGGGTGGGGCCGGGCAATTTCGGCCTGGGCGCGGACGGCGCGTTGGACGGGACCTTCACCGTGACGCTGTCGGCGGCCGGCGGTCGTACCATCACGCGTCTCGAGCTGCACAGCAGCGCGCCCGGCACGTGGGACACCGACGCGTCGACAGCGGCCTGGGTGCTCGGCGTCGCCGCCACCCTCGACGGCGCGCTCCTGAACGACGCCGCCACCGCGGCGGTGAATTTCGCCGTCGCCGACGGGGGTAGCTTCCAGCTGTTCGCCGCCGACTGGGCCGACATCGAATTCGTGTCCGTCACCACCCTCACCGTGACGGCGACGCTCTCGGACGGCTCGCGAATCTCAGGGCGCGTAACTCTGCCGTGACTGCAGCGCCGCGCAACCGGCGTGGCGCCTCACTCGTCGCGTGGCGCGGCCGGGCTCTTGAAAGGGTTGCGCTCGGGCGCCTCGCCGTGCGGCACTGCCCGCAGCAGATTGCGGATCAGTAGATTCAGGGCGGGATTGCGGTGACGCGCCCACAGCCAGAGGCGCTCGGGCCGCGCGCCCAACCCCGCCTTTGGCTCGAGCGCGGTGCGGCCGAACGAGACGCGGCGGCAGCGCAAGTCGATCGAGTCGGCCAGCGCGAAGCCGAAGCCGCTGGGACGGTGCCGCTCGCGATGCCGTTCGCGGGCGGCGGCCAGACGCGCGCGGAGACTCCCGGGCGTTCGTGGCACGTCCCGATGGTATCCTGAGCCACACCATGGCCAGCCGCATTCGCTACGAGGCGCCGCGCGTCGACGCCGCGCCCGGCGAGAGCGTCGTCACCAGCACCTGCGGTCACAACTGCGGAGGCCGCTGCGTGGTCAACGCCCACGTCCGCGACGGCCGCATCGTGAAGATCAGCACGGATCCACGCAAATGGACTCCCGAGGTCCCGCCGCTGCACGCGTGCGTGCGCGGCTTCGGCCAGGCCGAGCGCGTCAACCATCCGGACCGCGTACGCTTTCCGTTGCGCCGCACGGGCCCACGCGGCGCCGGCCGGTTCGAGCGCATCACGTGGGACGAGGCGCTGGACGAGGTCGCGCGCCAGATGCTGCGCGTGCGCGATGCCTATGGCCCCGCCGCCATCCTGGACTGCTCGCGCACCGGCAGCCTGTCGATGCTGCACAACGGTCGCGCCGTCGTCCAACGCCTGCTGCACAAGTTCGGCGGCTGCACCGAGCTCTGGTCGAATGTCTCGGCGGAGGCCGAGGTGTTCTCGGTCAAGATGACCTACGGCGCCAAGGCCGACTACAAGAGCGCGGGACGCGAGCCCGGCGACTACGTCAACTCGCGCCTCATCATCATGTGGGGCTGGAGCCCGGGCGACGGCACCTTCGGGACCGGCACGCAGCAATACCTGAAGCTCGCGAAGAAGCACGGTGTGCGCATCGTGTGCGTCGATCCCCGGGTGACACGCACCAGCCGCGACCTGGCCGACGAGCACGTGTTCATCCGACCATCCACCGACGCCGCCGCGCTCATCGCCATGGCCTACGTCATCGCGAGCGAGGGCCTGCACGACGAGGCCTTCCTCGATCGCCACGTCCTCGGCTTCGACGAGGCGCACCTGCCGCCCGGGGCGCCGGCGGGCGCCTCGTATCGCTCGTACCTCTTCGGTCTCGCCGACGGCGTGCGCAAGACGCCCGAGTGGGCGGCGGCCTTCACCGGCGTGCCGGCGGCGACGATCCGGCGACTCGCGATCGAGTACGCGACGAGCAAGCCCGCCGCGCTGCACTGCGGCTACGCGCCGGGTCGCACGGCCCACGGCGAGCAGTTCCACCGCGCCGCGTACGCCCTGGCCGCGATGACGGGCAGTGTGGGAACTCCCGGCGGCAACTCCGGTGTCAGCAACGGCGCGACCGGCCGCGGCGGCATCAGGAGCCTGCCCGTGGGCGCCAACCCGGCGGCCGCCCGCGTGGCCACGCCGCTGCTGGCCGACCTGCTCGAGCGCGGGCGGGCCGGCGGCTATCCCGCCGACATCAAGCTCATCTACTCGGCGGCCGGCGATCTGTTCAACCAGCTCCCGAACATCGCCAAGACCGTGGCCGCGGCCGCGCGCGTGGAGTTCATGGTCGTGCACGACCACTTCATCACGCCGACCGCGCGCTACGCCGACATCGTCCTGCCCGCCACGACGTTCTGGGAGCGCAACGACGTGCACACGCCGTGGGCGGGCGCCGGGCACTACGTCATCTTCATGCGGCAGGCGATCCCGCCCGTCGACGAGTGCCGGAACGACTTCGACATCTGCGCCGATCTCGCGCGGCGCCTCGGCATCGCGGACTACGCCGGCGGCACCGAAGAGCAGTGGCTGCGCGAGCTGACGCGCGACACGATCGACGACTTCGACACGTTCCGCGAGCGCGGGCTGGCGCGGCTGCCGGCGCCCGACGACGCCGTGGCCTTCGCCAAACAGATCCGTGACCCCGAGCGGCACCCGTTCACGACACCCTCGGGAAAGATCGAGATCTACTCGATGGCCATCGCGGCCAATCCCGACCCCTACGGGCTCGGTGCGATCCCGCCGATCCCGACGTGGATCCCCGACGACGAGGATCGGCGCTATCCGCTGCGCCTGGTCACGCCGAAGTCACGCGCGCGCACGCACTCGATCCACGACAACCAGCCGATCCTCATGCGCGCCGATCGCGACGACGTCTGGATCCATCCGGCCGACGCCGCCGCGCGCGGAATCGCCGACGGCCAGCCGGTGCGCGTCTTCAACGCGCGCGGCGCCACGGTGACGCCGGCACGCGTCACCGACCGCATCGCGCCCGGCGTCGTCTGCATCAAGGAGGGCGCGTGGTTCGCCCTCGACGAGCGCGGCGCCGACACGCGCGGCTGCTCGAACGTGCTGACGGCCGACCGCGCCTCGCCGGCCGCGGCCGCGACGTTCAACACCTGCTTCGTCGAGATTGTTGACGTGGGGGCCCCCGAAATGGCCCCCCAGACTGTTCAAGCGAGGAGGCGACGCCCCCTCGGACTCCCCGGCCAGCGCTCGTCGCGCCCCGAGTGAATCGGGGCGCTCCTCGACCACGGCTGTAGCGCGGCTACCTCTCGTACTTGAACGACACGTTCACGCGGGCGCGAAACGTCGTCACCTTCCCCTTGTCGATCGTGACGTCGAAGCGCGTCACCTCGGCCACGCGCAGGTCGCGAAGGCTCTTGCCCGCGGTGACCACCGCGTTCTTGACGGCGTCTTCCCACGACACCTTGCTGGTCCCGACCAGATCGGTCACACGGTAGATGCTGTCGCCGGCCATGGTGAGCCTCCTCGAGGGCCGTTTCAGATGATGGGATCGATCGGCGTCGGCAGCGGGCGCTGGGCCTCGATGGCCTCGGCGGCGTCCAGGCAGAGATCCTCACGATAGCGCGCGCCGATGACCTGCACGCCGAGCGGCAGGCTGCCGGCGACGCCCGTCGGCACGGCCACCGCGGGAAAGCCGAGCAGGTTCACCGCGACGAGCAGCCGCTGGGCGCGCGTCACCTCGGCGTGGCGCGCGGCGCTGGTCGTGTCGAAGCCGATCTCGAACGGCGGCTCCGTCGACACGGGCCCGACGACGAGCGGGTAGTGTTCCATGAACAGCGTCCAGTCACGGACGTGCTTGGCGCGCAGCGCGAGCGCCTTCATGTAGCCGTCCAGGGCGACGTCGGGCACGGCGGCCAGCGTCAGGTCGAGCGAGCGGTTGATGTCGACGCCGCCGTACTTGCGGATCCACGGCTGGCTCACGTGCCGCATCTCGTTGACGCACAGTGTGGTCCACGTGACGGCCACGCTCTCGATGTCCGGCGGCTCGACCTCCTCCACGGCGTAGCCGGCGTTGGCGAGCGCGTTGCCGGCGTCACGCACGGCCGCGGCGACGTCCGCGTGCACGCCCTGCTTGGCGGGATCGACCGTGAGCGCGACGCGGATGGGCCGCGCGACCGGCTCGCCGAGCAGCGGGACCTGCGCCCACCAGGGATCGCGCGGATCGCGCGCGCTCATGGCCGCCAGCCCCAGGCGCACGTCGCGCACGCGGCGCGCGAGCGGGCCCTGCACGGACATCAGCTGCGTGCCGGGCGGGCGCTCGTCGGCCGCCGTCTGGTTGTAGGCCGGCACGCGGCCCAGCGTCGGCCGGATGCCCGCGACGCCGCAGCAGTAGGCGGGATAGCGGATCGAGCCGCCGAGGTCGTTGCCGTGGCCGATCGGCGCGATGCCGACGGCGAGTGACGCGGCGGCGCCGCCACTGCTGCCGCCCGGCGTGTGGCGCCGGTTCCACGGGTTGAACGTGCGCCCGCGCAGCTCGTTGTCGGTGTCCCAGCGCAGGCTGAAGGCCGGCGTGTTGGTGCGACCGACGATGACGGCGCCCGCGCGCTTCAAGTTCGCCACCGGCGGGCTGTCACTCGTCGCGATGACGTCCTTGAAGGCCGGCACGCCGTTGGCCGTGGCCGCGCCTTCCTGGTCGACGTTCTCCTTGATCGTGACCGGCACGCCGTGCAGCGGGCCGAGCGCGTCCCCGCCGCGCACGGCGGCGTCGGCGCGGTCGGCGGCCGCCAGCGCCTGGTCCGCGAGCAGGACGGTCACCGCGTTGAGCGCGGGATTGACGGCGGCCAGCCGCTCGAGCACCGCGCGCGTCGCCTCGCGGCTCGAGATTCGCCGCGTGCGGATGGCGGCGGCGAGGTCGACGGCGTCCCAGCGCCACAGGTCCGGTTCCATGCTCACCTCCGTGCGATGCGCCCGCGATCTTACACCCGCGCTGTGATATGTTCCTCGCAGCCGGGATGAGCCGTCGGGTATTTCCGCCGCGTGTGAGCGTGATGTCGCCGCTCTCCTCGCGCTTCGTCTTCTGGTGGCTGCTGCTCGTCGTCGCGCAGCAGGCCCAGCGAATCTTTCTCATCGGCGCCGCGGCGCGGCGCGACGTGCCGTCGCCGGCCATCCTCGGGCTCACGCTCTTCACGGGACTGCGCGCGGACCTCGTCACCGCCAGCTTCGGCATGCTCGCCGCGCTCGTCCTGGCACTCCTCGTCGCCGCGCCGCTCGCGCTCCGGGCGCCGTCGAGTGCGCGGGCCGTGTTGGGCCGGACGCTCGGCGTCGCGGGCGCCGTCCTCACCGTGGCGTTCGTCGCCGTCCTCACCGTCGACATGGGCTACTACCTCTACAGCGGCCATCGCCTCGACGCGGTCTTCATCGAGTACCTGACGGACCTCTTCGGCCAGGGGCGGCACGGCGAGATCCGCGGCAGCCAGGTGGGCGCGCAGACGGCCGCCGAGCTCGGCGAGGTGTGGACGTGGGCGGTGCGGGTCGTGAGCTATGCCGCGCTGCTCACGGCGGCGATCGTCGGCTGGCGCGTCGTCTTCCGTCGCGCGCTCGCGCCCACGCTCCGCGCGTGGCCTCGCGCGACCGCGGTCGCGCTGCCCCTGGCCGTCGCCGCCGGCGCGTGGGCCGTGCATCCCGACGGCCCCGACTCGGTGCAGTCGGCGCCCATCGGCAGCTCGACCTACTACGCACTCGCGCAGAGCCCGATCTGGATCCTCACGACGCCCCTGGAGAAGGCCAGCAAGGGCGTGCTGATCCCGCCCGCCGTCCAGGCCGCGATGCCCGAGTCGCGCGCGCTGCCGCTCGCGCGGGAGATCCTGATGCCGGGCGCGCGGTTCGTGTCGGCGCGTTATCCGCTCGTGCACGTCGAGGAGCCGCGGCCTTCACCGTTGGCGCGGCGTCCGAACGTCCTGCTGTTGTTCATCGAGGGACTCGACCGGCGCTTCGTCGGCCGCACCATCGCCGGTCGGCGCGTCACGCCGTTCCTCGACACGATCTTCGCGGACAGCGTGATCTTCGAGCACTTCCACGCGAACGGCGCGCAGACCTTCCACGGGCTCTTCGCCTCGCTGTGCTCGTCGCTGCCGCGGCAGGGCGTCGCCGCCACCAAGGCGCGCTTCGCGAACGACTATCTCTGCCTGCCGACGCTGCTCACGCGCGGCGGCTATCGGACGAGGATGGTCATCGGCCAGAACCGCGATCGCAGCCACTCACGGCTCGGGCTGTTCATGGCGCGCAACGGCCTCGAAGAGCTCATCGACGAGAGCGCGTTTCCGAGCAGCGTGCCCCGCATGGGGCTCGGGGTGGCCGATGGCGCCCTCTTCGACCGCATCCGCACGGAGATCGACCAGCTGCGGGCCGGTGGGCGGCCCTATTTCCTGACGACGCTCACCACCGGCACCCACCACCCATTCGCGGTGCCGACGACCCACCCGGACGTGGCCGCGCTGCTGAGCGCCGAGTCCGATCGCTACGTGGCCGCCCTCCGTTACGTCGACGTCGAGCTGGAGCGCTTCTTCCGCGGGCTGGAGCGCGACGGCGCCCTGCGCGATACCGTCGTGCTGCTGCTGGGCGATCACGGACGTCACGAGGCCATCGGCCGCTCGGAGGTCGAGAATTCCGCGGGACACTTCACGGCGCCGCTGGCGGTGTGGCTCGATCGCTCGCTGCGGACACCGCCGGGCTATCGCCCGCGCGTCGTGCCGGGCATGGCGAGCCAGATCGACCTGACGCCGACGATCCTCGCCCTGGCCGGCCTGACGCCGCGGCTGTCGTCGTTCGCCGGGCACGACGTGAGCTGCGCGCTCGCCGCCGACTGCCTGTCCGCGCGGACCGCGTACCTGAGCGAGGTGTACGAAAGGGGGGCAGGTGTCGCGGACGCCGACGGCTTCTGGTTCTACGGCTTCGCCTCGCGCGCGCTGCAGCACACGGATCTCGCGATGCGGACTCCGCCGCAGCGCTGGACGGCCGACGATCCCGCGGCCGCCGCGCGCATCGAGCGCATCCTCGCCCTCTACGTGACCGCCAACACGCTCATCGAGCAGAACACGCTCTGGTCGTGGCGCGAGTTCGGCCCCCGGCTCTAGAAACGGTTAGGGTATCGAGCGGCCCGGCTTCGCCGACCGCCAGGCACGGTGGGGTGATAGAGGGGCGGCACGGCTTCGCCGCGCCGGCCTCCGAGCGCCGGGGGGGTTGGGGGCCATTTCGGGGCCCCCCACGTTCATTGTTAAGGAAGGATCGCCGCGCGCGTCACGTGCCCCTTGTCCTGCTCTGCGAACGCGCGGTTGATCTCCTCCAGCGGGTACTTGTGGGAGACGACCTTGCGCCACGGATACTTCGTCAGCGTGCGCAGCATGAGATCGAGCGCGCCGCGCAGGTGCTCGGCCTCGTAGTGCGCCAGGCCGATGATGCGGCGGTTGCCGAAGATGATCCACGACGGATCGAATTCGGCCTTCCAGCCGACGTTGATGTTGCCGATCTCGAGATAGGTGCCTTCTGGCGCCGTCATGCGCAGCCGCTCGTCCACGACGCCGGGATGGCCAACCAGCTCGAGGACGACGTCGCCGCCCCAGTTGTCGGTCAGCTCCTTGACCCGCTTCACGCGTGCCTCGGGCGTCGTGAACTCGCGCAGGTCGACGAACGTGTCGGCCCCGAACTGCCGCGCCAGCTCGAGCCGCTCGTCGATGCCGTCGATCACGATCACGCGGCCGGCGCCCATCTCGCGCGCCACCGCGCACGCGTACACGCCGAGGCCGCCCGCGCCCTGGACCACCACCGTCTGGCCCGCCTTCAGGCCGGCGATGTCGAGTCCGGCGTAGACCTGCGTGTAGGCGCAGTTCACGCCGGCCGCCATCTCGTCGGTGATCTCCGGCGGCAGCACGAACATCGCGTGATTGGGACGCAGGTAGAAGTACTGGCCGAAGCCGCCCTGGAAGTGCGGCCACTGCTCGCAGGACACGAGCCAGTTGGCCTGGCGCACCGGACACGACTTGAAGTGGCGCGCCAGACACGCCTTGCAGCGCCCGCACGGGAAGAAGTACCGGTACGCGAGGCCGGTATCCTACCGCAACGGACGCGCGCGTCTAGCCCGCGTCGAGCTCGTCGATGTCTTTGATGAGCGCGCGGATCTGCAGTGCCTGGGTGAGGTCGTACGCCAGGTCCAGCTGGCGCCGCGCGGCCTCCAGCCGCTCGATCGTGATCAGCCGCTTCTCCACCAGCACCATCGTGAGCGCGTGGACCTCGGTCGCGAGCTTCTCGATGACGTCCGCATAGCGACGGCAGAGGCGGGAGACGACCTCCGTAATGAACTGTTCCTGCTCGGGGGTGAACTCGCTCATGACCGGCAGGGCTGCGAACGACGTGCCACCGAGCCGGAGGTCGGACCGGTATGCTGGACCCGATGGCGATGCTGTTCCCCGAAGCGGCCGATCTGCCGGAAGGATTCGTCTATCACGACGAAAGTATTTCACCGGCCGAAGAGGCCGCGCTTCTGGAGGGTCTGCGCACGCTCGCGCTCGGCGAGGTGCGCATGCGCGGCCAGGTGGCGCGCCGCCGCACGATCCACTTCGGCTGGACGTACGGCTACGAATCCTGGCGCGTGGAGCCGGGCCCGCCGATGCCGGAATTCCTGCTCGGGCTCCGCGCCCGCGCGGCCGCGCTCGCCGGCGTCGAGTCCGAGACGCTCGCGGAAGTGCTCGTGACGCACTACCCGCCCGGCGCCGGGATCGGCTGGCATCGCGACGCCCCCGCCTTCGGCGTCGTCGTCGGCGTCTCGCTGCTCGGCGCGTGCCGGTTCCGGCTCCAGCAGGGCCGCGGCGCGGCCAGGCAGACGCGCGCGGTCGAGCTGGCGCCGCGCTCGGCGTACGTGCTCGACGGCGCCGCGCGATGGCAGTGGCAGCACGCGATCCCGCCGGGCCGCGACGAGCGCTATTCGATCACGTTCCGGACGCTCCGGCCCGCCGGACGGCGCGCGTGATTTTGGCACGCGCGCGCCGCGCGAGGTTCGTACACTGACGTGCGGGGGCCCCGAGGGCCCCGGGGAGGTATCGTGGCGACAGTTCGGAAGACCAGACGCTCAGGAGCGCGCCGGCCCCCAGGGCGCGCGCGCCCGCAACCCGAGCCCGAGATCGAGGCGCCGGCGGCGATCGCCGACGAGGCGCTGAGCACGGCGTCGGGCGCCGCGGTCGAGCAGCCGCTCGAGGACCTGCCGCTCAGCGTCCCGGAGCCCGCGCTGGCCGCGCGTGTGCCGGGCCCCGAGCCGGCGCGGCCGCTGCCGTCGGCCCGGCGCGCCATCTTCTTCGACGTCGAGAACACGAGCCGCGCCGAGCACATCGCGCGCGTCCTCGCCCACCTCGCGGTGGACCGCGCCGGCCGGCGCACGGAATTCTTCGCCGTCGGCAACTGGCGCGTGATCGGTCACGACACGGCGCGTCTGCTCGCGCGCCACGGCGCGGCGCTGGTCCACAGCGCACCGTCCGTCGGCGTGCGCGACTGGAGCGACCTGCGCATCGCGGTGGCCTCCGGCGTGTGGCTCGCCGGCGGACGGCCTGGCGACGTGATCGAGATCGTGTCGGACGACCGCGCGTTCGACGCGGTCGGCGACGTGGCAGCCAGTCTCGGCGTGACGTTCCGGCGGCTCTCTTACCGCGGGCTGCTCGGCATGCCGACACCGGAGCCGGTCGTCGTCGAGCGCGTCGAGCGCGTCGAGCGCGATGTCGACCGCGGCGACCGCGGAGACCGCAGCGGGCGGCGGCGGCGTCGTCGTGGCGGCCGGGGCCGCGGCGATCACGGCGCGCCACGTCCCGCGCCTGCGGCACACCAGGCGCCGCGCGTGGAGGCGGGCGCGGGCGGCGAGCCGCACACCGCGCCTCACGACGAGATCGTGGCCGTCGTACGCGATCTGGCTCGCTCGCGCGGGACGGTCACGCTCGACTCGCTGGCCAACGCGCTCAAGGCGCGCGGCTTCAGCCGGCCGCCGGGCTCGCCGCGTCTCATCACACGGCTGCGCCGCATCAAGGAGCTCGACGTCAACCGGGCCGGCGTGATCACGCTCGTCGGCGCCGCCGGTGTCGCGACGGCCGAGCCTGTCGAGAGCGAGGCGCCGATCGAGCACGCGGCCGATCCCGTCGCGAGCGAGACGGAGGCGGTGGAGCCGATCGAGTCGGCCGAGCCGGCCGAGCCGGCGGCCGAGGCCGAGGCCGAGACCGAGGGCGAAGCGCCCGACCCGCGCAACCGCGACGGCGCGCACCTGCAAACGGCCGGCGGCGGCGACGCGGGGCGGCGGCGGCGGCGATCGCGTCGAGGCGGACGGCGCCGGCGCGGTCGTGGCGGCGATGGTCGTGAGGGCGGCGGCCGTGAGGGCGGCGGTGGTCGGCCGGGCGGCGGCGGGGGCGGTGGTGGCGGGATGCCGCCGCGGAGTCGCGACGCCGGTCCACGCGGCACCGGGGCCGACCGCGCGCGCGACGTGGCGTCGCGCTACGCGCCGCGCGACGTCGCGCCGTCCTGGATCAGCGGCCAGCCGCTCGCGTAAGGAGGGGTCGGGGCCCCCGGCTCAACGAGCGCGGCGCCGCTCGCGGACGGCCTGCGCCAGGTCGGCGAGGACGCCGACCGTCGTGTCCCAGCCCATGCACGCGTCGGTGATCGACTGGCCGTAGCGCAGCGTCGCCGCCGTGCCGCCCAGATCCTGGCGACCCTCGACGAGGAAGCTCTCCATCATCACGCCGACGATCGCCGTCTCGCCGCCCGCGACCTGCGTCGCGATCTCGCGCGCGACCACGGGCTGGCGTCGGTGGTCCTTGCCGCTGTTGCCGTGGCTGCAGTCGATCATCAGGCGGGCGGGCAGCCCCGCGTCGCTCAGCGCGGAGGCGGCCTTGCCGACGCTGGCCGCGTCGAAATTCGGGCCGCTCTGGCCGCCGCGCAGGATCACGTGGCAGTCGGGATTGCCGCGCGTCGAGACGATCGCGCAGAGCCCTTGCTCGGTCACGCCGAGGAAGCGATGCGGGTGCGCGCCCGCGCGCACGGCGTCGATGGCGATCTGCACGTCGCCGTCGGTGCCGTTCTTGAATCCAATCGGCATCGAGAGACCCGAGGCCAGCTCTCGATGCACCTGGCTCTCGGTCGTGCGCGCGCCGATCGCGCCCCACGAGACCGTGTCCGCGGTGTACTGCGGCGAGATCGGGTCGAGGAACTCGCAGCCCGCGGGCAGCCCGAGATCCGCGAGGTCGACGAGCAGCCGGCGCGCGAGGCGCAGCCCCTCGTTGATCGCGAACGAGCCGTCCAGCCGCGGGTCGTTGATCAGGCCCTTCCAGCCCACCGTCGTGCGCGGCTTCTCGAAGTACACGCGCATGACGACGCAGAGGTCGGCGGCGTGCTCGTCGGCGGCACGCTTGAGCCGCCGCGCGTAGTCGATGGCGGCCACGGGGTCGTGAATCGAGCAGGGGCCGACGACGACGACGAGGCGGTCGTCCTCGGCGTTGAGCACGCGGGACACGGCCTCACGGCTGCGGCTCACCGTCTCCGAGCCCCGCTCGGAGAGCGGCAGCTCCTCCAGCAGGATGGCCGGCGGCAGCAGCGGCCGGAAGCTGTCGATACGCAGGTCGCGGGTTCTCTGGAGCATGGAGCGACATGATAGCCTACGCTCGCCCGGCGATGCCACGCATCGGTGTGATCTCCGACACCCACGGTCTCGTGCGCCCCGAGGCGCTGCGCGCGCTCGCCGGGGCCGACCTCATCGTGCACGCCGGCGACGTCGGGACGCCCGAGGTACTGGAGGCCCTGCGCGCCGTGGCTCCGGTGGTGGCCGTGCGCGGCAACAACGATCGCGGACGCTGGGCGCGCGCGCTCGCCGAGACGGAAGTGGTCGAGCGGAGCGGACGCTCGCTCTACGTGCTGCACGACCTTCACGAGCTGGATCTCGATCCCCGCGCGGCCGGCTTCGACGCGGTCATCGCGGGGCACTCGCACCAGCCGCGCGTCGAGCGGCGCGACGGCGTTCTCTATCTCAACCCCGGAAGCGCCGGACCGCGCCGCTTCCGGCTGCCGGTCTGCGTCGCGCGCCTGCGGATGACCGCGCGCCGGCTCGAGGCGGAGATCCTCACGCTCGATGTCTGATCTCGCCACGCCGCTCGACCGCTATCGCGACGTCGTGCGGCCGGAGTGGATCGACCACAACCAGCACATGAACGTCGGCTACTATCTCGTCGTCTTCGACTTCGCCACCGACGAGTTCATGGCGTGGGTGGGCCTGGACGGGGCGCATCGCGCCTCGCGCGCCATCACGACGTTCTGCCTGGAGGCGCACGTCACCTACCATCGCGAGGTCCGCGCGGGCGATCCGCTGCGTTTCACAACGCAGCTGCTCGGGCACGACGCCAAGCGCCTGCACTATATCCACGCGATGTATCACGCCGCCGAGGGCTGGCTGGCCGCCACGAACGAGCTGATGTCGCTGCACGTCAGCCACGCCACCCGCCGCGCGGCGCCGATGGCGCCCGAGATCCTGGCGCGCCTGGCCGCGATCCAGCGCGCCCACGACGCGCTGCCCCGACCGCCGCAGGCCGGCCGCGCGATCGGCCTCGCCAGCCGGCCGCGCTAGTCGTCGGGGCCGTCGGCGCGCTCGAGGATGCGGTAGAGCGTGCGGCGGTCGATGCAGAGCAGCTCGGCCGCGCGCACCTTGTTGCCGCCCGCCTCGTCGAGGACGAGCGCGACG
>WNEW01000436.1_pt1 | contig 19781 bp, 20 predicted proteins | sample 5399891 | NCBI WGS metagenome assembly WNEW01 (sample SAMN13153336, study PRJNA577476) | soil metagenome | isolation source: 40 cm grassland meadow soil pre-rain plot 5 | place: USA:California | collected 2015-09-08 | reverse complement strand
GAGTGGCAGCGCTGGACGACGTTCGGCGTGTCGCGCGCGGCCGCGCTATCGCTCGACGGCCTGCACAGCACGCGGCCGATCGAGTTCCCCGTCACCTCGCCGCGCGACGCCGACGCGATGTTCGACGTGCTGACCTACGAAAAGGGCGCGTCGGTGCTGCGCATGCTCGAGCAGTACCTGGGCGCGGTGGTCTTCCGCGAGGGCGTGCGCGACTACCTGCGCACGCACAAGTTCGCCAACGCCGACACCGGCGATCTCTGGGCCGCCCTCGGCCGCGCCGCGCAGCAGCCGATTCCGGCCGTCATGGACGGCTGGATCTTCCGGCCCGGCTATCCCGTCGTCACGGTCAGCCGCGACGCGGGCGGCCATCTCGTGCTGGCACAGCAGCGCTTCAACTATCTGCGCGCGCCGCTGCCGCCCGCGACGGCCGAGCCCGAGCAGCCCTGGCAGGTGCCGGTCCAGCTGCGCCTCTACACGGGCGGCCAGACCGCCGAGGAGCGCGTCCTGCTCGCGGAGCGCGAGGCGCGCCTGCGCGTGGGCGCGGGGGCGGAGGCCGTGGTGGCCAACGCGGGAGGCCACGGCTTCTATCGCGTGCGCTACGCGCCCGATCTGCTCGACGCGCTGCTCACGCGCCTCGACAGGCTGGCGTCGATCGAGCGCTTCAACCTCGTCAACGACGCGTGGGCGCTCGCGGTGGCGGGGTTGATGCCGCTCACGGCCTATCTGGATCTCACCGCGCGGTTCCGCGGCGAGCGCGACCGCAACGTGTGGACGGTGCTCATCGCGTCGTTCTCTTCCCTCACCCGCCTGGTGGAGCCCGGCGACCGGCGGCGACTCGAGGCGCTCGTGCGCGACCGCGTGCGACCCGCCTTCAGCGCGCTCGGCTGGACGCCCCGCCCCGGCGAGGACGAGCTGACGCGCCAGCTGCGCGGCGATCTGATCCGCGTGCTCGGCGTGCTCGGCAACGACGCGGAGGTCCAGGCGCGTGCGGCCGAGGTCTACCGCGCGCACCTCGACGGCGCCGCCGCGGTGGATCCCAACGTGCTGCCCGCCGTCATCGCGGTGCTGGCGCACGTGGGCGACGCCGCGCGGTACGACGAGTTTCTCCGGCGCTTCCGGGCGGCCGCCACGCCGCAGGAAGAGCAGCGCTACCTGTACGCGCTGGCCGGCTTTCGCGATCCCGAGCTCACACGCCAGACGCTGGAGCGCACCATCAACGGCGAGATCCGCACGCAGGACGCGCCGTTCGTCACGCGAAGCATGCTGATGAGCGTGGACACGCGCGAGCTCGGGTGGGAGTTCGTCAAGGCGCACTGGGACACGATGGACCGCCTCTACCCCAAGCACGGGATGCGACGGCTGGCCGAGGGCGTGACCGGCCTCACCACACCGGCGCTCGAGGCCGACGTACGCCGCTTCGTCGACGAGAAGAAGCCCCAGTTCGGCGGCAAGGTGCTCGCGCAGTATCTCGAGCAGCTGCACGTCGCGGTGACGCTCCGCGGCCGCGAGGGCCCAGCGCTGAGCGCCTATCTCTCCAAGTTCGCCTGAGCCGGAGGCCGCCATGCGCGCGTCGCTCCTTCTGCTCGGGCTGGCGCTCGTCCCCGTGACCGTGTCGGCGCAACACGCCGGGCACCAGCACACGCCCGGCGCGCCGTCCGAGGGTCATCTGAAGGCGCAGGCCTGCCTCGACGAGTTCGACGCGGTCGTGCGCGACGGTCGGGGCTTCGGCCTGGCGTTCGCCGCCGATCAGCAGGGCTATCCCGGTCCGATGCACGTCCTCGAGCTGAAGGACCGGCTCGGCCTCAGCCCCGAGCAGGAGACGCGCGTGCGCGCGCTGATGCACGCGATGTTCGCCGAGTCGCGGCCCAAGGGCGCGCGGCTGCTCGAGGCCGAAGCGCGCCTGCGCGCGCTGTTCGCCGGCGGCGGCGCGGACGAGGCGGCGGTGCGCGCGGCGGCGTCCGAGGTCGAGCGCGCACGCGCCGACGTCCGCCTCGTCCACCTGCTCGCGCATCTCAAGACGCGGGAGGTGCTCACGGACGCGCAGCGCCGGGCGTACCACGAGGCGCGCTGGCCGGCCTTACGGTAGCTCGATCGCCCAACCGGTCCTCGGTCAGGCGCAGCGCGAAGCTCACCCGCGGATGTCCACACCGAGGATGACGGAGGCGAGCCGGCCGAGGCCGAAGCTGATGAGGCCCGAGGCCGCGGCGAGCACCGCCACCTCGACGCCGGAGCGCAGCGCCGACACGCCGGCGACGCGTGCCTTGAGGATGCCGACGCCGAACAGCGCGACGAGCGTGAGCAGCGCCGAGATCCCGAGCGCCGCCAGCCCCTGCAGGAGCACGAAGGGCAGCAGCGGCACGATCGACGCGACGCCGAAGGCCACGGCCATCACGAGCGCGTCGCGGACGGGCGCGCCCAGACGCTGCGGCGCCAGCCCGAGCTCGAAGATCGACAGCGCCGACAACAAGATGTCGGGATGGCGGCCGATGCGCCGTGCCACCTCCGCCGCGTCCGACCGTGCCATGCCGCGCGCGGCGAGGGAGGCGATCAGCTCGGCGATCTCCTCGCCCGCGTGGTCGCGGATCTCACGGCGCTCGCGATCCAGCTCGCGCTCGTAGAGCTGGCGCTGCGCGCGCGACGACAGGAACGTGCCGATCGACATCGACAGCACGCCCGCCATCGCGGACACCGCGCCGCCCAGCAGCACGACGAGCGGGCCGACGCCGGCGGCGGCGAGACCGGCGATCACCGCGAAGGTGGAGACGAGGCCGTCCTGGGCGCCGAAGACGACCTCGCGAATGGATGCCAGCCGCTCGATGCGCGCGGGCTCCGTGTCGAGCTCCGACATGTGCGCGCGGCCGTCCATGCGCCGCATCGCGGCCGCGGTCACCCCGCCGCCCGCCACCGCGCCCGGCGCGCGCCGGGGGGCCGTCGGCCCGGGCGCGGACGCCATTCCCACCGGCGCTGCGACGGAGGCCGCGGCCGGTGCGGCGATCGACGTGGCGGTGGAGGCGGCCGTCGCCGGCGCGCCGTCGAACGTCGCCAGCGCGTGCCGGAACATGTCGCGATGGTGCCGCTCGCGCTCGAGGGCCAGCCGGAACGACGCCGCGGCGTCGGGCCGCCCGTCCTCGTCCGCCTCGCGGATCATCCGCGGCAGCGTGACGTCGATCTCCTGCATCTCGCCGGTGGCCGCGATGACGAGGTTCTCACGCGTCGACCCGACGGCGCCCATCGCGCGCAGGTGCTCGAGCGCGTGGATCGTCTCGGCGCCGGCGGCCTCGAAGAACAGCTGCGCGATGTCGGCACGGCCCTCGGCGAGGGCCCGGATGCCGTAGGCGAGATAGCGGCGGTTGGCGTCGGCCTCGCCCGCGAGCGCGACCTGGAGGTTCGCGTCGGTACGGCTCGGCATGCGCGCATTGTACTCGCCGCGCCCACTTTGTGCCCCGGCCGGCTCCCGTGTTAGGGTCAACGGAACGATGAAAGCGGCCCTCGGCCTCGGGCTCGCGGCCCTCATGCTGCTCGCGCCGGCCGCGACGGCGGCCGTGACCGTGCAGGAAGCCATCCTGCTCGCCAAGCCTGCCGTCGCGCTGGTGACCGCGGAGGTGCGCGCCGAGGTCACGATCAACTGCGGGCGGCGTTCGGTCACGGTGCGCCCGACCCCCTTCGTCGAGACGGGCACCGGGTGGTTCATCGACGGCAAGGGCTATCTCATCACCAACGCGCACGTCGTGGAGCCCGCGTACCGTCAGCCGCCCTGGGTCATCCACGAGCTCAAGAAGAAGGCGATCGACCAGGCGTGCGTGGACCCGGTGCTGCGCGCGCGGGGCGTGATGCGGGGCCAGAACCCCGAGCTCGAGGAGTCGATCCGCCGCGACGCCACCGCGCGCGCGATGGCCAGCGCGCAGGTCACGCCGATGCCCCAGCTCACCGTGCTGCTCTCGAACGGGGTCGGCCTCAAGGCCGAGGTCGTCAAGTTCAGCCCGCCCCTGGCCTTCGACGTCAACGGCAAGCCGTCGCCCGACGCGGGGCGGGATCTGGCGCTGCTGCGCGTGAAGGAGGGCGTCTACCCCGCCATCCGCCTCGGCAACCGCGAGCCCCAGATCGGCGACCCGGTGCACATCCTCGGCTTCCCCGGCGTCGTGCTCTCGCACGAGCTGCTCAATCAGTCCGCGACGCTCGAGGCGTCGGTGACCAACGGCGCAGTCTCGGGCTTCAAGCAGGACTCCATCGGACAGGACATCATCCAGACGGATGCGGCGGCCGCGCACGGCAACTCCGGCGGCCCCGCCGTCGGCGACGACGCGGTCCTGATCGGCGTCATGACGTTCACGACGCTGTCGGCGTCGGGCGGCGCGATCGTGCAGGGGTTCAACTTCCTCATTCCCGCGCGCGACGTGAAGAAGTTCCTGGCCGGCACGCCGGTGATGCCGGGCCAGAGCAAGTTCAACGACGCGTGGCAGGCGGGTCTCGACGCGCTCTTCGCCGAGCGCTACGCGACGGCCGTCGCGCGGCTGGCCGAGGCGAACGCGCTGCAGCCGAACCTCGCCGACGTCAAGCGCGTCTTCGCGGAGGCCGAGCGGCTCATGAAGAATCCCCCGCCGCGGCCCTTCCCGTGGGCGTGGGCCACGCTCGGCGTCACGCTGCTCAGCGCGGGCATCTACGGCGGCATGTTCGGGCGGCGCTGGTGGAAGAACCGCTACCGCATCCTGCCCGCGCAGGTGATCGCCGCGATCGAGAGCGGGCGCAACCCCCAGCTCGTCGACGTGCGCACGAAGACGGACCTCGAGACGAGCCCGCTGCGGCTGCCCGGCGCCATCCGGCTCGATCCCGCCGCGGTCCTGGCCGGGCGCGCCGACGCCGAGCCGAGCGCGGAGCGCGAGCAGCTCGTGGTCGTCTACGACACCAGTCCGAACGAGGCGACGGCGGAGAAGGTCGCCCAGGCGCTGCGGGCGCGCGGCTTCAAGAGCGTGCGCATTCTCAAGGGCGGCCTCGGCGGCTGGACGAACGCGCGGCTGCCCGTGGAGTCGAAGTCGTACCTGCCCTCGATCGGGCTCGAGATCTACAAGAACCTCACGCTGGGCGATCTCGAGCGGCGGAAGTTCAAGGCCGGCGAGGTCATCTTCAAAGAAGGCGCGGACGCCAAAGGCGAGGCCTTCCTCGTCCATGACGGCAGCGTGCAGATCAAGCGGACGTTCGACGGCGTGGAGAAGGTGCTGTCCACCCTCGGCGAGGGCGAGCTGGTCGGCGATCTGGCGCTCTTCCGCGACACGACACGCTCGGCGGACGCCGTCGCCGCCACCGACGTCGTGCTGATCGTCATCAACAACGATCGCCTCGACTGGCTCATCAGCAACCGCCCCCAGGTCACCAGGGAGGTGGTGCGGCGGCTCGCCGAGTGGGTCGTCAGGACCGACCGCGAGCGCGCGCTCTCGAACCGCTGAGCGCCAGCATCCGCCTGCTCGTCCAGCGTCTCGATCGCGACCTGCCGCTGCCCGCCTACGCGCGCGAGGACGACGCCGGCCTCGATCTGTACGCGCGCGACGCGATCACGCTGGCGCCGGGCGCGCGCGCGGCCGTCGGCACCGGCATCGCCATCGCGCTGCCGCCCGGTTACGCCGGCTTCGTCCTGCCGCGCTCGGGCCTCGCCCTGCGCCACGGCGTCAGCATCGTCAACACGCCCGGGCTGGTCGACGCCGGCTACCGCGGCGAGATCCGCGTGATCCTCGTCAACCACGATCCGACCACCCCGGTCACTCTCGCCCGCGGCGACCGCATCGCACAGCTCGTCGTCCAGCGCGTGGAGCATGTCGAGCTGGTCGAGGTGGCGATGCTACCCGAGACCGCTCGCGGCGCCGGCGGCTTCGGCTCCACCGGCCGATAGCGCCTAAACGGTGTCAGCCCACGCGTGAATGAGGGGGTTTGGGGGAAGCCGTAGGGGTCGGGGGGACCCTTCTGGGGTCCCCCCATTTAAATCGGAATAGGGCGCTGCACGTCCGCAGCGCGTTGCTTTGCGGCGGCTACTGCGCCTTCACCATGAAGTGCGCGCGGCGGTTCTTTGCCCAGCAGTCCTCGGCGTGCTCAGCGCACTGCGGCTTCTCCTCGCCGTAGGAGATGATCGAGACGCGTCCGGACTGGATGCCGCGCGCGGCCAGGTAGTTCTGCGTGGCCTTCGCGCGACGCTCGCCGAGGGCGAGGTTGTACGCAACGGTGCCGCGCTCATCGGCATGGCCTTCGATCAGCAGCAGATGCTTCGGATTCGCCTTCAGCCATTCCGCGTTGGCATCCAGCGTCCGCGTCGACTCGGCCGTGAGCTCGTACTTGTCGAAGTCGAAGTAGATGTCATTGATGCTGCCCGCAACGACGGGCTTGAACCCCTGGATGGGCACGCGCGTCGTCGACCCGGACGCCGCCGCCTGCCGCGTGCCGCCGTCCATCGAGCGCGAGCCGGGCCCCGTCATCGCCGTTCCGTCCGGCGACGGCGCGGTACTCGTCGTGGTCCCCGGCGTCGCGGCGCAGCCGGCCGCCAGACTCACGACCAGGAGGCCCTGCACTACCAGCGCTGTGTGCTTCATCGCACCTCTCCTCTTCCTGTTGTCCTTCATCACTGTCGCCCGTTCGCGTTCCGGACGAGCCGCCGCAGCGTGGCCAACAGCGCCGGCGCCTCCGTACGCAGCTCGGCGAGCGAGTACAAGGCGAGCCGACGAAGCACCGCCTCGCCGGCCGCCTTCAACGTCACCACCACCTGCCGGCGATCGCCGTCATCGCGACGCCGGGCCACCAGTCCGCGCTCGACCAATCGGTCCACCAGCTCGACCGCGCTGTGATGCCGGATCTGGAGCCGCTCCGCGAGCATGCCGACCGTCACCATGCCGCGCGCCTGCAGACCCTTGACCTGCAGGAGCAACAGGTATTGCTGGGGCTCGATCCCCGCGGCCCTCGCCGCGCTCTCGCGCCGGCCGAGTAGAAGGCGCAGCTGGTAGCGCCACTCGGCCAGTGTGGCGTAGTCCACCCGTCGTGCGCGGGTGCGTTGCACCTTCCGATTCTATCGCTTCACGATATGACCCCCTGCAAAGGATTGCGCAGGGTGCAATACAATGTCTCGACGGCATTGCGTTTGCGTATTTGGCACTGAGCGTCCAGAAAATGGTGTGACACATGGACATCTCACGACGCGATTTCATCCGCGTCTCGGCCGCGAGCGGCGGCGCCGCCGCCCTCGGGGGCCTCGCCGGTCTCGGCGCCGACCTCGCGCCCACGCTCGCCGCCGCCGCCGAGCTGCGGATCAAGGACGCGAAGACCTACCCGAGCATCTGCCCGTATTGCTCCGTCGGCTGCGCCACCCTCGTCCACACCGTCGACGGCAAGATCGCGAACATCGAGGGCGACCCGCGCAGCCCGCACAACGAGGGCACGCTCTGTCCCAAGGGCGCCGCCATCTACCAGCTGCACATCAATCCGAACCGGCCGACGAAGGTCCTGCATCGCGCCCCCGGCGCCGCCGACTGGGAGGTCTGGGACCTCGAGCGCGCGATGAGCCGCGTGGCCGAGCTCGTGAAGAAGACGCGCGACGAGACGTTCATCGAGCGACTGCCCGACGGCAAGCTCGTCAACATGACGCCGGCCATCTTCTCGCTGGGGGGCGCCACCCTCGACAACGAGTGGAACCACATCCAGCAGAAGCTGATGCGGGGCCTCGGCATCGCCGCGATCGAGAACCAGGCCAGGATCTGACACAGCTCCAGCGTCCCCGGGCTGGGGACACGGCTCGGACGCGGCGCCGCCACCATGTACCCGCGCGCCATGGCCGACTCCGACTGCGTGATGGTGATGGGCTCCAACATGGCGGAGAACCATCCGGTCGCCTTCCGCTGGCCGATGGCGGCCAAGGCGAAAGGCGCCAAGCTGATCCACGTCGATCCGCGCTTCACGCGCACGAGCGCGATGGCCGACGTCTACGCGCCGGTCCGCGCGGGCTCGGACATCGCCTTCCTGGGCGGGATCGTCAACTACGTCATCCACGACAAGCGCTGGAACACGGAGCCGTTCTTCAAGACGTTCCTCACGCACTACACGAACGCGAGCACGATCGTGTCCGACGACTACAAGGACACGGAGGACAGCGACGGCGTGTTCTCCGGGCTCAAGGCCGAGCCGAGCCCCGGGATGACGGAGTGGCCGTACAACGGCTTCATTGGCAAGTACGAGCCCGCGTCGTGGCAATACAAGCGCCAGGGCGGCGGGTCGCAGGGCGCCGAGGGCACCGGCGCCGCCTACACGGCCAAGTCGGGCGAGGTGCCGGGGCACGGCGCGACGCCGGGTGACCAGGCGCTGGTGGCGCCGTCCGGCCCGCCGTTCGATCGGCTCGTGGCGTCGCTCGTCAAGCCGCCGGTCACGCGCGACGAGACGCTGCAGAACCCACGCTGCGTGTTTCAGATCGTCAAGCGCCACTTCAGCCGCTACACGCCGGAGATGGTGGAGCGCGTCACGGGGTGTCCCAAGGAGACGTTCCTCAAGGTCGCGCAGACCCTGCTCGAGAACTCGGGCCCCGACCGGACGTGCTCATTCGCCTACGCCGTTGCCTGGACGCAGCACACCAACGGCCCGCAGATCATCGGCTGCGCGGCGCTGCTGCAACTGCTCCTCGGCAACTTCGGCCGCCCGGGCGCCGGGATCATGGCCCTGCGCGGCCACGCCTCGATCCAGGGATCGACCGACATCCCGACGCTCTACCACTCGATCCACGGCTATCTGTCGGCGCCGAGCGCGCTCAAGAAGCACGGCACGCTTCGCGAGTACCTCCTCGAGGAGACCGTGCCGACCGGGTACTGGGCCAACACGCCGAAGTTCATGGTGTCCTACATGAAGTCGATGTACGGCGCCGCCGCCACGCGGGACAACGGATTCGGCTACGACTGGCACCCGAAGATCCTCGGCGACCACTCGCACCTGCCGATGTTCGTGGCCATGAACGACGGCCGCGTGAAGGGCATGCTCCTCATCGGGCAGAATCCCGCCACCTCGCTGAACGCCAAGCTCGAGCGACGGGCGATGGGGAAGCTCGAATGGCTCGTGGTGAAGGACAACTGGGTCACCGAGAGCGCGACGTACTGGAGGAACGCGCCCGAGGTGAAGAGCGGCGAGATCAAGCCCGCGGACATCAAGACCGAAGTCTTCTTCTTCCCGTCCGCGCAGGTGGCGGAGTACGACGGCTCGTTCACGAACACGCAGCGGATGCTGCAGTGGCACCACAAGGCGGCGGAGCCGCCGGGCGACTGCCGCTCGGACTTGTGGTTCACCCACCAGCTCGCCAAGCGCCTCAAGAAGATGTACGAGGGCTCGACGGCCCCCCGCGACGAGGGCTTCAAGCGCCTCACGTGGGATTTCGATCCCGACGGCTCCGAGCCGCACGAGCCCGGCGAGGTGCCTCCGACGGCCGGCGATCCCGACGGCCTCAAGATCCTGAAGGAGATCAACGGCTACCAGACCGACGACCCCGACAAGCACATCGCGAGCTTTGGCGACCTCAAGGACGACGGCTCGACGACGTGCGCGTCGTGGATCTACTGCGGCGTGTTCCCGGCGAAGGGCCAGAACCGCTCGGCCAGCCGCAAATCCGATCCGCCCGGCACGCCCGGCGCGCAGCTCGGCTGGGGGTACGCGTGGCCCGCCAATCGCCGGATCATGTACAACCGCGCCTCGGCGGACTTGAACGGCCGCCCGTGGAGCGAGCGCAAGAAGTGGGTGTGGTGGGACGAGGCGCAGAAGAAGTGGGTTGGCCTCGACGTCCCCGACTTCGCCACCACCAAGCCGCCGTCGGCCAAGGCCAAGCCCGGCGCCACGGGCATGGACGCGCTGTCCGGCGCCGATCCGTTCATCATGAAGGGTGACGGCCGCGGCTGGCTGTTCGTGCCCTCCGGCCTCGTGGACGGTCCGCTGCCCGCCCATTACGAGCCGGCCGAGTCGCCGGTGCGCAACGCGCTCTACAAGCAGCAGTCGAGCCCCGTCTACAAGTACTGGAAGCGCGACGACAACGCCCTGGCGCCGCCGGGCGACAGCCGCTATCCGATCGTGATCACGACCTACCGGCTGACCGAGCACTACCTCGCCGGCGCCATGAGCCGCTTCAACCCCTGGCTCACCGAGCTGCAGCCCGAACTGTTCATCGAGATGAGCCCCGAGTTGGCGGCCGAGAAGCGCATCGACAACCTCGACTGGGTGCGGGTCACCACGCCGCGCGGCAGCGTGCGGGCCAAGGCGCTGGTCACGCGGCGGATGCGGCCGTTCACGATCGACGGCCGCGTCGTCCACCACGTCGGCATGCCGTGGCACTGGGGCTACGAGGGTCTCGTGACGGGCGACGTCGTCAACGAGCTCACCTCGCTCGTCGGCGACCCGAACGTGTCGATCCACGAGGGCAAGGCGTTCGTGTGCAACGTGGAGAAGGCGTAAATGCCCGAGCCCATGGGGTTCTACACGGATACCACGGTGTGCATCGGGTGCAAGGCGTGCGAGGTCGCCTGCAAGGAGTGGAACCAGCTGCCCGCCACCAACGGCGGCCGCAACACGCTCTCAGGCGATTCCTACGACAACACGCGGCGGCTCGACGGCATGCACTGGCGCCACGTGAAGTTCATCGAGCAGTTCGACGCCGACCGCCGCCAGGGCCGCTGGCTCATGATGTCGGACGTCTGCAAGCACTGCGTGCGCGCCGGCTGCCTGGAGGTGTGCCCGACCGGCGCCATCATCCGCACGGAGTTCGACACCGTCGTCATCCAGTCCGACGTGTGCAACGGCTGCCGCGACTGCATCGGCGCCTGCCCGTTCGGTGTGATCGACATCAACCCCGTCTCGGGTACCGCACAGAAGTGCACCCTCTGCTACGACCGCATGCGCGCGGGGCTCGAGCCGGCGTGCTCCAAGGCGTGCCCGACCGACTCGATCAATTTCGGGCCGATCCGCGAGCTCAAGCAGGTGGCGCAGGCGCGCGTGGAGCAGCTGCACGGGCGCGGCGAGCGCGATGCCTATCTTTACGGCGCCGACGACAAGATGCTCGGCGGTCTGAACTCCTTCTATCTGCTCGTCGACAAGCCGGAGGTCTACGGACTGCCGCCCGACCCCAAGATGCCCACGCGCAACCTCAAGCCGGGCTCGCTGTGGTCGGCGCTCGGCGCCGTGGTGGTCGGCGTGGTGGGCCTGCTCTCGCTCCGCGCGCGAAGGGACGGCGATGCCTAGCACGTTCTTCACCGAGCCACCGCACTGGCGCTGGCTGATCATCCTCTACTTCTTCATCGGCGGCCTCGCCGGCGGCTGCTATTTCCTCGCCTCGCTGATCGACCTCACCGGGCGGCCCTCGGACCGGCCGCTGGCGCGCCTGGGCTATCTGATCGCCTTCCCGGCGGTCGTCGTCTGCGGGATCCTGCTCATCGCCGATCTCGGGCGGCCCGAGCGGTTCTGGCACATGCTGCTGCAGTCGGAGACCTGGCGGCCGATGCTCAAGACGTACTCCCCCATGTCTATCGGCGCGTGGGGGCTGCTGGTCTTCAGCGGCTTCGCGTTCCTGTCGTTCCTCGGTGCCCTGGGCGAGGACGAGCGCCGGCGCAGCCTCCGCGTTCTGCGGCCGCCGCATGTCGTCGGCACGATCGTCAGCGTGCTCGGCGGCCTCGCCGCGCTCTTTCTGGTCTCCTACACCGGCGTGCTGCTCGCGGTGACGAACCGGCCGATCTGGTCGGACACCACGCTGCTCGGCGCCGTGTTCCTCGTGTCCAGCGCGTCCACCTCGATCGCGCTACTGCTGCTGCTCGGCTCGCGCCGCGCGTTCCTGGTCAACAGCCTGCGCGCGCTCGCACGCTTCGACAGGATCGTGCTCGTGCTGGAGCTGGTCGCCCTCGTCGCGCTCGTCGTCTCCCTCGGCTCGCTTGGGCGCGTCTGGCTGAACGCCTGGGGCGCTCTGCTCGTGCTCGGCGTGGTCGGCGTCGGCATCGTCGTGCCGCTGCTGCTGCACGCCCGCGCTCACACGCCGCTGTCGGCGCCAGCGCGCGCGGCGGCCATCCTGGTCCTGGTCGGCGGCTTCCTGCTGCGCGTGGTGATCGTGCTCTCGTCGGAGGCGATCTGACGATGCGGCGTGCGATGCTGTGGCTCGCGCTCGCGGCGCTGGCGGCCTGCACGAGCCCCGAGGCGACGCGGCAGCGCTCGGGCGGTCCTGGCGCCGACGTCGGCAACCGCGGCGGCATCGAGCTGCACGCGGGCGCAGATCCGTATGCCGGGACACCAGTCGTCCTGCCCCCCGCGCACGGCGCTGATGTCGCCGCGTCGCCCCGAGGCCGGTGAGCGCCGCGACGCTCGCCTCGCCCACCGCCCAGGCGCTGGCGCGCGAGCATCCCGAGTTTCGCGGGTGGCTCGACCTGCTCGAGGCCGTGCGTGACGAGGCGGACCGGCCCGCCTGGGCCGACACGGTGCCCGATCCCATCGGCGGCGGAATGCCACGGCTCGCGGGCGCCGAGCTGGTGCTCGATGCGAGCGTCGCCGTGGCATGGCTGCGCCGTCTCTTCGACGCCGCCGCCGGATCGTCGCCGGCGCTCGCGGGCGTCGGCGACCGACTCGACCCCGGCGCGGCGCTGGAGGCCGCCATCGCGCTCGACACGCCGCGCATGGACGCGCTCGCGCAGGCGGCGCAGGCGCCGGCCGAGCCGCTGCGCGCCGTCCTGCCGCTGGCCGCGTATCCGTGGCTGCAGCGCTGCGGCGCGCGTCTCGCCGATCACGCTTCGGCCGATCACGCGCACGCGTGGTGCCCGATCTGCGGAGCATGGGCGACGCTGGCCGAAGCGCGCGGTCTCGAGGGCGCGCGGCGCCTGCGCTGCGGCCGTTGCGGCGGCGATTGGCGCGCCGAGTGGCTGCGCTGCCCGTTCTGTGGGACCGACGCGCACGGGCGGCTGCGAGGCCTCGTCGGCGAGACGACGGGCGACACGCGACGGGCGGACGGCTGCGAGTCGTGCGGCGCCTGGGTCAAGACCGTCACGCGGCTGGGCGCGTCGACCCTCGCCGAGCTGAGGCTGCTCGACCTCGCAACCGTCGAGCTGGACGTCGCCGCGCTCGAGCGCGGCTGGAAGCGCCCGAGCGGCCTCGGCGCCTCGCTGGGGATCCGCGTCATCGCGCGTGAGCGCCACAGGGAGATGCGCGCGCGTCAGCGACTCCGCTGGTGGTCGCGATGACCACGCGGCCCGCCACGGTGTGCCGCGAGCTGCTCGCCGCCCTGGAGGCCTCGGAAGGCCGACGCCGCCGGCGCAAGCGGGACACCACCCCTGATGCCATCGGGCTCGGCATCAAGCGCGCGCTGCTCGAGGGCGCCGTGGCCGACGATCCCGAGCCCGCGGCGTTCGAGGCCTGGCTGCTGGAGCGCTGTCTGGCCGCCGGCGGCGAGGCGGGCGCGACGCGGGCGATGGCGCTTGAAGTATTCGCCGAGTGCCGGCTGGCATCGAGTGTGCCCGAGTTCGCCGACTGGCTCGACCGCGGCGCGCCGTCTGATGACGTGGGGGGCCCCGAAATGGCCCCCCACACCCCCCAGCGCTCGGCGCGCCCCGAGTGAATCGGGGCGCTCCTCGGTCCCTGAGCTAGCGCTCGGCGGTGGGCATCGACGGGCGGCGCCGCACGAGCACGAGCGAGACGACCAGCACGAGGCTCAGCACGGTCAGCAGGCCGAGCTCGACCATCGTGGAGTTGAACGTCTCGCGGGCCGCGTCCTTGACCTCGGAGAACTCGGCGGTGATCACGAGCACCCGCCGGATGGCGGCGATGAGGCCGACCACGAGAAACGGCTCGGGCACCTGCACCGTGTACATGATCTCCGCGAACATCAGCACGAGCAGAACGCGGTCGAGGAGGCCGATGATCCGCGCCGGCAGCGTGCCGGCAACGAGATTGGTGACGAACGTCAGCGTGGCATCGGCGAGGAGGACGAGCGCCCCGGCCGCGAGGAGCACCCCGAGCGCCACGTAGAGGATGTCCTCGACGTGGGTGAAGCTCCGCGCGATCCAGTCACGGGCCGAGGCGCCCCCGCCGCGGGGCACGTCAGCTCGCGCGCCGAGCCGCCCCGCTCAACCCGTCTTCGACGGTGTCCGCGACGGTCTGCAGGCGTGCGGCCGCCCCCTCGAGACGCGCCGCCGCGCGCTCGCGCACGTTCATGGTCACGTCATCGATATAGTCCCGGATCCGGTCCCCGTAGATCCACATCACAGCGCCGCCGGCGATCGCTCCGATCAGCAGGCTCTTGATCACAATGCCCTCCGTTTCAAGACAGTCGTCCATGGGACCACAGAGCAAGGCGGGTGCCGGAGACTTTCAGCCCGGCCAGGCCGAAAAGGGCGCGGCCCAGGCCGAGAGCGACAGCAGGCGTACATGCCGGCTGCCACCCACCGACGCGCGCTGCTCCAGCGTGTTGTAGCCCCAATCCGCGAGAAACAGGCGCGCGGCGGCCAGCGCGGGCGTGGCGTGCACGGTGTCGAGCGTCTCCAGCAGATCCTCGACGAACCAGAGACCCTCCGCAACACGTTGCAGACCGTGCGCAGCGGCCAGGCGAGCCAGTGACTCCGGCTTGGGTATGGCGCGCTCGGGCTCCCGGCCGACGATCGGCACCGCGGCGAGCCGCGCGTCCTGCGCGGCCAGCAGCGCCCGGGCGAACCGCTCGGCCTTCGTGGTGACGACCGCGACGGGCGTGCCCTCCCCGAGGATCTCGACCAGGCGCGTGACGACGCCGGGGTAGAAGACGTTGTGGCGCACCCAGTCGCCGGGGTCGCGGGCGAACCACGCGTCCCGCACGCGATTGAGCGCGCGCCCCAGCGTGTCGGGCGCGACGCTCGCGTCTCCGAGCAGCCGCCGGGCCGTCCCGAGCCAGGCCGCGCGGTCGATCAGACCGGCGGCCGGCTCGCCGGCGACGACGGCGTGCAAGAGCACCGGCATCTCCCATCCGCTCTCGACGAGCGGTCGGTAGGCGCTGAAGGCGGCGGCCGCGGCGTCGGGGACCTCGCGCGCGCCGGGCCAGCTCTCGCGATACGCGCGGCGCGCGGCCTCGAAATACTCCGGACGGCCGTCGCAGAGGACCCCGTCGAAATCGAGCGCGAGCACGCTGGGCGCCGACGCGCTCACTTCTGGCGGAAACCGACGAGGCCGGCCTCGAGCGAGCGGCGATCGACGCGACCCAGCCGCCGCTCGAGCCCGCGCGGGAGCAGCCGCGTGTGCGGCAGGCCCGCGAGGTGCTCGGCGACGAACCAGACGTCGCCGTCGGACGTCTCCCAGCCCGGCCGCGCGCGATCGAACCGCGCGAGGTTCACCGGGCGCGAGTAGGCGCGCAGCGTACGCTCGCCGCGCAGGTTCACGTAGCCCTCGAAGTAGGAGAGCGCCAGCTCGCGCAGCGTGCGGTAGACGGGCGCGCGAAAGCGCAGCCCCGAGAAGTTGGACTTCGCGATCGCGCCCCAGTGGCCGCGCTCGCGATAGATCGCCAGCACGTGGTCGGTGTCCTGCACGGCCTCGAGATCGAGGAGCAGCGGCGGATGGCCGAGCACGCGCAGGGCGGCCGCCGCGAAGATCGCGCCCTCCAGGCAGTGCGCGGTTCGCTCGTGCAGGACCCGCCGCGGCGACCAGGCCGTCGAGGCGAGGTGGTAAGGCATCGCGTCGAGCGCGCGCTGCACGCCGGCCGGCGTGCGCAGCGCGGCGAGCATGCGCCGCTCGCGAGGAGAGAAACCGGGGGCCACCGGCCGATTGTCACCGATCGCCCCCGGTTGGCGCGAGCGCGTGAAAACCGAAGGGGGCGGCGCGCGCCGCCCCCTTCTATGCTGCATGCGTCCGACGTCAGTTAGTCGTCGGCGCGTTGGTCATTGCCTTTGCCGTCATCGTCGGGCGCCGGGCCAATCCGGACGACGACACCGGCGTTGCGGCCGTCCGGAATGCCCCAGACGTTGCCGGCGATGTAGATCTCTCCGTGCGCGTCCTGTCCCATCCCCAGCACGGCCAGCGAGACCTTGCTGCCGGGAAGCACGGTCAGCTCACTGACGTTGCGAAGGCCGTGACCGCCGCGGCCCGCGTCGATGGCGAAAATGCGACCGTAGTCGTGCGGACCGGTGGGGAACTTGAACAGCAGCGAGAAGTCTGCGAAGACGTACTTGCCGCGCAGCGCCGGAACGGCGCTCCCATGGTAGACATGCCCGCCGACGGCGGAATGGCCCTCATGGTGGGTGTCGAACTGGGCGATCGGGTCGATGAGCGGGCGCGGACCGGAGCGGCAGTCGCCGCGCCGCTCGGAACGATTCGGGCTCGGGTCGGCGAATCCATCGTCGGGCGCGCTGCCGTTGATGTAGAAGAACAGCGTGCCTTCCTTGCAGTTCCAGCCGAAGTTCCCGGCCCTGGTGACGAAGTCCACCTCCTCGATGTCGTTCTGACCGACATCGCCGACGTAGAGGTCACCGGTCTTGCGGTCGAACGAGAAGCGCCACGGATTCCTGAAGCCGAGGGCCCAGATTTCCGGCACCGCGTTGGGCGTGTTGACGAACGGGTTGCCGCCCACACCGTATGGCTTGCCACCGCTGGGATTGTCGACGTCGATGCGATGCAGCTTGCCGAGCGGGGTATTCAGCTTCTGACCGTTGCCGTCGTTCTGGTGGCCGAAGATCGGCTCCGAGCCACAGATCGGCTTGTGCGGCGGGGCGGTGACGAACTCCTGGCCGTCGGCGTCGTCGGCGCCACCGCCGTCGCCCATCGAGATATAGAGCTTGCCGTCGGGCCCGAAGGCCAGGTCGCCGCCGTTGTGGTTGAACTGCGGCCAGGCTACGCGGATGAGCTCTCGAGAGAACGTGATGCCCGGCGCGGTCGGGCTGCCAGGGTTGGCGGCAACCCACTCGATAACCACGTTGTGATGGTCGGCGTTCAAGGGCGTCGTCCCCGGGGTCGGGATCGTCGGCACGCCCGAGTCGCGTGGCTCCGACGTGTAGGTGTAGAAGCGGCCCTTGCCCGTCGGGCCCTTGCGACCATCGAAATTCGGATGGAACGCGAGCCCCAGGAAGCCACGCTCGTCGAAGCTGGCGCCGATACCGCAGACGCCGAGCGGCACGAGCCGGGCGGTGACGTCGTGGTACAGCGTGCGCATGTTATCGCTCAGTCGGACCGCCCACAGCTTGCCGGTCTGATCCACGAGAAAGATGTGGCCAGGCAGTCCCGGGGCCGGAACGGCCTTCAGCGGCGAGGTCAGCGGCGGTTGCGTCGGATCGATCCCCGTCCCCCTCGCCACGACCTCGATCCCGATGCTCGGGCCGAAGCTCGTGACCGGGGCGAACCGGGTGTCGTCGTAGGGATTCCAGGGTGGGTGACCGTAAGACAGTGCTGCGGCGCCGGTCACGCACATGATGACAAGCGCAGACAGCAGCGAGCGGACTGCTTTGTCCATCGTCATGCTCCTGGCGCGAAGGTGCACTGCGCAACAATCATGAGCTCGACGCGCGATGCGGGTTTTGGAGCGGGGACGATCGGCGGGCCGCGACTGCGCACCATGGGCTGGTTCGCCTAGGCGCCGAACTGTGCGGCGGCGCGCGCGCGCTGTCAAGGCGCCGCGCGTTGTCAGAGCGCTGCGGACGCTCGGATGGACTCAGATGGCCGGCATCGTTGCCCCCTGCCGGCTGGCGCCCACCAAGCTCAGAATCGAAATGTAAATCCCACGGAGCCTCCCCAGTCAGCCGATCCGTTCGACAATCCTCGGGTCACCGATCCGGTGAACTTCAGCCCCGGGAGGAGCCTGTACTCCGCGCCGACGCGAAGGTCGAGCGGGTCCTTCTGCTCCGACGAGATGGCTGTCGACCCCTCGACGAACGCGAACAGGGATAGCGGCCCGATCGAGTACCCCGGGCCGACGCTCCAACCGAACGAGTCGCGGAAATTCGTGCCCGGAGGGTCGCCGATGAACGTATACGCGACGGAGGCGAATCCGAAGACGCCATCGAAGAGCCGCTTGCTCAGGTCCACACCGACCGTCTCGTCGAACTCGCCTGTGCCGAGGCCCTTATCGCGTTGGGCCGTCGGAAACTTGACCTTCAGGTAGGGCGTGATCTCGGGGAGGAAGGCCCGCTCCTTCACGGTGTACGACACCTTGAGGAGCAGGTCGCCCAGCCCGCTCTGGCTGGAGGAGCGCTCGGGCCGCGCGAATTTGCCACCGTCCTCCTTTCGCACGGCCACGCCGCCGCCGGTGAGGACGACGTTCTCCGACGACTGGTAGATCCACGGCAGCGTCACGCTGATCCACAGCGTATCGACGGGTCTCACGCCCAAGGTGAAGGGCACGTAGACGATCGTGGTGTCCCGGCTGGTCCCGTAGTCGCCGACCGAGTAATCGACCGAGCTCGAGAACGTCAACCGGGGGTCCGCGTCGGCACCGAGCGCCGGCGTGACGCCGGCTATGAGCAACACCACCGCGAGCACCACACAGCTGTAGCGCATGTCGCCTCCCATCGACGATCGACGGGCGTTGTCGCCCAGACCCGAGTCCTGGATCCAGCCTAGCGAGTGTCGCGGTCGACACAGAAGAAAAACCAGCGCGGCCAGAGTCCGCCGCGCTGCTGGGATGACGTCCGGTCAGCGACCAACCTTCTCGGGTTTCCCGGCGACCTTCTCGGTCACCTTGTCCGCGCGCTTGACTTCGCTTACGACGCGCCCGAGCTTCAGACCTTGCTCGTGGGCGATGACGCCCCACCCCTTCCCTGCCTGTCGCAGCGCGACGATCTTGTCGAGCGCGGCTTGCTGGCTCAGCGTTGAATCGCGCTTCATCAACTCCTGGGAAAGCGCGAGGGCGATGGTCGCCTGTCCATAGCCGCCCATGCGACTACGAAGATCGGTGACGGCCTCCGGCTGAACCTTGAACTCCTTGGCGATCCGCTCGGTCACGCGGCGCTGTCCATCGGGGGTGTTCGAGGCGCGCGTGGCAGCGGCGTCGAGCCGGTCGGCGTTCGCCTCGAGCCGGCGCTCGTGCTTCTGGTTGTCCTTGGCGTCGTCCGCCGGCACAGCCACCGGGAACGCGAAGACGGCTCCGGCCGTCAGGAAGCTGCCGACGAACCACCGCGACATCATTATTTGCCGTCTCATCGTTGCCTCCCATCAGCCCTTCCCGCTCAAGGCGGGCAGAGCTAACCGGGCGCTGTCCAGCAGGCTCCATGCCAGAAAGTGAAACGCCCTCGCTCACAGGCACTTAGCAGGTGGTCGGCTTGGCGGCGGTATGCCAGAAAATGGCCGTCTCCGATTGGTCATCGTGCCAACCGGCCGCGCGCTGGCGCGCTTCCGCGATGCTCAGGAGGCGACGGCCGCCGCTCGACTGCCTCCGACCTGCGTCATCACGGAAAACCCGGAAAGTGGGGCGATGTCAGCGGCGCGCGCGGCCGCCGACGCCTTCGATGCGGGACGCGTGACGAGGTCGTAACTCGTGGGCCATCGGCGGGCGCCTGCCCGCGGGCGATTCGCGGATTGGACTAATTCGTCTTCACAGGACGCAGCGCCAATTCACAATCGCGGGAGGTGCCGGGGACCGAATGCTGGCTGTACAGAGGGACCTTGAACGGCCAGTACGTAACGGAAACAATCTTGGTGCAGGCCGGGCAGACCGCATCACGAAGCCTTATCATCGCTGGAGCATACTCGATTTGGAATGACGGCGCCGCAATTTCATACCGCCCCGCGACCCGATCGTGAGCGAGAACACGAACAGACGAGGGGTGCTGAAATGCCCCCCCGGCCTGCCGTGAGCCACCCCGCTCGGC
>WNEW01000435.1_pt1 | contig 19783 bp, 17 predicted proteins | sample 5399891 | NCBI WGS metagenome assembly WNEW01 (sample SAMN13153336, study PRJNA577476) | soil metagenome | isolation source: 40 cm grassland meadow soil pre-rain plot 5 | place: USA:California | collected 2015-09-08 | reverse complement strand
TGGCGAAGGAGCTCGACACCTATCGCACCGTCTACCGTCAAGTGAACGGGGTGGACGCGCCGCCGCCGGTGTCGGCGGGGTGGACGTTCTGCGACGCCGACGCCGACCGCGCGCGCGAGATGGCGCGCCGGTACATCGGCGGCTACTACCAGACGGTGCTCGATCACTACCACTTCGAGGCCGACCACCTCGGCAAGACGAAGGGCTACGAGTACTACGGCAAGATGACCGAGAAGATCGCGGAATATGGAACCGACACCGTCATCGACTACTTCGTGAAGCTGCAGGTCTCCGGTACACCGGAGCAGTGCTACGAAAAGATTCTGGACATCCACCGGCGCACCGGCAACAGCCACTACGTCGGCGTCTTCTCGTACGCGGGCATGCCCTACGAGGAGGCCGAGCGCAACATGCGCCTCTTCGCGAGGGAGGTCATGCCCGAGCTGAAGAAGCTCGAGATGAAAGCGCCCGCCGCCCCCGAGCCCACCGTCGCCGCCGCGGGCACGGACGTCCGGGCGCTCGGATTCTGATGGCACTGCGAGCCGCAGCCCGTTTCAGGAGCCGCAGCCGTAGGCGAGGCGACGCTGTGAAGAACGAGGCGAGCCTGTAATCGTGTTCGAGACGCTCCTCTACGACGTCGCGGACGGCATCGCCACCGTCACGCTCAACCGGCCCGACCGGCTCAACGCGGTCAACGCCACCGTCATCCGTGAGCTGGTCGACGCCTTCGACCGCGCCGACGCCGACGACGGGGTGCGGGCGGTCATCGTCACCGGGGCCGGCCGCGCGTTCTGCGCGGGCGCCGACCTCGGCGGCGGCGGCACGACGTTCGACGGGCGCGGCGAGAATCCCGAGGCGCACCGCGACGGCGGCGGCCTCGTCACGCTGCGCATCTTCGAGCTGAAGAAGCCGGTGATCGCCGCCATCAACGGTGCCGCCGTCGGCTTCGGCATCACGCTCACGCTGCCGATGGACGTACGCCTGGCCTCCAGCACGGCGAAGATCGGCTTCGTGTTCGCCCGGCGCGGCGTCGTGCCCGAGGCGTGCAGCACGTGGTTCCTACCGCGCCTGGTCGGCATGGCGCAGGCGGCGGAGTGGACGTACACCGGCCGCGTCTTCTCGGCCGAGGCGGCGCGCGCGGGCGGACTGGTCAGCCGCGTGCTCGCGCCCGACGCGCTCCTGCCGGCGGCCCGCGCGCTCGCGCGCGAGATCGCCGAGCACACCTCCGCCGTGTCGGTCGCGCTCGTGCGGCAGATGCTCTGGCGCATGCTCGGCGCCGACCACCCGCGCGCGGCGCACCGCATCGACTCGCTCGGCATGTGGTACACGGGCCGCTCCGCCGACGCGCACGAAGGCATCACGTCGTTTCTCGAGAAGCGGCCGCCGCGGTTCACCGGGCGTCCGAGCAAGGACATGCCGCCGTTCTTTCCGTGGTGGACGGACGCGGACGCATGACCACGCCGCTCACCGTCCATCTGCCCTTCAACCGCGACATCCTCGGCGCCGCGTTCACGCCGGCCAAGCGCGGCGCCAAGCCGCCGGTGGAGCGCGGCCACTGGCTCCTCGTCCAGGACCAGAATCTGCTGGTCGTGCCCGAGCCCGCGGGCTTCAGCCTGCCGCACGGCGATTGCCCGCTGCCGGTCGACGCCGCACCGTTCTGGCTCGGCACGTATCGGAACACGCCGTGCTGGGTGGTGCCGGTCCCGGCGGGCGCGCAGGTGCCCGAGGGGCTCGCCGCCGAAACGGTCGTGCCGATGCGCAACACGCGGCTGCCGGACGAGCTGCTCTCGCTCGGCGGCATGGCGATGCAAGCGCTCTGGTGGGAGTCGACCAGCGGCCACTGCCCGCGCTGCGGCGAGGCCACCGAGCGCATCGAGGGCGAGTGGGGCAAGAAGTGCCCGCGCTGCCGCTACGAGCACTATCCGCACCTGCACCCGGCCACGATCGTCCTCGTCCGCGACGGCCAGCGCGTCCTGCTCACGCGCAAGACCGGCTGGGCGCCGAACCGCTACGCGCTCGTGGCGGGCTTCGTCGACAACGGCGAGTCGCTCGAGAGCTGCGTCGCGCGCGAGATCAAGGAGGAGGTCGGCGTCGACGTCAAGGACATCCGCTACGTCGGCAGCCAGAACTGGCCGTTCCCGAGCCAGATGATGATCGGCTTCGTCGCCACCTACGCCGGCGGCGAGCTCGTCATCGACACGGAGGAGCTGGAGGACGCGCGCTGGTTCCCCTGCGACGCGCTGCCGAGCCTGCCGACACGCCACTCGATCTCGCGCTTCATCATCGATCACTACGCGCGCCCCTGAGACGCCGCCGCGTGCTCCGGGCACTGGTCGGCGCGGAGACCTACCAGAGCGCGAAGTACCAGCCGCCGGGCCGCCACTGGGCCGCCTGCAGCCGCGTGGACGCCAGCTGCAGCGCGCGGTAGCTGTCGAGCGTCGGCGCGACGCCCTCCTCCCACCGGCGCAGCAGCGCCGCCACCATCCGCCGATCGGAGACGAGCGCGCGGCGCAGCGGCCACGGAAAGCGCCCGCTCGTCTCGACTCCCGCCGACATCCGCAGCAGCGCGCGCGCGTCGGCGCGCGGATCGACGGTGAAGTCGCGCCACTCGAGCGGACCGTCCGCGGCGGCGGCCTGCACCGCGAGCACGGCCACCCAGCGCGTGACCCGCGCGAGCTTGGGATAGTGGAGCGTGTCGGGCGTGTCGCGCTCGGTGTGGTACGTCTCGGCGCGCCCGGTCGACAGGAACACGAACGGGCGCCCGAGGTGCTCGCGCAGTCCGTGGTAGTCGCTCCGCGCGAAGCGCCGGTGCGGCACGTAGGGCATCGCCTCGATCATCGGCAGGCTCAGGAAGACCGGCTCGACCCCGTCGGTCGACGGCAGCGCCCGCGTGAAATCCGCGAGACGGCGGCTGGCCTCGGCGCCGAGCACGAACACCGCGTTGCCCAGCCCGGCGGCCTGCATCTCCGGGGACGCGCGGCCACCCATGAGATCGAGCACGACCGCCAGGTGGAGCCGCTCGGCCGGCAGCGGCGTGTGCCGCCAGAACCACGACGAGCCCATGCGCTCCGTGCGGATGTCCGGCGGCTCCTCGGCGTCGGGGAACAGCAGCACGACGTGGCGCGGCAGCCGCGGCCGCGCGAGGCCGAGCGCGTCGCCGAGCGCGAGCAGCAGCGCCACCGAGCTCGCGTTGTCGTCGGCGCCCGGGTGGACGGCGCCGCCGACCACGCCGAGATGGTCGTAATGCGCGACCAGCACGATCCACTCGGCGTGCGGCGGCGCGGCCCGGAACACCGCGCCGACGTTCGTGCCGTGCCGAACGCGCGCGCCGCCCTCGCCGTCCACGTACGTCGGCTGCTCGAACGAGCCGTCGAAGAGCGGCGCCAGCCCCGCCGCGCGCAGGCGCTCGACGATGTAGGCGCGGGCGCGCGCGTTCTCGTCGGTCCCGCGCAGCCGTCCGCGCATCTCCGGCGCCGCGAGCAGGCGGACATCGCGCTCGAGCGAGTCGGGGACGAGGGCGTCGCGGACGGCTGCCGCGGCGGCATTCGCCGGCACGGCTGGCGGCGCGGGGCTCGAAAGATGATCGACGAACATGTAGGGCAGCGGCGCCGCGAGCGTCGGAGCGCCGGTGCCGATGGCGACGAGCGTCAGCCAGCAGGCCAGCGCAACGCGCCGCACTCAGCCCGCCGTGTAGCCGCCGTCCACCGGCAGCGAGACGCCGGTCACGAAGCCCGCCTCGTCGCTCGCCAGATACAGGATGGCCGAGGCGACCTCGTCGGGCTGGCCGAAGCGCTGCAACGGATACTTCAAGAGCACCGCCTCGCGGAAGGCCGGGTCGTCGAGCAGCGCGCGGGTCATCGGCGTCTCGATCATTCCCGGGCAGACGCAGTTGACGCGCACGCCGGGCGCCCACTGCATCGCCATCTGTCGCGTGAGGTTCACCACCGCGCCTTTGGACGCCGCGTAGGCCGGCGAGAGGGAGCCGCCGACCATGCCATAGACCGATGAGAGGTTCACGATCGCGCCGTGTCCGCTGGCGCTCAGCGCGGGCAGGGCCGCGCGCGACGGGTAATACGTGCCGGTCAGGTTGGTGTCCACCACGCGCTCCCACTCGGCCGGGGCGGGAGCGCGGTCGCGCCCTTCGGGGCGCACGCCGGCCGAATTGACCAGCGTGGTCAGCGCGGCGAAGCGCGCGACCACCTGGTCCACCATCCGTTCGCAGGCGGCGGCGTCGGTGACGTCGGTCTCCAGCGCGAAGGCCTCACCGCCGGCCGCGCTGATCACGCGGGCCGTCTCCTTCGCCCGCTCGCCCATGCGATCGACGCACGCGACGCGCGCGCCCTCCGCGGCCAGTCGCTTCGCCGTCGCGGCGCCGATGCCCGAGCCGGCGCCGGTGATCAGCGCCACCTTGCCACGCATCCTGCCCGCCATGACTTTGCTCGCCGCGGAGGATACAATCGGGCACCCGACAACGCCAGAGGGGGCCGTCATGGATTTCGAGTACTCGAAGAAGACCAAGATGTACTTGGAGCAGCTCACGGACTTCATGGCCAAGTACATCTATCCCAACGAGCACGTCTTCCACGAGCAGCTCGGCGCCGCCCCGACGCGCTGGCAGATCCCACCGATCATGGAGGAGCTGAAGAACACGGCGCGCGAGCGCGGCCTCTGGAACCTGTTCCTGCCCGAAAGCGAGCGCGGCGCCGGCCTCACCAACCTCGAGTACGCGCCGCTCTGCGAGGTCATGGGCCGCTCGCACATCGCGCCCGAGGTCTTCAACTGCTCGGCGCCCGACACCGGCAACATGGAGGTGTTCGAGCGCTACGGCACCGACGAGCACAAGAAGCGCTGGCTGCAGCCGCTGCTGGAGGGCAAGATCCGCTCGGCCTTCGCCATGACGGAGCCGAAGGTGGCCTCCTCCGACGCCACGAACATCGAGTCGTCGATCGTGCGCGACGGCAGCGACTACGTCATCAACGGCCACAAGTGGTGGACGTCGGGGATCGGCGACCCGCGCTGCAAGGTTCTCATCTTCATGGGCAAGACCGACCCCAGGAATCCCGACAAGTACAAGCAGCAGTCGATGATCGTCGTGCCGCGCGACACGCCGGGCATCAAGGTGATCCGCATGCTGACGGTGTTCGGCTACGACGACGCGCCGCACGGCCACGGCGAGGTGCTGTTCGAGAACGTGCGGGTGCCCGCCCCCAATCTCCTGCTCGGCGAGGGCCGCGGCTTCGAGATCGCCCAGGGGCGCCTCGGTCCCGGCCGCATCCATCACTGCATGCGCCAGATCGGCGTGGCCGAGCGCGCGCTCGAGCTGATGTGCAAGCGCTCGATGAGCCGCGTGGCCTTCGGCAAGCGCATCGCCGACCACGACGTCACGCTCGAGCGCATCGCGGAGGCGCGCATCAAGATCGACCAGGCGCGGCTGCTCGTCCTGCACGCCGCGTACATGATGGACACCGTCGGCAACAAGGCCGCCAAGCAGGCCATCGCCGAGATCAAGGTCGCGGTGCCGAACATGACCGGCCAGGTCGTCGACTGGGCCATGCAGGTGCACGGCGGCGGCGGCGTGAGCCAGGAGTTCCCGCTGGCCTTCATGTGGGCGCACTCGCGGACGCTGCGCTTCGCCGACGGACCGGACGAGGTGCACCGTCGCCAGATCGGCCGTCTCGAGCTGCGCAAGCATTCCTGAGGGCGCGGCGGTGAGCCACGCGCCGCGCGTCGCGGTGGCCCTCGCGCTGCTCGTGGTCGCGGGCTGCTCGGCGGCGCCGCGCGCGCCGACGGCCATGCCGCGCGCGACGAAGGCGCCGCACACGCTCATCCTCTACGCGCTCCTCGGCCGCGACGTGCGACTCGCTCACGTCGGCCGCACCACCAGCCCGACCGCGGCGCGCACGATCGTCAGCGCGGGCCGGCCGGTCGGCGACGTTCAGCCCCTGCCCGTCGTGGTCTCGGATCATCACCAGGCGGCGCTGGTGGAGGCGGAACGGCTCTACGCCAGACAGGAGTACGCCGCCGCGCTCGCCGCGCTCGAGCCCGCGTACCGTGACGAGCCGACCAACCCGTTCGTCCTCGAGGCGTACGGCCGTGCCCTCTATCGCCAGCGCGCGCGCGAGCGCGCCTTCGAAGTGTACCGAAAGCTCGTGGACCTCCTGGACGCGGAGTGGTCGACCGACAACGGGAAGACCGTGACGATCGACTTGTGGTTCGTCGACGCGTACTGGAAGGTCGGCACGCTGCACATCGACCGCGCGGAATGGGAGCGCGCGGCCTTCGAGATCAGCCGCGCCCTCGCGGGCGGCTTCATGTGGGAGTCCCTTGCCGTAGACCAGGCGCTGTCGTACCTCATGCGGGCCTACGACCAGATGGACCGGCGCGATGTTGCCCGCTACTATGCGGAGCGCGCGCTCGAGCGAAATCCCAAGAACCCGCTCGCGCGGCGTTACCTCGACCCGCTGTCGCGCGACGGCCGGTAGTGCGAGTCGCGGGACGGAGTGCCGGCCCTGCCGGCCCGTCCGAGACGCGCATACGAAAGGAGCGATGACACCATGCCACGGATGACCGGCGGCGAAGCGCTCGCCCGACAGCTCGTTCGTGAAGGCGTGAAGCTCGTGTTCGGCCTGCCCGGCGTGCAGCTCTACGGGGCGCTCGCGGGGTTGCGCGACGAGGGCGTGCGCTTCATCACCACGCGTCACGAGCAGGCCACCACCTACATGGCCGACGGCTACGCGCGCGCCGGCGGCAGCGGCGGCTTCGGCACCGCCCTCGTCGTGCCGGGCCCCGGCCTGCTCAACGCCGCGGCCGGTCTCTCCACCGCGTACTCGGCCTCGTCCCCCGTGCTCATGCTGTGCGGCCAGGTGCCGAAGCGATACCTCGGCCGCGACGTCGGCGTGCTGCACGAGGTCAACGACCAGATGAGCGCGATCGCGCCCGTCACCAAGTGGCGGCGCCGCGTGCTCGAAGTCTCGGACGTGCCCGCGGCCGTGCGTGCGGCGGTGCGCCAGCTGAAGACAGGCCGCCCGCGGCCCGTGCACCTCGAGTTTCCGCCCGACGTTCTCGAAGAGGAAGGCGACGCGACGCTGCTGCCGCCGGCCGAGACCGAGCGCGCGGCCGCGCCCGAGCCGCTCATCGCCCGCGCGGCCCAGATGCTGCTGGGCGCGCAGCGCCCCGTGATCTACGCGGGCGGCGGCGCGATCACCAGCGACGCGCACGAGGCGCTGGTCGCTGTGGCCGAGCACCTGCAGGCCGGCATCGCCACCACCGCCGAGGGCAAGGGCGTGGTCAGCGACGCCAACGACCTCTCGCTCGGGGCGGGGCTCTGGCCCAAGAACCCGCTGCGGCGCTGGCTCGACGCCGCCGATCTCATCCTCGTCGTCGGCTCGCGCCTGCAAGTGGCGGGCTTTCAGCCCACGCAGCAGGTCATCCAGATCGACGTCGACCCCGACGAGATCGGTCGCAGCCACGGCCTGACCTTCGGCCTGGTCGGCGACGCGCGGCTCACGCTCGAGCGGCTGCTGGAGCGGCTGCGCGCCGCGGCCCCGCGGCCGTCGCGCAAGGCCGAGCGCGAAGCCCTGCGCGCGGAGATGGCGGCGCTCGACACGACCGAGCCGAACGCGCCGATCCTCGAGTCGCTGCGCGCGGGCACGCCGGAGGACGCGATCGTCATCGCGGGCATGACCCAGATCGGCTACTACTCGCGGCCGTTCTGGCCGGTGTTCCGGCCGCGCACGTACCTGAACTCGTCGTACTCCGGCAACCTCGGCTTCGAGTACCCGACGGCGCTCGGCGCCAAGGTCGCGCAGCCCGACCGACCCGTGATCGCGATCTGCGGCGACGGCGGCTTCATGTACAACGTGCAGGAGATGTCGACGGCGGTGAAGTACGGCATCAACGTCGTCGCCGTCGTGTTCAACGACGACGCCTACGGCAACGTCGCGCGCGACCTCGACGAGGCGTGGGGCGGCGCGTGGGAGGCGGATTTCCGCAACCCTGATTTCATGAAGCTCGCCGACGCGTACGGCGTGGCGGGGATCCGCGTCGAGAAGCCGACCGAAGTCGGCGACGCCGTCCGCCGCGCGCTGGCGCTCAATCGTCCGGCCCTGGTCGAGGTGCGCGTGGGCCGCATGCCCCGCCCGCCGTTCTTCATGCCGCTCAAGGCGCCGGACAAGTACAAGAAGTGACGACGGACGCGCCGGAGCGCGTGCTCGACCTGATCGGGCGCGCCATGGGGCGCTTCGCGATGCTGCGCCCCGGCGACCGGGTGGCCGTGGGCGTGTCGGGCGGCAAGGACAGCCTCTGCCTGCTCGACGCGCTCCTGGCCTATCGAACGCGCGCGCCGTTCGCGTACGACGTCGTCGCGGTCACGATCGAGCAGGGCAAGTTCAAGAGCGACATCGACGCGCTGCGGGCGCAGATCTCCGGGCTCGGCGTCGAATGGATCGTGAGAGACGAGCCGGCGACGCTCGCTCTCGTGAAGGACGGCGTCGCACACGGCTGCGACGTCTGCAGCCGCCATCGCCGGCGCGCGCTCTATCGCCTGGCCGCCGAGCGCGGCTGCACGACGCTGGCGCTCGGACACACCGCCGACGACTGCGCGGAATCGCTGCTGCGCAACATCCTCTTCAACGGGCGCATCGCGTCGCTGCCGCCCGTCGCCGGCTCGCGCAGGGGCACGCTGCGGCTGGTGCGGCCGCTGGTGTTCGTCACCGAAGATCTCACGGCCGCGTACGCGCGGGCGCGTGGGCTCGCCACCGTCGGCTGCGCGTGCTCGGACAAGCCCAGCGTGCGCGGCGAGATCCGCGCATTTCTGACGACGTTGCGCGCCCGGCATCCGGGCGTGGCCGAGTCGGTCGCCGCCGCGCTCGGCAACGTCAACCCCTACACCCTCTTCGACCCCGCGCTGGAGAAGCCGGGCGCCGACGTCTCGCCCGCGGGCTAGGGACGTGGGGGGCCCCGAGATGGCCCCCCACAGCCCCCAACGCTCGGAAGCGCCCCGGCAAAGCCGAGGCGCTCCTCGATCTCAGTCTCCCGCCTATGCGGCGCGGAACGGGCGGCCGGGCTGCTCGCCGCCCTCGCGTCGCGGGCCTTCGCGGTTGACGCGCAGCAGATTGTGAACGTCGCGGACGCCGGCCACACGCTCGGCGACGTCCTCGGCGATGCGCTTCTCCTGCCGCTCGCGCACGCTGCCCTCGAGCGTGACCTCGCAGTCGCTCACGCGCACGTCGATGTCGCTCGCGTCCACGTAGCCGTGCTGGGCGAGACGATCGCACACGTCCTCGCGGATGCGCTCGTCGGAGCGCTCCCAGCCCTCGCCGCCGTAGCCCGGCTCGCGCGTCCACGACGGGCCCACGTAGCGCCGCGGCGGGCTCGAGCGCTCGGGCTCGCGATAGCCGCCGGGGTCGCGATAGTCCCAGTCGTCGCGCACGCCCTCGGTGCGCGCGCCCCAGCGGTCGCGGTGCGATCCGCCCCAGCCGCGCTCGTCGCGATCCTCCATGGCTGACCTCCGCGCGCAGATGTCGACGTCGACGCGAGAGGAGCAACGGCTGTGCCGCCGACTCGTACTCGGCGGCGCGTCGCGGTAGGCTGGGGCTGCATGTCCCGCTGGGCCGTTCTGGTCCTGATCACGCTGGCCCATGCGCTCGGCGCCCTCGCCGTGCTCTCCGTCGCGCCGCTCTCGCCCTTCCTCCTCGACGCGCTGCGCCTGAGCCGCGCACAGGTCGGCCTGCTGCTGCCCGCCGTCTATCTCGGCGGCGTGCTGATGTCGTTGCCCGCCGGCTGGCTCACCGATCGTCTCGGCGTGCGCGTCACGCTCGGCGGCGGTCAGGCGGTGATCGGCGTGCTCGTCCTTGCCGCCGCGCTCGCCGGTAGTCTCGCCGCGCTGCTCGCCTGCCTCGTCGTCGCCGGCTTCGGCTTCAGCGTGCTCAATCCATCCACCGGCAGGGCGGTGCTCGAGTGGTTTCCCCCGCGCGGACGCGGGCTCGCCATGGGGATCAAGCAGACCGGCCTCACGCTCGGCGGCCTCGCCGGCGCGCTGGCGCTGCCGCCGCTCGCGCTCAGCGCCGGCTGGCGCGCGGCGCTGGCCGCGGGCGGCGCGCTCGCGCTCGTGTCCTCGGCCCTCACGCTCCTCGTCTACCGCTCGCCGGCCGCGACGACCGGGGCCGCCGCCGCGGCGGCCTGGCCGCGGCTGGGTGAGCTGCGCGTCTTCCTGCGCCGGCCGGGCGTGATCGTCGTCTTCCTCTCGGGGCTCGCGCTCTCGATCGCGCAGTCCTCCGTGCTCGCGCACCTGGCGATCTACGCGCGCGAGACGTTCGCGCTCTCGCCGGTTGCCGCCGGCCAGATGCTGGCGCTCGCGCAGGCCGGCGGCACCGCCAGCCGGCTCGCGTGGGGCGCGATCAGCGATCGGTTCTTCGGCGGCCGCCGCCGGCCCGGCGTGGTCGTCAACTCGGTGGTCGGCGCCGGCGCCTACGCGCTGCTCGCGCTCGGCGAGCGGCTCCCCGTCGGAGGACTGGTGGCGCTGGCGCTCGTCGCCGGCATCGGCGCGTTCGGCTGGGTCGGACTGTACTTCGCGCTCGTCGCCGAGATCGGCGGCGCGCGCTACGCCGGGCTGCTCACGGGCGTCGCCGTCGCGTTTGCGTGGAGCGGCGTGCTCGTCGGGCCGCCCGTCTTCGGTCTCGTCGTGGACCACACCGGCTCGTACGCGTGGCCGTGGCTCGGCCTGGCCGCCGTCGGCCTCGTGGTGGCGACGACGCTGCCGAGGCCGGCGCCGCTCGTGCAGCGGGAGCCCAACCGGTGACGCTCGTCGACATCGTCGTCGCCATCCTGATGCTCGCGGGCCTCGTCGGCGCGATCGTGCCCTTGCTGCCCGGCGCGCCGCTGATCTTCGCCGGCGCGCTGCTCTACGCCGTGGCCACGGACTTCACGCCGATCGGCGCCGGGCGGCTCGCGATCCTGGCCGCCCTCGGCGTGCTGGCGTGGGGTCTCGAGCACGTCGCGGGCGTCGTGGGGGCGCGGCGCGCCGGGGGCAGCCGCGCCGCCGTCGTCGGCGCGATGCTCGGCATGCTCGTCGGCGTGATGGTCGCGCCGATCGGGCTGCTGGTGGGACCGATCATCGGCGCGATCGCCGGCGAGCTGCTCGCCGGTCGCGCGCCCCGGGCCAGCGTGCGTGCCGGCATCGGCGCCGCCCTTGGCGCGCTGACGGGGGTCGTCGCGCACTTCGCGCTGGCGCTGGTCATGGTGGCGTTTTTCGTGTGGTGGGTGTGGCCGGGTTAAGGTGAGACATGGGGTGCCCATGAGCGTTCGCCCGGACGAGGCGCGCGTGCAGCAGATCGGCCGCGACCTGTTCGAGCGAGTCGCGGCGGACCGCCAGGCCTTTTATTCCGCCGACCGCTGGACGGCGGCGCTGTTCGCGTGGTCGCTCGCGCACGAGGACGCCAAGCTCCAGTTGTTCCGCTTCGTCGACGTGCTCCCCGCGCTCCACAGCGACCGGGATCTCGTCCGGCATCTGCGCGAGTACTTCGAAGGCCGCGACGCGCCGTACGCCGGTCTGCTGCGCACCGCGCTGGGCGTCGCCCGCGTCGCCGGCCGGTTCGGTGACGCCGTCGTGGGTCTCATGCTGCGCGAGACCGTGCGACGCCTGGCCCGGCGCTTCGTCGCGGGCAGCACGCCGGTGCAGGCCCGCCGTGCGGCGCTCGACGCCCGGCGCGCCGGGCAGGCGTTCACGCTCGATCTGCTCGGCGAGGCGTGCCTGAGCGACGTCGAGGCCGACGCCTACCAGGCGCGTTACGTCGAGCTGGTCGAGACGCTCGGCCGCGAGGCGCCGCACTGGCCGTCGGCACCGCGCCTGGACACGGCCCCCTGGGGCCCGCTGCCGCGCGTGAACGTCTCGGTGAAGATCTCGGCGCTCCACCCGTGGCTCGAGCCCGCCGATCCCGAGGGCTCGGCGGCGGCCGTGAAGCGCCGGCTGCGACCGATCCTCCAGGCCGCGCGCGCCAGTCGCGCGCACATCCACGTCGACATGGAGGACCGGCGTCTGCGCGACCTCACCTTCCGGATCTTCATGGAGCTGGCCGACGAGCCGGAGTTTCGCCACGAGCGCAACCTCGGCATCGTGCTGCAGGCGTACTTGAAGGACGCGGAGGCCGACGCGCGACGGCTCATCGCCTGGGCGCGCCGACGCGGCACGCCGGTCAGCGTCCGGCTCGTGAAGGGCGCCTACTGGGACTACGAGACCGCGCACGCCGAGCTCGAGAACTGGCCGGTGCCCGTGTTCCACACGAAGCCCGAGACCGACGCGTCGTTCGAGCGCCTCACGCGCCTGTTCCTCGAGCACGCCGAGGCGATCGACCTCGCCGTCGGCAGCCACAACATTCGCTCGATCGCACACGCGGCGGCCGCCCGCGAGGCCTGCGGCCTGCCGCAGGGCCGCGTCGAGTTCCAGGCGCTCTACGGCATGGCCCAGCCGCTCGTGCGCGCGCTCACCGAGCGCGGCGAGCGCGTGCGCATCTACATGCCCTTCGGCGAGCTGATTCCGGGGATGGCGTACCTCGTGCGGCGGCTGCTCGAGAACACCTCCAACGAGTCGTTCCTGCGGCGCGGCTTCGCCGAGGGCGAGTCCCCTCAGGCGCTGCTGGCGGATCCGGAGCGCGTGGCCGCCGCGGCGCCGCCGACGACGCCCCAGGAGTTCGAGACCGAGCCACACGCCGATTTCACCCGCGCGGCCGTGCGCGACGACCTCGCCGCCGCGCTGGCGGCCGTGCGTCCACGGCTGGGCGGCGACGAGCCGCTCGTGATCGGCGGACGGCGGATCCACACGGACGAGCGCATCGTCTCCGTGAACCCGTCGCGCGCCGGCGAGGTGGTCGGCCGCGTGGCCGCCGCCGGCGCCGCCGAGATCGACCAGGCGGTGGCGGCCGCCGCGCGCGCGTTCGAGGCCTGGCGCGACGCCGGCGCCGAGGCGCGGGCCGAGATGCTGGGCCGCGTGGCCGCGCTGCTGCGCGAGCGCCGGTACGAGCTGACGGCATGGATCGTGTACGAGGCCGGCAAGCCGTGGGCCGAGGCCGACGGCGACGTCGCGGAGGCCATCGACTTCGTCGAGTATTACCGCGCGCGGGCGCGGGAGCTGCAGCGGCCGCTGACGCTCGGCCGGCGCCGTGGGGAAGTCAACCACTATTCGCGCGAAGGGCGCGGCGTGGTCGGCGTGATCGCGCCATGGAACTTCCCGCTCGCGATCCTGACCGGCATGACCTCCGCCGCGCTCGCCACGGGCAACACGGTCGTCATGAAGCCGGCCGAGCAGACGCCGGTCATCGCGGCGCGGCTCATGGAGGTGTTCGAGGCCGCGGGGCTGCCGCCGGGCGTCGTGAATTACGCGCCCGGGCGCGGCGAGGTGGCCGGCGACCGGCTCGTGCGGCATCCCGACGTGGCCCTGATCGCTTTCACCGGCTCGCAGGAAGTCGGCATGCGCATCTACGCGACGGCGGCGGCGACGCCGGGATCCCGGATGCTCAAGCGGGTCGTGGCGGAGATGGGCGGCAAGAACGCGATCATCGTCGACGACGACGCCGATCTCGACGAGGCCGTGCAGGGCATCCTCACCTCGGCCTTCGGGTACGCGGGGCAGAAGTGCTCGGCGTGCTCGCGCGTGATCGGCGTGGGCCGCGTGTATCCGCGGCTCGTCGAGCGGCTGGCGGAGGCGGCGCGGACGCTGCCGATGGGACCGGCCGACGCGCCGGGGACGATCGTCGGCCCCATCATCGACGAGGCCTCGCGCGAGCGGATCCTCTCCTACATCGACCTCGGCAAGCGGCTGGCGCGGCCGGTGCTGCTGCGCGAGCCGGACGCGACGCTCGAGGCGCTGGGGGGCTTCTACGTGGCGCCGGCGATCTTCGCCGACGTGCCCCTCACCTGCGCGCTCGCGCGCGAAGAGATCTTCGGACCGGTCCTGTCGTGCCTGCCCGCGGCGACCTTCGACGAGGCGCTGGAGATCGCGACCGGGCTCGACTACGCGCTGACCGGCGGCGTCTTCTCACGCAGCCCGGTGCGGCTGGCCCGCGCGCGGGCGGTCTTTCGCGTGGGCAACCTCTATATCAACCGCGCCACCACCGGCGCGCGCGTCGGTCGGCAGCCTTTCGGCGGACGCCAGTTGTCGGGCATCGGCTGGCAGGCGGGTGGGCCGGATTATCTGATGCAGTTCGTCGAGACGCGCGTGGTGACCGAGAACACGCTGCGTCGCGGATTCGCCTCGAACGAGCTGGCTTAGAAGAAGTGAGTCGTCTCCTGACCGTGCGGAGCCACTGTTTTTCGCGGGGCGCGCGCCGACGCACGCGCCCCGGGTCAGGCGCGCGCTCGGCTCGGACGGAGCACAGGGGCCATGCGTCGCGTCACCGTGGTCGGTCTCGCCTGGCGATGGAACAGGGCGCACCAGCGGCGATTGTCCTCGCCGCCGGCCTCACCGCTGCCGGCTGGATAGCTTTCCATCGCGACGGCCTCGTCGTCGAGGCCGCCCGAGGCCGGAGTGTGCGCAGAGCACCAGCGCACGTCGAGAATCTCCAGACTCGGGTCGGTATCGGGTTCGCAGGCGGGACAGTACGGCCGAGCGACGGAGGGTGTGTCCTTGATCGGCTCCGTCAATGAATCATGGCGATGATGATCATCGTCGCCATCTCCTGTAAATCACCATAGCAAACATTTCGTCTCGGGCGTTAGCACGAACTGCGCTCCTATGGGTGCAACGCCTTTCCCGCCGCCGGTGTTCCCGGTATTCTCGCGGTCGTGCCACCCCGCTGGGGACTGACGGTCCCCCTCAACGGCATCCCGCTGGCCGCGCACGCGCCCGTCTTTCGCGAGGCGGAGACGCTCGGCTATACCGATTTCTGGTCGGCGGAGTCGGACGTCGATCCGTGGATCGTGCTGGCGCTCGGCGCGGCGTGGACGACGCGCGCCACGCTCGGCACCGCGATCGTCGGCGCGTTCACGCGCGGCCCCGCGATCATCGCGATCGGCGCGGCCGCCATGGGCGAGGCCGCGCCGGGGCGCTTCGTGCTCGGCGTGGGCTCCGGCTCCAACGTCACGGTCGAGCGCTGGAACGGTGGGCGCTTCGAGCGGCCGCTCACGCGCGTCACCGAGGTGGTGACGGCCGTGCGCCAGGCCCTCGACGGCGAGGCGATGGCCGTGCAGGGCGAGACGCTGCGCGTCTCAGGCTTCAGGCTCGGGCGCCCGGTGCCGGCGCGCGTGCCGATCTACGTCGCGGCGCTGCAGGAGCGCATGGTGCGCCAGGCCGTGCGCATCGCCGACGGCGTGATCACCAACTGGCTGTCGGCCGAGGACGTCGCGCAGGTGGCCGCCGTCGTCCGCGACGAAGCCCGCAAAGTGGGCAAGAATCCCGAAACCTATCCGATCGTCTGCCGCATCAGCGTGTGCCCCACGCCCGACCCGCGCGCCCGCGAGCAGTTCCGGCGCGCGGTGACGGCCTACCTGAACGTGCCCGTCTATCGGCGCTTCCACCAGTGGCTCGGCCGCGGCGACGCGCTGGCCGAGATGAACGCGAAGTGGGACGCGGGCGACCGGCGGGGCGCGCTCGCCGCCGTGCCGGAGCGGGCCATCGACGACCTGGCGGTGCTCGGCACGCCCGAGCACTGCCGTGCCCGCATCCGTGCCTACGTCGCGAGCGGCGTGACGGTGCCGGTGCTGAACTTCATGAGCCTCGAGACCGATCCCGCCGCGCGCGCGGAGGAGAGCCGCACCTATCTGAAGGCACTGGCGCCGTAACGAGCCGCCGCCGCGTCTGGGTTAGAGTGGAACGATGAACGGCCCGGCGCCGCGTCTCGGGGTGGGCGAGCCCGCGCCGATCTTCGCGCTGCCCTCCATCCAGGGCGCCATGGTCGATCTCGCCGCCTACCGCGGCCGGCTCAACGTCATCGTCTGGCTCTCACGCGGGTTCACGTGCCCGTTCTGCCTCATGTACATGGACGGCATCCGCGCGGGCTACGAGCAGCTGGTCGGGACGGGCACGGAGGTCATCCAGGTCGCGCCCAACCTGCTGGAGTCCGCACGCAACTTCTTCGCCGGCACCGCGGCGCCGTTTCCGTTCGTCTGCGACCCCGACAAGCGGCTCTACGCGATGTACGGCCTCGGCGACCGCGGCGTGCTCGATGCGAGCCGGACGGCCGTGGTCAGCTTCTCGCGCGCGCTCGCCCAGGGCGACGGCGGCGTGTGGACGCGTGGGGCCTGGCACGACGTGATCAACCGCAATTTCGTGCGTCGCCTGCACCACCACGCGATGACCGCGCTCGAGCAGGGCGTGTTCGTCGTCGACCGCGACGGCGTCATCCGCTACGTCTCGATCGTGGGCCCGATCGATCCCGTGCCGGACGGCGCGCAGCTGACCACGCTCGTCCGCGAGCACTGCGGTCGCCAGGTGCCGACGTGAGCCTGGCCGAGCGGCTCACGCGCCTGGGACAGCTGCTCGTGGTGATGTCCGGCTCGCCGGTGCCGACGCATCTCTTCCAGACGCTGGCCGACGAGGCCGGCGGCGCGCTGCCGAACGACTACGTCGCCGTCTGTCTCGCGGACGGCGAGCAGGGCGGCTATCTCGTGCATTCGCTCGCCGCGCTGCCGGATCGCAGCACGCTCGGCCCGCGCGTGTTCGGCCCGGACGAGGGGGTGCCGGGGCGCGCGATGCGCACGGGTCAGACGTGCGTCGTCGAGGATCTCGGCCGCGCCGAGCACGGCATCGCCGAGCTCGAGGGCGCGCTCGCGCGCGCCGGGCTCGGCTCGGCGCTGGTCGTGCCGGTCCGGCGCGGCCTCGAGATGCTCGGCGCGCTGCTGTTCGCGCGGCGGGCGCCCGGCGGCTTCACGCCGGACGACGTGCACATCGCGGCGCTCATCGCCAGCGGCCTGTCGGCGGCGCTCGAGACCTCGCGCGCCTACCAGGCGCTGGCCGACGAGCGCAGCACGCTGGCGGCCGTGCTCGGCAGCACGGCCGATGCGGTGCTGATGGTGAATCCCGACGGCATCGTCCTGCTCGCCAATCCCGCCGTCCGCCCGATGCTGGGGCTCGTGCCGGAGACGCTGCTGGGCCGCCCGCTCGGCGAGGTCGTCGACAACGCGGACGTGCGCCGGCTCTTCGAGACGCCGCCCGCGGTTCCCGTGGAGCTGACACTGGCCGACGGCCGCACGGCGCAGGCCACCGTGGTGCCGGTGGTCACGCCGTACGGCGAGGCGGTCGGCTCGGCCGCCGTGCTGCGCGACATCACGCTGCTGAAAAATCTCCAGGCAATGAAGGACGACTTCGTGCACGCCGTCTCGCACGACCTCAAGAGTCCGATCTCCGCCATCGCGGGGCTCGCCTACCTGCTCCAGCAGGACCGCACCGACGACAAGCAATACCAGGATCGCGTCCAGCGCATGCGCGACACCGCGCAGGCGATGGGCGAGCTCGTCGGCGACCTGCTCGATCTCGGGCGCATCGAGGCGGGCCTGGATCCGGCCACCGAGCGCGACGACCTCGTGCCCCTGATCGTCGCGGCCGTGGGCACGCTCGGGCCCGAGGCGGAGGCCAAGCAGATCACGCTCGAGACCGCGCTGCCCAAGGACGCGTGGCTCCTCATGTCGGCGGCGCGCCTGCGCCAGGCGCTGCTGAACCTGATCGGCAACGCCATCAAGTACACGCCCGCGGGCGGTCGCGTGCGTGTGGCGCTCACGGTCTCCGACGCCGGCGACACCGCCACCATCGCGGTCAGCGACACCGGCCCCGGCATCCCCGCCGCCGACCTGCCGCACATCTTCGAGAAGTTCTATCGCGTGAAGAGCCGCGCGACCGAGGGCACGCCCGGCACCGGCCTGGGGCTGGCCATCGTGAAGAGCATCGTGGACCTGCACCGTGGCCGCGTGCGCGGCGAGAGCGTCGAAGGCGCCGGCAGCACGTTCGTGGTCGACCTGCCCCTCGGCGACGGCTGACGTCGATCAGGGCGCCTTCTGGTTGAGCGTGTACTTCAACGTGAGGCTGATCGTCAGAGGCTTCGTGCCGAACGACGGCGGTATCGGCGGGAACGGCGCGGCGGCCCTCACGGTGTCGACCGCGTGCAGGTCGTACGTCGGCAAGCCCGACGCATGCACGATGCGCAGGCATCGAGACGCGTTGCTCCAGCCGCGAGGCATTCGTCGCGGTGGCGCATCCGCACGCCGTCAGCACCAACAGGGCGATGGCAGCGGTCCTCAGCTGAGCACCGCGACTTTCTTGCGCTCGATCAGCGCGAAGTCGATCGCCGCGCCGAGGCCGGGGCCATCGAAGGCGTGCACGAGACCGCGCGGATCCACCCCGATGTCCTGCGCGAGCCCGTACTTCTGGGCGCCGGCCGGCAGCAAGACCTCGAAGAACTCGCAGTTGCGGATGGCCATGATGACGTGCAGGTTGGCCACGTTGTTCAGCGAGTTGCCGCCGTGATGCACCTCGTAATTCACGTGGAAGGCTTCCGCGAGGTGCGCGGCCTTCACGAGCGCGGTGATCCCGCCCTTCACCGCCACGTCGCCGCGCAGGTAGTCCGTGGCCTGGTGCGTGAGCCACGGCGCGTACGCGGTGAGGCCGCCCGGCGCGTACTCGGTGGCGAGGATCGGGATCGCGAGATGCTGCTTGAGCTTGACGTAGCTGAGGAGATCGTCGTCCGCCAGCGGGTCCTCGTACCAGTGGAATTCGAGCTCCTCGGCGACCTTGCCGACGCGCAGCGCCTCCGGATACTGATACGCCCACGTCGAGTCGAGCATGACCGTGAAGCCCTCGCCGACGGCGCGCCGGACGGCGCGGCAGACCTCGATGTCGACCACCGGATCGGTGGGCGGATGGATCTTGTACGCCGTCCAGCCATCGGCCTTGAAGCATGCGCCCTCCTCGGCGTACGCCTCCTTCGACGGGAGCACCGCGGACGAGGCGTAGGCCGGCACGCTCGTGCGATACGAGCCGAGCAGCTTGTGGATCGGCAGTCCCGCGATCTTGCCCGCGATGTCCCACAAGGCGATGTCCATCGCGCCGATCGCGCGGTAGGTGGTGTTGCGGATCTTCTGCGACATCGCCTGGTAGAGCCGCTCGCGGTCGAGCGGATCCTGGCCGAGCACGATCGGCTTGAGGTAGTGGATCAGCGACGGCGCGTCCATCTGCGCGCCGCGCATCGCGGACCCGAGAAAGGCGTGACCTTCCACGCCCTCGTCGGTGCCGATCGTCAGCAGGCCGAGCTGGCTCGATCCGCTGAAGCGACCGGTGTGGCGGCCGTACGTCGTGGCGGGGATGTCGTCCCAGGCGAACAGCGTGAGGCGGACATCGGTGATCTTCATGGTGCGGCGGATGCTACCATGCGCGACACCGACAGGAGGACCCCATGCCGCAACGACCGCTGCCGACCGACAAAGAGGTCACGTCCTGGATCCGCGAGCGCCGCAACTGGGGGCGCTGGGGCAAGGACGACCAGAAGGGCGCGATCAACCTCATCACGCCCGCCAGGCGCGTGGCCGCGGCGCGCCTCGTGAAAAGTGGCCGCAGCGTCTCGCTGAGCCGGCCGTTCCCCAAGGAGCCGGGGCCGAACAACGCGCTGCCGGCGCAGCACTTCATGAAGACGGCGGCGCGCGGCAAGGGCGGCTTCTCCGCCGACTACTACGGCATCTTCTACCACGGCGTCGCGTCGACCCACATCGACGCGCTCTGCCACACGTGGGACGATGAGGCGATGTGGAACGGCCGCGATCCCAAGAAGGAGATCACGTTCGACGGCGCGCGCTTCGGCTCGATCGA
>WNEW01000434.1_pt1 | contig 19825 bp, 20 predicted proteins | sample 5399891 | NCBI WGS metagenome assembly WNEW01 (sample SAMN13153336, study PRJNA577476) | soil metagenome | isolation source: 40 cm grassland meadow soil pre-rain plot 5 | place: USA:California | collected 2015-09-08 | reverse complement strand
GCCGTCCAACAAGGCTTTATCGGTGCTCTCTGTTCTCCTAAGAGGGAGTAGCCAGGCTGTCCTTCACTGCGCGCATCGAGCGACCACCGCCTCATCGTGGGGGCTCTGCGAGCAAGAAGGACGGTCTGGCTGCTCCCTCTTCTCCTTCCTTCTGAGGCCACGCGCTCCGGGAGCACAGGACCGACACGGGCGACCTTCCAATTACTTTTCTTCCTGGCCCGACCGCTCGACCAGCGTCCGGTACAGCCCGTAGCCCATGGCCGCTATCCCGGCCGCGAGCAGGCCGAGTCCGGACCGCATCAGCACGTCGTGGCCCTCCGTCAGCCCGTAGATGCCCAGCAGAAACCCGCCGGCCAGAAAGCCTTTGCCGATGAATCGAACCATGCTCGACTCGCACTAATGCGGGCACTATATCGTAACGGTGGAGGAATTGACAAGGAAGGTCAGGAGAACGTTCCGACTCCGTAGGCGGGCTCTCTTCGCTCCGCCGCCAGGAAATCGACCGGGGGAAGCCGCTTGCCCGCCACGATCGTGACGTAGGACTCGACCGCCGCTTCTAATTCGGCCCGGACCCGGCCGGTGGCTTTGAGGCGGTTTGCGACGGAAGCGGTCATGCGCAGGGCCTGTTGGATGAACGCCAGGCTGCCGGGAGACAGGGACAGGCAGCGATCAGAATGGCGGCTGGCGCAGGTGGCGCAGACCAGGCCGCCGGACGCAGGCAAGAACCGAGCAACGCCGTCTCGACGCAGGTCAGGAAACGTGGCGCCACAGGCTGCGCAGTGGTCGGTCTGGGGTCGAAAGCCGGTCTGCCCGAGCAGCTTGAGCTGAAACAGCAGCGCGGTCAGCGCGGGATCCCCGCCGTCTTGAAGCCACCGCAGGCCGCCCAGGAGGGTCTGGAAGATCCGGGGAGCCGGGTCTCCTTCCGCGGTCACCGCAGCTACCAGGTTGACCATGCGGGCGGCCCCGGACATCGCGGCGAGGTCTTCCCGAAGCCGCGGGAAGGTTTCCCGGATGTCCGCCTGGGTGATGCGATACAGAGGATCGTTGTGTTTCTCGAACAGATTGAGGTCGCAGTGGACGAACGGCTCCAGGGCACTGCCGAAGCGGCTTTTCATCCGTCGCGCCCCGCGCGCAACCCCGCGCAGCTTGCCGAACCGGACGGTATAGAACGTGACGATCCGGTCGGCCTCCCCCCACTTGCGGCTCTTGAGCGTGATAGCGGGTGTCTTCAGCATGTCACCAGTCTATCCCTTCACACCAACGAGTCTACGAGCAGGAAGGCACGGGCGAATTCTGGAACATCCGTTTGAGCGTCTGCCAGCGTTCGCTTTCTGTCGGGGAGCCAAAGAGGAAACCGCCCTGCGTCTTGAGTTCCAGATCGAGGTATTCCTTGTACAGCGCGCACATCTCGGCGCTCACTGAGTCGGGCGCCGATTGCCGTTCCCGGCGCATGCCCGCTGGCGCTGGCGGATCAACCGGCGCATTCGGGTTGGTGTTGAAGCCCGGAGCCTCCGGAGTGATGTTGAACCCCTCCTTCTCCGATGCCTCGAACGGCTTACATCCTTCGCGGGGCTCATTCGAAAACACATTTCCGGGGCAGACCCAGAGCGTGGCGGCAAGGATCACAAGATTAAGCATGATGCTCTCCCTCTGCTTATGGTCGGATTCCATCGCCGATCGGATCGTCAGTCGTCACTTGAGGTACTCCAGCAGCAGCGTGGCCAGCGCCAGGTAAATGCTGATGCCCGTAATATCGTTGGCGGTGGTGACGAACGGCCCGGCCGCCACCGCCGGGTCGATGTCCAACCGCTTGAGCAGAACCGGCATGATCGTGGCCATGCTGGTCGACACCAGGAAGGCGATCACGAGCGACACACCGACCACCATCCCCATGAACCATTGTCCGTGCCACAACCAGCCGGCAGCCGTGAGGAGCACGCCGCACGCCACCCCGAGCAGTAGTCCGATCCAGGTCTCTCGGAAGAACATCTTCCACACATCCGTCAGCTCGATCCGGCCGGTCGCGAGTCCCCGAATGATCAGGGTCGAGGACTGCAGCCCCACATTTCCGCCCATCGCCGCGATCACCGGGATGAAGCTGACGAGGGCGACCACTTCCTGGATCGTAAAACGGAAGTACCAGAGGATCGCTCCGGACACCAGGCTCCCGACCAGGTTGGTGAACAGCCAGGGAAGCCGCGAGCGGGCCGCCGCCACGGTCGATGACTTGAACTGCGCATCCTCCTCCGTCGCGCCGGCCATCTTCAGCATGTCCTCAGTGGCCTCTTCGCGGATCACGTCCACGACGTCATCCACGGTGATGATGCCCACCAGCGTGTTGTCTTTCTCCACCACCGGAATGGCCAGCAGGTTGTAGCTGGCGACCTGCCGGGCCACTTCCTCCTGATCCATATCCACCGACACGCTCATCACGTCCCGCGTCATGATGTTTTTCAGCGGGGTCTCGGGCGGCACCGTCAGGAGCTGGCGCAGGGAGAGCACGCCGACCAGATGATCCTCTTTGTCGGTCACGTAGATGTAAAACACCATCTCCGCATCGGTCGCCCGCTGCAAGCGCCGGATTGCCTCCTGCGCGGTGGTATCCTCCGAAAGCGACAAGAACTCCGTGGTCATGATGCCGCCCGCCGTGTCCTTGGGGTACTTCAGCAGGCCGGCGATTTCCGCGGAGTCCTCGGTTTTCATGAGCGTGAGAATCTCTTTGGACTGCTCCTCCGGCAGCACGCCCAAGATGTACGTCACGTCGTCCGACCCCAGCTCTTTCAACAACCACGCCACATCAGCCGGCGGGATATCGGCCAGCAGTTGCTGGATGCTGCCGCTATCGAGCTCGCTCAACACCTGCCCACCCCGGGCCTCGCCGCGCACTAACTCGAACACGGTCCGTTTTTCCTTGGGTGAAGACAGGTGGACGATCAGCTTGGCGATGTCGGCCGGGTGCATGCGGCCGAGCATCTTGCCGATGTTGTTGATCGCGCCGCGCCGGAGCAGGCGTTGCAGGGAGGCCAGGACGAGGTCGAACTTCGTCTGTCCCTTCTCCGCTGTGTCCTTGGAGAGGTCTTTCAACAGATCCTTCTCAGCCTGTCGCGAGCGCTCGACCGGTTGCATTCCCTGAGTCCCTCACGTCGGCAAATCCCAAAGCATGAAAAGTCGGTGCCTCGGAACCTGCCGCTGTCTGCGACTTGTTGACTTTACGACTTGATGACTCTGTACGCTGCTTAGTATCCCAGTTCCGTCAGCATCAGCTCGTCCTGGCGCCAGGCCGGCCGCACCTTGACCCAGAGTTCCAGAAACACCTTCAACCCGAACAGCCGTTCCATCTCGATCCGCGCGTAGGTCCCGATCGCTTTGAGCCGCTCCCCGCGTTTGCCGATGACGATCGCTTTCTGGGACTCTTTCTCCACCAGCACCGTCGCGGCGATCCGCGCCAACTTCCCTTCTTCGACGAATCGGTCAATCTCCACAGCCACCGAATACGGGACCTCCTCCCGGGTTTTCTGGAGTATTTTTTCGCGGATGATCTCGGCCGCCAGCGTGCGCATCGACTGATCCGTCACCACATCCTCCCCGTACACGGGGTCGCCCTCCGGGAGGGCTTTCACCGTCAGCTCCAGTAGCCGATCCACGTTGAGGCCGGTCTGAGCCGACAACGGCACGACCTCGTTCCAGTCCATCATCGTGCGGTACGACTCGATCAGCGGCAGCACCCGGGGTTTGCTCACCAGGTCCACCTTGTTGATCAGAAGAAATGCGGGCCGGCCTCCTGCGCTGATCGCCTCCCGCACCTGTTCGATCACGAAACGATCGCCTGGACCGGGAGCGGCGGTCGCCTCCACCATGACGTAAAGAAGGTCCGCTTCCCGCATCGTTTCCACGGCGGTTCGCACCATCCGCTGGTTCAGCCGGTCCTTCGCCTGGTGCAGGCCGGGAGTATCCAGCAGGACAATCTGCGCGTCAGCGAGGTGGACGACTCCCAGGATGCGGGTGCGCGTCGTCTGCGGCTTGTCCGAGATGATCGCGATCTTCTCCTTGAGAAGCGCGTTCAGCAGCGTGGACTTTCCCACGTTCGGCCGCCCGACGATGGTAACGGTCCCGGTCTTCATAAAAACCTCAAGAGCTAATGGCTGATGGCGTATGGCAAATGGCCAGAGCGGCCAGCAGAGCCCATAGCCTATCGCCCCCCATCCTTTGTGTCTTCGACAATTTGATACACCGTTTCGCCTTCCCGGACGAAGCCCAGCCGCTCCCGGGCGAGTTCCTCGATCCGCGCGGGATCGTGCTGGACCCTCTGGATCTCGGTTTGAAGCTCGGCATTCGTCCGCTCCAGTTCGCGGATGTCCCCTTCCAGTTGCTGGGCATGCCTGAGCATCCCCAGATATTTGGGGACACCCATCTCGTCAAAAAAGAACGAGACCAGCAAGACCGTCCCGATGGCGAGTCCGACGATCAGTGTGATCCCGCGGGAGGTCCACCGCCGCCGGTGCAGAGCATTGTGGCTGCGGTTCCGTCTCGTCATCAGTACGACTCTCGCGTCGATTGCGTTGCTCGGAACAGAGTCAGGAATCCCGCACGCAATGACCCGTCCGCCGGAAGCCTCTGGAGGGCGGGCGCGACGACGCTCCTCATGCTATAGACGCGTGACGCGGAGCGCATCCCGCCCGCGATAGATGGCTTCGGCACCCAACTCTTCTTCGATCCGAAGGAGCTGGTTGTACTTCGCGACCCGGTCCGTCCGGGACAACGAGCCGGTCTTGATCAGACCGGTATTCAGCGCGACCGCCACGTCCGCGATCGTGGTGTCCTCGGTTTCACCGGACCGATGGGACACCACCGCCGTGTACCCAGAGCGTTTCGCCAGTTCGATCGCCTCCAACGTCTCGGTCAAGGTGCCGATCTGGTTCAGCTTGATCAGAATCGAATTCGCGATCCCTTCGCGAATACCTTCAGAAAAAATCGCCACGTTGGTCACGAAGATGTCGTCCCCGACCAATTGAATCCGATCCCCCAGGCGCTCCGTCAGCATCTTCCAGCCCTTCCAATCGGACTCGCTCAGCCCGTCCTCGATCGAGAGAATCGGGTAGCGATCCACCAGGCGCGTGTAGTACCGGATCATGTCCTCGGACGACCGCTCCGGCTGCTTCTCGGCTTCAAGGAGATAGCGGCCCTTCTCGTAGAACTCGCTCGCGGCCGCATCGAGGGCCAGCGCGATGTCCCGACCCGGCCGATAGCCGGCTTCCTCGATCGCCTGCACGATAAGACCGAGCGCCTCCTCGTTCGAGCGGAGGTCCGGCGCAAACCCGCCCTCATCACCCACCGCCGTGCTGAGCCCCCGTTTTTTCAGCAGCGCCTTGAGCGTGTGAAACACCTCGGCCGCCATCCGGAGGGCGTCGCTAAACCGTTTGGCCCCGACCGGCATGATCATGAACTCCTGGAGATCCAGCCGGTTGTCCGCATGCGCCCCGCCGTTGATGATGTTCATCATCGGCACCGGAAGTACCCGCGCGTTCGCGCCGCCGAGATAGCGATAGAGCGGCTGGCCGGCCTCCGCCGCGGCGGCGCGGGCCACCGCCAGGGACACGGCCAGGATCGCATTGGCGCCGAGACGGCCTTTGGTCTTCGTGCCGTCCAGCGCGATCATCGCTCCATCCACGGCAGGCTGATCGAACGCCTCCATGCCCAGCAGCTTCGGCGCGATGGTCTTGTTGACGTTCGCCACAGCCTTGGACACGCCCTTCCCCAACCAGCGCTTCTTGTCCTCGTCCCGCAGCTCAATGGCTTCTTTTTCGCCCGTGGAGGCGCCGGAAGGAACTGAGGCCCTGCCCCGCGCGCCAGTCTCCAGCACCACATCCGCCTCGACGGTTGGGTTCCCCCGCGAGTCCAAAATCTGCCGCGCCTTTATCTCCCGTATCTGGCTCATTCACCACTCCACTTTCTTAGAAGAAAGAATCATCCGGCTAGCAGGTGGCATGTAGTTTGGAGCGGACGTTCGCCGGAGCGGCGGGGCCCCACCCGACTCTTTCCCTTCTATCCACCCTCCACCCTCAGGCTGAAGAGGAAGCGCCTTGAGGACTGGGCAGCCTGGCTGCCCCTTACTGCGCGCGTCCACCGAGCACCGCCTGCTTCGATGAAAATTCAAAATAGATCTTGTGTGCGCGGTGCGCGAGCACGAGGGGGAGCCAGGCTGCCCCTGTCCACAGCAACATGCCCGCTCATCCCGCCAGCTTCCTCTTCAGTAGCTCATTCACCTTCCCCGGATTCGCCTTCCCCCCCGACTCCTTCATCACCTGCCCCACGAAAAAGCCGAACACCGCCTCCTTCCCACCTCGATACTGCGCAACCTGCGCCGAATTCTTCGCCATGACATCATCAATGATCTTCTCCAGCGCGCCTTCATCGGAGACCTGCGTGAGGCCCTTCTCCTTGACGATCTGTTCCGGCGACTTGCCGCTGGCATACAGCTCCGGAAAGATGTCCCTCGCAACCTTCAAGCTGATCGTGCCGTTGTCCGCCAGCTTGAGCAGGCTCACGAGGCGCTCGGGGCTCACCGGTGACCGGTCCACTGCCGTCCCGCTGCGATTCAGCTCGGCCAGCAACTCCCCCATCACCCAGTTGCTCACAGTCTTCGGCTGGTTGAATAACCTCATGCAACTCTCGAAGTAGTCTGCCAATCCCTTTGAAGTCGTGAGGACACCCGCATCGTATTCTGGCAGACCGTATTCGCTCACGAACCGCTTCTGCCGGGCGGCCGGCAACTCCGGCACCGTCTTGCGCAGCTCCTCGATCCACTCCCCTGAGACGCTCAACGGCACGAGGTCGGGCTCCGGGAAATAGCGATAGTCGTGCGCTTCCTCTTTGCTCCGCATCGTGGCGGTCTCGCCCTTCTCGACGTTCCAGAGCCGCGTCTCTTGGTGGATCTTCCCGCCCTCGTTCAGCACCCTGGTCTGCCGCTTGATCTCGTATTCCAGCGCGTCCTTGACGAACTTGAACGAGTTAATGTTCTTGAGCTCCACTTTCGTGCCCAAGGCCTTCTGCCCGACCGGCCGCAACGACAGGTTCGGCTCGCAGCGCAGGCTCCCCTGCTCCATGTTTCCGTCACACACCTCCAGATACATCAGCATGTCGCGGAGTTGTTTCAGATAGGCGACCACTTCGTCGGCCGAGCGCATGTCGGGTTCGGTCACGATCTCCAACAACGGTGTGCCTGCCCGATTGAGGTCCACCCGGCTCCCGCCGGCCCCGCCGTCATGGAGATTTTTCCCGGCATCCTCTTCCAGATGCGCGCGGCGGATATGAATCCGCTTGGCGGCGCCGTTCACACCCACCTCCACCCAACCCTTCTCGCAGATGGGCGCCTCGTACTGGGAGATCTGATAGCCCTTCGGCAAGTCCGGATAAAAGTAGTTCTTGCGGGCGAATCGGTTCCTGGTTCGGACGGCACAGTTCAGCGCTAACCCGGCCCGGACCGCCATCTCGACCGCCTTCTGATTGATGACGGGGAGCGTACCCGGCATCCCCAAGCAGACCGGACAGGTCTGCGTGTTGGCTGGCAGGCCAAACTCCGTGCCGCACTCGCAGAACATCTTCGAGTGCGTCAGGAGTTGGGCATGGACCTCGAGCCCGATCACAACCTCGTACGGCATGCGTAAACCGGGATTACTCCTTCTTCACCGCGGACAGCCGCTCGCGCTCACGCCGCATTGCTTTACGGCCTGCCTCAAACGCTTCTGTCAGGACGGTCTTGTTGTCGGCTACGAATTCGCGGCCCTTATCCACCGCCTTGTCCAAGGTCTCGCCGGCCTTTCCGGCCAGCTCGCGGAGATTCTCTTCGGTCCGCTTGGCATACCGCCGCATCTGCTCACGCGACTCCTCGCTCGTCTGGGACGACAGCAACAGCGCCGAAACAGCCCCCACTGCCGCGCCGCTCAGAAATGCCAGCAACACAGCCCCCAGTGATGTCCCTCTCTCATCCGCCATTTGAATCCCCCTTTTCCGTGTGGATCCGTTCCTTCACCACCGCCGACGCCGCCCTGACTCCCGCCACCACACTGGCGAGATTCACCAGCAGTTTGCCGCTCTTGCCTCGGACGGTCTCGTGCACCTCCTGCACCGTTTCGCCCAGTTCGCCCACTGCGTGCAATAACACCGCGGCGTGCTCGACTCCGTCACGCGCCTGGCCCGCCAGCGCGTTCACATTCTCGGTCATCCCGCGCATCTCGTTCAGCAACGGCGGCAACTCGCTGTTCAGGCGGGCCAGCAGCCGTTCCGACTCCGCCACCGTCTTTCGGATCTGGAGCAGAGTCGGAACCAGAAAGGCCACCAGCACGAGAAACCCGGCAGCCAGCGCTCCAACCGCAATCTCAAGGATCATGTTTTCTCCCCTTCCCCCTCATCGAATATTCGGCCGCTTGGCCCGCCATCCGGTCGCCTGTTCATAGGCATGCGCGCCGCGAAGCAGCGTTTCCTCCTCGAAGGGCCGCCCCAGAATCTGCAGGCCGATCGGAAGGCCGGCCTTGCTGTAGCCGCACGGCACGGAGATGGCCGGAATCCCCGCCAGGTTTGCTGAGATCGTATAAATGTCCGAGAGATACATCTGCAACGGGTCCTGGATCTTCTCGCCGAGCTTGAAGGCGGGGGTCGGCATGACCGGCGTCACGAGCAGATCCACTTCCTGAAACGCCGCCTCAAAATCACGCCGGATGAGCGTCCGGACCGCCTGGGCCTTCCCGTAATACGCCTCATAATAGCCGGCGCTGAGGGCGTAGGTGCCCAACATGATCCGCCGCTTCACTTCCGGCCCGAACCCCTCCTGCCGGGTCTTCATGTACATCTCCAGCAGATCCTTGGTCTGCTTTGAGCGCAGCCCGTACTTGACCCCGTCATAGCGCGCCAGGTTCGAGCTGGCCTCCGCGGTGGCAATCAGGTAGTACGCGGCGATCGCGGCGCCCGTGGTGGGTAGCGCCACGTCCTTGATCTCTCCCCCCAGCTTCTTGAGCTCTCCAGCCGCCTCCCGCACCGCCTGCTCCACTTCCTGATCGAGACCCTCGGCGAAATATTCCTTGGGCAGCCCGATCTTGAGCTTCTTGACATCCTTTTTCTTGAGCGCCTTGGTGTAATCCGGCATCGGCACGTCGGCGGACGTTGAATCCAAGGGATCGTGCCCGGCAATCACGTTGAGCAGCATCGCCGCGTCGGTGACATCCTTGGTGATGGGGCCGATCTGATCCAACGACGACGCGAAGGCCACCAGCCCGGAACGAGACACGCGGCCATAGGTCGGCTTCAGCCCGACGACACCGCAGCAGGCGGCCGGCTGCCTGATGGAGCCCCCCGTGTCCGACCCCAACGCGGCCACGCATTCGTCCGCCGCCACCGCCGCAGCGGACCCGCCGCTCGACCCGCCCGGAACACAGCTCAGGTTCCACGGGTTCCGGCTGGGCCCGAATCCGGAGTTTTCGGTCGACGAGCCCATCGCGAATTCATCCAGGTTGGTCTTCCCCAGCAGCAGATAGCCTTGGCCACGTAGCCGGGCGATCACGGTGGCATCGTAGGGAGGCACAAAGGCGCCCAGGATCCGCGAGGCGCAGGTGGTCAACACGCCCTCGGTGCAGATGTTGTCCTTGATCGCGAGCGGCATCCCCATCAGCGGCATCGTCCGGCGCCAGGTCTTGAGTTTCTGATCCAGGGCCTCCGCCTGGGCCATGGCCGACTCCTTGACCAGCGTGATGTAGGCCTTGACCTTCGGCTCGACCTGGTTGATGCGCAGCGAATATGCAGAGACGATGTCTCGCGCGGTCACCTCGCCTTTGGTGAATTTCTCCTTGAGCTCGTGCAGGGTCAGTTTGTGGAGGGACATGGCGACTCAGTACTCATCACTCGTTACTGCCTGCTCACGATCCGGTTGCGCTCGTCGACTTTGATGATCCGCGGCGCATGCCGCTTGATCTCATCCTCGGCGTAATATTCGTAACAGAAGATGATGATCTGGTCGCCCACCGCGCCCTTGCGCGCCGTCGGACCGTTCAACACGATCTCGCCGCTGCCCCGCCTTCCGGCCATGGCGTATGTCATGAACCGTTCCCCGTTGTTGAGATTGGAAATGACAATGGCTTCATACGCCAAGATCCCGGCCGCATCCAGCAGGTCCTCGTCCACCGTCAGGCTCCCCTCGTATTCGAGGCAGGCATCGGTCACGGTGACGCGATGGATCTTGGCCCGCAGCATTTGTCTGAACATGGTAACTACCTCACCTTAGCGTCTTATCGCCTTACCCCTCACGCCTAACGCCTCACGTTCCATTAATGATCTTCGGCACGCACAAGAAGCCGTCAGCCTGCTCCGGCGCGTTGGCCAGCGCCTTCTCAACCGGCAGGGATGGCCGGGCCCTGTCCTCCCGGAACACATTCGTCTGCTCCAGCACCGTCGCGGTCGGCTCCACCCCTTCGGTGTCCAGTGTCCTGAGCTGCTCCACGTACGTCAGGATGGCGCTCAGTTGCTTGCTGAAGGCCTCCTTCTCGGCCTCGGTGATCTCCAGCCTCGCCAACTTCGCGACATGCTCGACTTCTTCTTTTCCTATTTTCATTCTACCCCACCTTTCAGTGTGGGCAGGGGCGCAGGCGGCCTCAGACTGCGCGCGTCATCACCCGTTGCAATCTGAACAGCAACGGGTCCCCGGCACTCCATCCGCCTAGGCCCGGAACTAATCAATCCTGAGTGCGCGGCGCGCGAGCACGGCTGGAATGTTCGCCGACAGGACCCGCTCCGCTCCCATTATTCTACTGTTACACTCTTCGCCAAATTCCTCGGCTGATCCACGTCAGCGCCCCGCAACACAGCGATGTGATAGGCCAGGAGCTGCAGCGCCACCGTGTAGAGGATCGGAGTCAGCAGCGCCGGCACATCCGGGATCGTGAACACCGCGTCCGCCACCTTGCCGAGGTCGCGTTCCCCTTCACTGATGAACGCGATCACCGGCGCGTTCCGGGCCTTGACCTCCATCAAATTGCTGACCGTTTTTTCGTACAGCCGATCGCGGGGCGCCAGGACCACGACCGGCATGTCTTCATCGATCAAGGCGATCGGTCCGTGCTTCATCTCCCCGGCCGCGTAGCCCTCCGCGTGGATGTACGAAATCTCTTTCAACTTCAGGGCCCCTTCCAGCGCGATCGGATAGTTGATCCCGCGTCCCAGGTAGAGGAAATTCCGTTTCATGTGATACCGCTTGGCAATGGCCAGCAGCTCCGCGTCGCGCTTCAAAATATGCTCCACGCGGGTCGGCAGCGCCACGATGCGCTCCAGCCAGACCCGGCCGTCATGGGCATTGAGCGCGCCGCGCACGCGCGCCAAATGCAACGCGAGCAGGTAGAGCGCCGTGAGCTGGGCGGTAAAGGCCTTCGTCGAGGCCACGCCGATCTCCGGACCGCAGTGCGTATACAGGACGCCATCGGATTCGCGAGCCAGCGTGCTCCCCACGACGTTCACGATGGACAGCACCCGTGCGCCCTTTCCCTTCGCCTCCCGCGCCGCGGCGAGCGTGTCCGCGGTCTCGCCGGACTGCGAGACCGTAATGAACAGATCATCTTTCCTCACCAGCGGATCGCGGTATCGGAATTCCGAACCGATGTCCACCTGAACCGGAGTCCTGACCATCTCTTCCAGCAAGTATTTTCCCACCAGCCCGGCGTGCCAGGACGTCCCGCAGGCGACGATCCAGATACGGCCCACATCGGCGAGCTGGGCGCGGGTCAGCCCGATCTCCGGCAAATCCACCTCTCCGGTCTCAAAGGTGTACCGGCCGCGCAGGGTGTCGAGGATCGTCTGCGGCTGCTCGTGGATCTCCTTGAGCATGAAATGCGGGTACCCGCTCTTTTCCGCCGCCGCCGCGTCCCACGTAATCCGCGTGGTCGCTCGCCTGACCGGACGGCCGTCGGTCCCTGAGATCCGTACGTCCGAGGCCGTCACCACGGCCAGATCACCGTCTTCCAGATAGGTCACGTCCCGCGTGTGCGTCAGCATCGCGATGACGTCGGAGGCAACCAGCGCGGCGTCCGCGGTCCGGCCGATCACCAGCGGACAGCCGGAACGAGCCGCCACCAAGCTGTCCGGTTCACTCTCGCACACAGCGGCGATCGCATAGCTGCCCCGGATCTCCCGCACGGCCAGGCGCACCGCCTCCGCGAGCGACCGCGTTCGCTTCAGATGATGCCCGATGAGATGCGCCACCACCTCGGTATCCGTCTCGGATTCAAAGCGATACCCATCCTTCTGGAGTTGTTGTTTGAGCGGGAGGTAATTTTCGATAATGCCGTTGTGCACGAGCACGCAGCCGTCGGAGCGCTGTGGATGCGCATTCTCCTCCGAGGGTTTGCCGTGGGTGGCCCATCGCGTATGTCCGAGTCCGACCGTGCCGCTGAGGTTGTGCCCGGCCAGCGCCTGCTCGAGGTTGGCGAGCTTCCCCACGGAGCGCCGCACCTCGATCCGGCCGCCCTGGAGCACCGCAATGCCGGCCGAATCGTAACCCCGATACTCCAGCCGCCGCAGACCCGCCAAGAGGATCGGCATCGCTGGCTGATGGCCGACGTATCCGACGATCCCGCACATGGGCTTATCTTTCTCTTCCCGCGCGCTTCTTTGCCACCGCAGCCTTTCGGGGCTTCCGTATCGGAGCCCCGGCCCCGCCCGGCAGCGCGCGCCGGCGGGCGGCCCAGCCCGGGCGATTTACCTGCTCGGCCCGAGCGATCGCCAGCGCATCCGCCGGCACGTCGTCCGTGAGCGTGGAGCCCGCGGCGATCACCGCTCCCCGCCCCACCGTGATCGGGGCGATCAACTGCGTGTCGCTGCCGACAAAGACCTCATCCTCGATGACGGTCTCATGCTTGCGAATGCCGTCGTAATTGCAGGTGATCGTGCCGGCGCCGATGTTCACGCCCTTGCCGATCCGGGCGTCGCCGAGGTAGCTGAGATGATTCGCCTTGGAGCCCTCCCCCAGCTCGGCTTTTTTCATCTCGACGAAATTGCCGACCTTGGCCGTGCGACGGATCACCGCTCCCGGCCGCAGGTGGGCGAACGGCCCTACCATCGTGTCGTCTTCGAGGCGAGCCTCCCGAATCACGCAACTGTCCTGGACCACCACCCGATGACCGAGGACGCTGTCGGCAATCCGGGTATGGGAGCGGACCTGGCAATCCTCGCCGATTGTCGTGCGTCCTTCGAGCGTCACGTGCGGGGAGAGGACGGTGTCCTGCCCGATCTCCACATCCGCGTCGATGGACGTGGTCGCAGGATCCCGCAAGGTCACGCCGTTCTCCATCCAGCGAGCGCAGATCTGCCGCCGCAACACCCGTTCCGCCTCGGCAAGCTGGCGGCGGGTGTTGATCCCCAGGCCTTCCTCAGCCTCGCGCGTCGACATGGCCGAGACCCGCAGCCCTCGTTCCACCGCGAGCCCGACGATGTCGGTCAGGTAATACTCCTTCTGGGCGTTCTGCGGCTGGAGCTTGTCGAGCACCTCGAACAAGAAGGGGCCATCCACCACGTAGGTCCCGACGTTGACCTCATGGAGATCGGCCTCAGCCGCCGTGGCGTCGGGGTCCTCCACAATCCGGATGACCGGCCCGTCCCGCTCGTCTCTGCCGCCCGGCCGGCTGCGGACGACTCGCCCGTACCCCGCGGGATCACGGAGGCTGGCTGTCAAGAGCGTCACCGCCGCCTTCTCAGTCTCATGCAGCCGGATGAGGTCCCGGAGGGTCGCTTCGGTCAGGAGGGGCGTATCCCCATTGAGGATCACATACGTCGCGGCGCGGCCGCCCCGCGCACGGGCAAACACCGCACGCGCCTGCATCACGGCATGACCGGTCCCGAGCTGCTCCGGCTGTTCGGCGATGAGAATGGGGGGAGGCTGCGAGGCTCGGTTCGTGACGTGAGCCGTCAGCCCCTTCTCGCGCTCCGCAGACCCACGACTACCTCCCAGACTCTGATTCACCGCGTAATAGCCTTCAATGGCCGCTTTGACCTGCTTCCCCTGGTACCCCACGACCACCACAACGCCCTCACCCGCCAGGCGTTCCGCCAACTCGACGGCGTACAGCACCATGGGGCGCCCGGCGACCTGATGGAGGACTTTTGCCAGCTTGGACCGCATCCGTTTGCCCGGGCCGGCCGCCATCACGATCGCACCGAGACCCCTGATTCGGCCACCCTGCGAAGAACCAAGCCCGGACTTCATGCGATCGGGACCTCCAGATCAGGGCGGGAGAGCTTCCCGCCCGCGGACTTGGGACCAGTGGCGGGATGCATCGGGTGAGCCGGTGAATACAAGCCGCCGGAGACGATCAGTTTCATGGCCTCTTCAACGCTCATGTCCAGCGGCGTCACGTCTTTCTCCGGGACGAGCAGGAAATACCCGGATGTCGGATTCGGCGATGTCGGCACGTACACGTTCAGGAGGGGGTCGGGGGAGATTTCCTGCACCTGCCCTTGGGTCACCCCCGTGACGAAGGCAAAGCAATAGTGCCCGTCTTTCGGAAACTGGATCAGGACCACGCGGTTATATTTTTCCCGTTGCTGGAAGGACAGAATGTCCATCATCGACTTCAACGTCGAATAGATGCCACGGACGACCGGGACCCGGTGGAGAAACTCCTCCCACAGTCTCACGATCTGCCCGCCGATGAAGTTCGTGGCCAGAAGTCCGGTGAAAAAAATCAGCAGAAACAGGGTCAGGATGCCGAGCCCTGGTACGTAGTAATCAGGGGGGACGAGCTTGGCCAGCAGGTTTCCCAAGATGCCGTCCACCGTGACGAACAGCGTCTTCAGGACGAGCACGGTCCCCCAGATCGGGGTGATGACCAGCAAGCCCGTCAGGAAGTGCCGTTTTAGCGAGGTTCTGAGCGTCTTCACCGGGGGTCCTTTAAGAAAAGTCATCATACAAGCTTTGGCAGGGTGCCGCAAGCCTTTTATTGCTATTTTCAACAACTTGGACTAGGATGGCCAAATTCTGTTCGGCCGGCTGCGGGGGCAATCATGGGGGTCAAACGGGGGCGTGGCAGAGGCCTCTTCATCACCTTCGAGGGCATCGAAGGAAGCGGGAAAACGACCCAGCTTGCCGGGGCGGCGAAGCTCCTGCGGGAGGAGGGCTACCGGGTGCTCGAGACCCGGGAACCGGGAGGCACGCTCTTCGCCGAGCGCATTCGAGAGATGTTACTCGGCCATCCTGCGGACTCGCCGTCAGCCGAGCCCATCGCGCCGGAATGCGAAACGTCCTTGATCCTGGCCAGCCGCAGCCAGCATGTAGCCCGGGTCATCATGCCGGCACTCCGAGAGGGGACGGTCGTGTTATGCGATCGGTTCTCGGACTCCACCCTGGCCTATCAGGGCTACGGGCGGGGGCTGGACCTGGATGTCCTGAGCGACCTCAACCGGTTCGCGACCGCCGGGCTGACGCCAGACCTGACGCTCCTGTTCGACCTTCCCGTCCCTGTCGGACTCGGGCGGCGTCGCCAGAAAGAGATGGAACAGAATCGGTTGGATCGGGAGCCCCCACACTTTCACGAACGGGTGCGGCAGGGGTTCCTGGAGTTGGCCGCCCGACATCGTCGGCGGATTCGGGTGCTTGACGGGAGCCCTGATCCAGAGACGGTCGCCAGGCAAGTCAGGACCATCCTCAGAAAGTTCTTACAACGACGTAAGAAGCCCGTGCCGCGTCACAATCCTTAACCCATGCCGTTCCTCGACCTCATCGGACACGAACGACCAACCGCGATCTTGAAAGCCTCGATTCTCCACGACCGGGTGGCCCACGCGTATCTTTTCTTCGGAGAAGATCGCATCGGAAAGCGGCTCGCCGCCCTACGCTTCGCCCAGGCCATCAACTGCGAGATCGACTACGGCCCCGGTGGTCCCGACGCTTGCGGTGCCTGCCGGTCCTGCCGCCAGATCGAGGCCCGGACCCATCCGGACTTCCTGCTGATCGAACCGGATCAGGAGCAGGCCAACCCGCAAATCAAAATTGAGCAGATCCGGGAATTGGAGCAGCAGCTCGTCTATCACCCCCTCGTCGGCCGACGAAAGGTGTGCCTCATTGACGAAGCCGATCGGATGACGCCGGGGGCAGCCAATGCGCTGCTCAAAACCCTGGAGGAGCCGCCGGATCATAGCCTCCTGCTCCTGATCACGAGCCGGCCGTCCGCTCTGCTTGCCACCGTGCGATCCCGCTGCCAGGGGATCCGCTTTGTCGCGCCCGCTCGGGCTGATGTGGAGACCGCCCTGAAGACGACACGCCGGATCCCGCCCGCCGACGCGCGCTTCTTGGCGATGGTCACGCAGGGGCGGATCGGTCAGGCGCTGGAGACCGATCTGGCTGCAACCCGTGTGCAACAGGACGAGTTCAGCACCCTCACCTCCGCCAAGTCTCTCCATTCCGTGGGCACGCTGCTCACGGCGGCAGAGGCGCTGTACCGATCGGACCGCGCGCCGGAGGCGCTGGAATGGATCGTGCGGTGGATCCGGGACCTGATCCTGGTCTCCGTCGGCGCCGATCCGGACCACCTGCTGAATCGGGACCGGCTTCCCCAGTTGGAGGAAGCGGGCCGTGGACTCCGGCCCGACGCCCTGCTGGACCTGCTCGCGGACATCGAAACGATCCAGCAGGCCGCGACACGGAACGTGAACCTGCAGATGGCCTTGGAGACGATCCTGCTGCGTCTGCGTGACGCCATCAAGGCACCGACCGACGGCCATTTGGCCAGGTAATCTGGCTTTCCATAGCCGCAACCTGTTATCTTTTATCCGATTCCCGTATGAGCAAGACGTTCTACATCACGACCCCCATCTACTACGTCAACGACGTGCCGCATATCGGCCACGCCTACACGACCGTTGCGGCCGACGTGGTGGCCAGATACTACCGGCTCCGAGGGTACGATGTGTTCTTTCTGACCGGCCTGGATGAACACGGCCAGAAGGTCCAGCAGGCCGCCGCCAAGGCCGGGATTGATCCCAAAGCCTATTGCGATCAGCTTGCTCCCAAGTTTCAGAATCTGTGGACACGCTTACACATCTCAAACGACGCCTTCATTCGGACAACGGACAGCCAGCATGAGGCCTATGTCCGGACGATGCTCGAGGCGCTGAACAAGAAGGGGCTCATCTACCAAAAGGCGTATGTCGGCTGGTACTGCACCTTCGATGAGCGCTTCTGGACCGAGAAAGATGTGGAGAATGGCCTGTGCCCGGATTGCAAGAGGCCGGTGGAGCGTCTCAGCGAGCAGAATTATTTCTTCCGCATGAGTCAATATCAGTCTGCCCTCGTCGATTACATCTCGGCACACCCGAACTTTATCCAACCGGTCTTCCGCAAACATGAGGTCCTTGGATTCCTGAAGTCCAAGGAGTTGGGGGACCTTTCGATCTCGCGCCCGAAGTCCAGATTGTCCTGGGGGATCGAGCTGCCGTTCGATCACAACTTTGTCACGTATGTCTGGTTTGATGCGCTGGCAAACTATCTTTCCGCCCTTGAGTATCTGACTCCCCTCGAGAAAAAAGCGGAGTTCTGGCCCGCTGATGTTCATCTGATCGGCAAGGACATTTTGACGACCCATGCCGTCTACTGGTCCACTATCCTGATGGCGCTGGAGCGACCGTTGCCCAAGACCATCTTCGCGCACGGATGGTGGACCGTGAACGGCGAGAAAATGTCCAAGAGCCGAGGGAACGTCGTAGACCCGTATGCCGTCGTTGACGAACTTGGCGCGGATGCCTTCCGGTACTTCCTTCTGCGAGAGATTCCGTTCGGCCATGACGGTGACTTCTCGAGAGAGGCCCTGATCGGACGCATCAACACGGACCTGGCAAACGACTTGGGCAACCTTTTGCATCGCACCTTGACGATGATTGAACGGTTTGCGAAGGGGACCGTCCCTCAGCCGAAGGAAGAAGCCAGAGTAGACCACCTGCTTCAGCATCACGCGGCTCAGCTTCCGGACTTGGTCAAAGACCATCTTGAGAAGCTGGAGTTCAACAGGGCCTTGGAATCGATTTGGGGAGTCGTGCAGATCGGGAATCAGCACATTGACAAGAATGCTCCCTGGAACTTGGCCAAGAAGGTGGAGCACAGGGGGGTGCTGGACACGGTCCTGTATGATGCGGCAGAGGCCCTTCGTCTTGTTGCTCTCGTGCTTTATCCGTTCATGCCGCAAGCATCCGAGGAAATGAAACGGCAACTCGGGCTCATGTTGAACTTCTCGAAGCCGTTACTTTCCGGAGACATCAAATGGGGCGGCTTGCTCCCCGGTACGCCGATCGCCAAGGGTAAACCCCTCTTCCCGAGAATCGAGACCACCAAGCCACAAGGAGATGTGCGCGTGAGCCAAGACCAACCGTCAACAGCCATCCCTTCTCCAATCGCAGCGCCGCAGCAGGGCAGCGGAGCGCCACCGATCACCATCGAGGACTTCCGGAAAGTCCAGCTCAAGGCGGCGAAAGTGCTGAGCGCCGAACGGGTGCCGAAGTCGGAGAAGCTGCTGAAGCTCCGGGTGGACCTGGGCGGCGAGCAGCTTCAGATCGTGGCCGGGATCGGCAACAAATACGAGCCCGAGAGCCTCATCGGTCGTCGCGTCGTGGTCGTCGCCAATCTCAAGCCGGCCAAGCTCATGGGGGTCGAGTCGCAAGGGATGGTGCTGGCCGCCGGTGACAAAGAGGTGGTCGGGCTGGTGACCATTCTGGAGGACGTGGAGCCGGGGACCAAAGTAAAGTGAGGGGCGCGATGGCCAGGCTGATCCATCCGTGCTCGCGCACCGCGCACGTGACGAGAGGGGCTCGGAGGGCAGGTGGCCTCACGTGCTCGCGCATCGCGCACACAAGATCAATTATAGATTTCTTAAATAGCGGGCGGTGCTCGCTGGACGCGCGCAGTCTGAGGCCACCTGCCCTCCTGCCCGCTTAGAGGTGGCAGAGGTAGGAGGAGGACCAACACGGGCACCCTTCCAATGGAACTTTGGCCAAGAAGGCAATAAGATGCGCGTATGAGGGGATCAGCCAGGCCACCGCTTTTGGAAGAACGTGGGAAAGTTAGGAGAAGCAGGAAAGAGCCTGCGGTGAGGAAACTCGAAACTCCCTTCCTGGCGAGTGCGCTGTTCATGATGAGCGTCGCGTATGCGGCTGAGGAGAGCCCTCCCCGGCTCCTGACTGAGCCCGTGGCGACCGATGTGATGGTCCGCGTCGTGGCACACGGGGCGATGGTGCTGGGAGATGAGGTGGGCGGGGCCCGCGTGACGATCACAGACGTGGCCACGGGGCGGCTGCTGGCCTCCGGCCTTCAGCTTGGAGAGCCGGGCGATCAGAATCAGATCATGCGCACTCCACGCCTGATGGAGGAACCTCGCTATTCATCCCGCCCGTCCGGCTCGTTCCATACCACGCTCCATCTCGACCGGCCGACCCTCGTAGAAATTGCGGCACAAGGCCCGTTGAGCTACCCGTCTGCGATGCAGCGCGCCAGCAAAACCGTGCTGCTCATCCCCGGACGTGACCTCACGCAGGACGGCATCGTGTTGGACCTGAACGGCTACATAGTCCAGATTGAGAACCCGCCCCCCGGCGAGTCGCTGATGGCTAAGGACGACGTGAAGCTGAAAGCTTCGGTCCGGATGTTGTCCGGGGCGCCGGTCCGACCGCACGGCGACTGGGACTCGCGAAAGGCGACGATCTATGGTGAAGTGCTGGTCGGTGACCGCGTGATCGAGCGGCTCCCGATGTTGTACGCCGGCGAAAAAAGCAGCTTCGAGGCGCCGTTCTTTGTGCCGTCGCCGACCGAGGC
>WNEW01001923.1_pt1 | contig 19847 bp, 19 predicted proteins | sample 5399891 | NCBI WGS metagenome assembly WNEW01 (sample SAMN13153336, study PRJNA577476) | soil metagenome | isolation source: 40 cm grassland meadow soil pre-rain plot 5 | place: USA:California | collected 2015-09-08 | reverse complement strand
ATCCATTACGCCGGCACCGTTACGCCAGGCTGTCTTTCTTGATCGCGATGGCGTGCTCAACGAACCTGTCGTGCGGGACGGAAAACCCTATCCCCCGGCATCGGCGGCCGAACTCCAGATCCTTCCGAACACAGCCGACGCGTTAGCACGTCTGAAACAGCGGGAATTTCTTCTCCTGGTGGTTACCAATCAGCCGGACGTCGCGCGAGGAACACAGAAGCGTGAGGTCGTAGAGGAAATCGGGCGCCACCTCCGCGCAACGCTTCCGGTAGATGATGTCTTGACCTGTTTCCACGACGATCAGGATGCGTGCGATTGTCGCAAACCACGCCCCGGTCTCCTGTTGCGTGCGGCGACCCAGTATGGAATCGATCTGAGCCGGAGCTATCTCGCGGGCGACCGGTGGCGGGATATCGATGCGGGCGCAAACGCCGGGTGCCGCACGATCTGGATCGATCGCGGCTACGACGAACGTCCTCCCGCCTCTGCGCCCGATGCTCGTGTTGCCTCTTTGCCGGAAGCCGTCGATTGGATCTTGAAAAACGCTGCGGGGCTTGCATGACACGTCTATCGGACCTGAAGGTAAAGCTCTTTGCCGACGGCGCCGACAAGGCCCAGATCCTGAAATTCCACGCCAATCCGCTCATCCGTGGTTTCACAACAAATCCAACGCTGATGCGAGCAGCCGGCGTGAACAATTATGAGGCTTTCGCGCGTGAGATTTTAGAGGTGGTACATGACCGTCCGATTTCCTTCGAAGTCTTTGCCGATGACTTTCGAGAGATGGAACGGCAAGCCCGAAAAATTGCAGCCTGGGCGGAAAATGTTTACGTAAAAATTCCGATCACAAACACGAAGCGGCAATCTTCAATGGAGCTGGCCAGCGAGTTGGCCCATTCCGGAGTGAAGGTCAACGTCACTGCCGTCCTCACCCTGGATCAGGTTCGCGCGGCCGCCGACGCGTTGAGCGGCGGGGCTCCTGCAGTGATCTCCATATTCGCTGGACGGATCGCAGATACTGGTCGAGATCCGGTGCCGACAATCGCAGCCGCAGTGGATCTGGTCTCCGCGCACCCGAACATCGAGCTGATCTGGGCGAGTCCCCGCGAGCTGCTGAATATCTTTCAGGCCAGCGATGCCGGATGCCACATCATTACTGTTCCTGAAAACGTTCTGGCGAAGCTTGACGCCATCGGAAAAGACCTGCACGAGTTTTCTCTCGAAACTGTGAGGATGTTTCATAACGATGCCGCCAGGTCCGGTTATCAGTTGTAGCCGAAGAAATCGGGGAAGGAACACAAAAGGCACAAAAAAGATTCTTTTGTGTAACAAGGCTGCAACTTTTAGTTTTTTGGACAAAGTTTTCGGCGCAGCACATTCCCCTCCTCGCAGAGGAGGGGTGTCCGCGACATCAAAAAAAATGGATCCGTTCCGATCTGTCGCGGACGGGGTTGGTCAGTTCGGCACGCCTTCGAAGGCCAGCCGAACTGACCACTAACTACGGCTTCGCGCTATCGCGCTCGCGCTTCGCGCCCGTCCGCGCCGCTTTGTGGCTTCGCGGCATTTTCTTGATGGCGCAGCCTCCCCTCCTCTGCGAGGAGGGGAATATGACGCATTCAAGTTCCGTCCAAACGGCAACATCATCGACATTTGGTTGCGGCGTAGCCGCGCTATGCCTTTTGTGTTCCTTTCCCGATTTTGTGGCGGGCCACGACCACGAAACCGAAAGCTTCCTCGCGATCAAAAAAGATCCGGTCCATGAATCGCGCGGTCGCTGCGACTCCAACAATAGCCGGCACAATGAACGGCAGTGCCCAAAGACGCGGTCGGTGCTGGGCCGGGAACTCATGGCCGAGCTTGCCGAGTTGCTGTGCTGTCCTCCCGATGCGGGCCACACGGAACGCAAGATAGCTGTTCAGTTTATGTGCCAGCAGGCTCCACAAACTGCCGACCTGCTCAATATGTTCGATGGCGAGCCCCGCTTCGCTCAGCAGCACACGTAATCCGTGCGGGGTAAAACGGAAATAATCGTGGGGCTCTTCGTGCAACCCGGCTGTTGCTTCAAATATCGCCTGATGCTCGATACCAAGATACTCATCGACATGGGGCCGGAAAATCAGCTCGAACTGCTTCTGACCGCAGCCCACATCAAGCAGCCTTCCGTGGGCTCTTGGCGCAACTGCCTCGAGCGCGCGATACAGCAGCGACCACTGCAGATCAACCCAATCAGATACCCCACGTAAGAAACGCATGTCTGCCCCGCTCCCAGAGGGAGAGGTGATTTTCGCCTTGGACTGCGACAAGATACAATTACCTTCCATGGAAGATCGAACCTACAAGGAAGCGGGGGTTGATTCCGCACAGCAGGACCGGATCATGCACAACCTCACGTATTGGGTCGAGCGGACCTTTGCGTTCCGGCCCAATTCGGTGAAATTACCGCTGGGTTACTTCGCCAACGTCATTGATCTTGGAAACGGTTCCGGTATCGCCGTATCTACCGACGGAGTCGGCACGAAAATTATTGTCGCCGAGATGATGAACAAATACGACACCATCGGTATCGACTGTGTCGCCATGAACGTCAATGACGTGCTCTGCGTCGGCGCCACTCCCATAACGCTGCTGGACTATATTGCCGTCGAAGCCCCGCACGACGACCTCATGGGTCAACTCGTTCAGGGACTGTACAAGGGCGCGGAGCTCGCCAAGGTAACCATTCCGGGTGGAGAAATCGCTCAGGTCCGGGAAATGATCCACGGCGTACGCGAAGGCTACGCGTTCGATCTCGTGGGCACCGCCGTTGGCACCATTGATCTTTCGCGAATCCTCACCGGCCGGGACACCAGGGATGGCGACATCATTGTGGGACTGCGCTCCACGGGCGTGCACAGCAATGGCCTGACGCTGGCGCGCCGGATCTTCTTCACGGTTCAAAATTGGAGCGTGGACAAATACCTGAGCGAACTCGGACGAACCATTGGAGAAGAGCTGCTCGAACCGACCCGCATCTACGTCAAAGAAGTTGTCGCGATGCTTGAAGCCAATTTGAACATCAAGGCAATGGCGCACATTACGAGCACCGGCTTCTTGAACATGAGCCGGGCCGCTTCCGATGTCAGCTACGTGATCGATAGCTTGCCCGAACCCCATCCTGTTTTCAGGCTGATTCAACACTACGGCGCGATTTCAGACGAGGAGATGTTTTTCACTTACAACATGGGCATCGGCTTTTGTGTGATTGTCGCGCCCGAGGCTGCCGACGTGGTTCGCCGCATCGCGCACGATCACGGCGTGGAAAGTCACCTCATCGGCCACATCGCCGCCGACGGAAAGAAAGAAGTCCGGGTACCGCAATACCGGCTGCTTGGTTCAGACGGCAAATTCCGGAAAAGTTGATGCGCAAACAAGTTGCCGAGCTCGAACCAGCAGATGTCGAATTGTTCGTTCCGCATGATGATGTTGCCGACCCTGAAGTCTCGATCGTCATTCCAGCTTTAAACGAAGAGCTCACCATCGGCCGGTTCGTCGATTGGTGCCGCCAGGGTCTCCGCGAAGCGAATGTCCGCGGCGAAATCATTATCGTCGACAGTTCTTCAGACAGGACCGCGGAGATCGCGCTCTCGAGAGGAGCGCGAGTTCTCAAGACGCCCAAGCGCGGATTGGGCCGCGCCTACATCGATGCGCTGCCGTTCATCCGCGGTGAATACGTCCTGATGGGCGACGCCGACTGCACATACGATTTCCGCGAACTCCGATCCTTTATGGAGCGTTTTCGCAGCGGCTACGAATACGTGATGGGATCCCGCTTTCAAGGTTACATTGAACCAGGTTCCATGCCGCCGCTCCACCGATATTTGGGAACGCCGGTGACAACCTGGATTTTGAATTTTCTGTACCGCAGCCGTTTTTCCGACATTCACTGTGGAATGCGCGGAATCACTCTCGATGCGCTTCGAAAAATGGACCTTCAGTCCCAGTCCTGGGAATACGCTTCGGAAATGGTTCTGAAATCGGTTCGCATGGAGCTGCGCACGGCCGAGGTACCGGTTCGCTTCCTAAAAGATGCGCAGGGGCGCTTGAGTCACCACAAGCGCTCCGGCTGGTTTTCACCGTGGCAGGCGGCCTGGATCAACCTCAAGGCCATGTTCATTCATGGTGCCGACTTCTTCCTTTTTCGTCCGGGGCTGCTATTGCTGTTGGTCGGTCTCTTGCTGACTTTTCCGGTGAGTCTCGGTCCCGTCACCGTCGGCCCGATTACATTCTCGCTGCACTGGATGCTTCTGGGCCTGGTTCTTTGCGTCTTAGGTCTGCATGGAATTTATGTGGGAGCCATCGCGCGGCTGTTTTCCGATTATTCGGGTGAGACGACGCGACGCTGGCTATCGAGGTTCTCCTATACGCGATCGGTTGTGCTGAGCGCTGTTGTTGTCGCGAGCGGTATCGGTCTGGGAATTCCATTGGTTGTCCGCTACATTCGCTCCGGCTTCCGCCTGTCCGCAATTTTTCCCGCAGATCATCTTGCCGTTGCCGGACTGTTGTTGGTGATCGGCGGATTTATGAATTTCACTTTTACTTTGGCAATCCATGCGGCCGCCGCGAACCTTAAGCGGAAGTGAGAGCGCGCGTCCGGAACGCACGCGTGAACGGGCATACGGGGAAAATTATCAGCCTACGCTGGTCGACCGGTTTGGCGTCTGGTTGTCGGGACATCAAATCAGGAGGCATGCCGGTCCCTTTCGCGGAAAAGAAATTGGCGACTTCGGCTGCGGGTATCAAGCGGGTTTCGTTCGATCCGTCCTGCCGGAAGTTCACCGAGCCGTGGTGGTCGATTCGGCTTTGGCTCCCGATCTAAAACAACAGGCGAAGATCACCGCTATCGAAGGAGACCTGCCGGACGTGCTGTCCGCGATATCTGACGGCAGTCTCGACATCATATTGGGTATCTCGGTTCTCGAGCATTTATGGGATCCGTTGGTGCTCATTGAAGAGTGCCTGCGCATCGTTCGTCCGGAAGGAATTTGTCTGTTCAATGTGCCGTCGTGGAGGGGGAAACGGTTTCTGGAATACTCCGCTTTCCGTCTCGGCCTCAGCCCGAGAGACGAAATGGACGACCATAAAATGTATTACGACGTGAAAGACTTATGGCCGTTGCTGGTCCGTGCCGGATTTTTGCCGAGCCGGATTCGCTGCTTCTCTCATAAGTTTGGATTGAACACCTTCGCAGTTTGCACCGCCCATCGCCGCGCCGAAAGATGACGGACGTTCAACGCTATTTCATCGCCGGGGGCGCAGGATTTATTGGGAGCCATTTCACGGATCGGCTGCTTCGAGACTCATCAGTGGTCGCCGTCACAATCTATGATAATTTCTCATCCGGCCGCGAATGGCATTACCAGCAGCATCTCTCAGATTCTCGATTTCGGGTAGTTCGCGGCGACGTTAAGGATCTGGAACTTCTTACCAGGTCGATGCGCGGACACGACGTCGTGATCCATCTCGCCTCCAATCCGGACATCGCACGGGCGGTCGCGGAACCCGAAGTCGATTTTTGGGAAGGAACGTATCTCTCGAATAACATTCTCGAAGCAATGCGGCGGTCTGAGACAAAAATCATTCTTTATGCGTCCGGCAGCGGAGTCTACGGCGATTTGGGAGAAAACGCGATTGATGAAGATCACGGTCCGCTGATACCCATTTCCACCTACGGCGCGAGCAAACTCTCAGGCGAAGGGCTCATCAGCGCGTATTGTCATCTTTTCGATCTGACCGGGCGCGTGTTCCGTTTCGGAAACGTTGTCGGGCCAAGGCAAACGCACGGTGTGGGATTCGATTTCCTGCGCCGGCTGGCGGCCAACCCGCGGAAGTTGCAAATTCTGGGCGATGGCAAGCAGAGCAAGTCTTATATTCACGTTCAGGATATCGTTGAGGCCGTTCTGCTGGCAGCGCAGCGGTCCACAGAAAGATTTGCGGTTTACAATGTGGCGACGGATTACATCACCGTGAGGGAAATCGCGCACCTTGCAGTCGAGTGTACGGGCCTTGACCCGGGCAATGTTGAGTTCGAGTATTCCGGAGGCGATCGCGGCTGGAAAGGCGACGTTCCGGTTGTGCGCCTCGATACGAATCGTATTCGCAGTCTGGGCTGGGTCTACCGCTTCAATTCCCGCGAGGCACTACGCGACTCGATGCTGTCGATGATGAAAGATCTCAAAGCAGGACGGTTATGATGACTTCTGCGAGGCGTGACGACTGGGAGCGCCACTGGCAACAATATGCGGATACCGCCGAAAAGAATCCGGCACAGAATTATCGTCGTGAAATCATCTTGTCTTTGCTCGATCTTGCGGGAGCTGGAGAAGGCTCACGCATCATCGATATCGGCAGCGGGCAGGGCGATATGGCGGCGGCAATTCGGGCCAGATTCCCCGCCGCCGAAATTCTGGGATTGGAGTTGTCGGAAGCGGGCGTGGGAATTTCCCGCCGCAAGGTGCCGGGCGCGCGATTCGTCCAGCGCAATCTGCTGGACGAATCCAGAGTGCCGGCTGACCAGAGCGGATGGGGCACTCATGCGGTCTGCTCCGAAGTCATCGAACATCTGGACGATCCGGGACTCCTGCTGAAAAACGCGCGAGCTTACATGGACGAAGGGTGCTGTTTGATATTAACCGCTCCGGGCGGACCGATGTCTGCTTTCGATACTTACATCGGGCATCGGAGACATTGGCAGCACCGTGACATTGAACTCCTTTTGCGCGACGCCGGTTACCGACCCGAACTGGTGACCGGCGCTGGATTCCCCTTCTTCAATCTGTATCGCTGCCTGGTTATTCTTCGCGGTAAGAAGCTGATCCGGGACGTCAGCGCGGGCCCGGCGCAAATCGCTTCGCCTGCAGCGCGAACCGCAATGGCCGTGTTTCAGCGGCTGCTTCGGCAAAGTCTCAATTCCTCGCGCCGCGGGTGGCAGATGATTGCGAAGGCTCGGGTATGAACGTCGTTCCGGTGCAGAGTACAGCATGGCTTCTGCTGCTGGGCCTCTTTGCCTGTTATCTGGCACTGGCCCCAGGCACAACCGACGGCAGAGGCTATGTCCCCGAGGACAGGGAAGCCGCACTCCAGATGCTCGCCAGTTTCAATGCCCTGGTAAAAGGACGGCCTGTACCCCCCGTTGCGTGGACGCGACACGGGCCTGTCCCACTGCTTTTCGATCTACCATTTGTCAGGCTCGGAAAACTCTTCGTGTCTCCGGATTTTGTGCTCTCACTCGAGCCAATACTCTTCACGGCCGCTTTATTAATGCTCCTCTATGTTTGGTTAAGACATCTTTGCACGCCTGGAATGAGCCTTCTGCTAACGCTTATCGGAGCTTTCGGAACCATGCTCTGGCCTTATGCGTACATCGGTCTTGAAACTAAACAATCGTTCTTTGTCTTCCTTGCGGGCTATCTGGCTTTGGCGAAACCGAAATTTGGAACGTGGCCACAGCTCGTTCTGTTTTCGGTGGTTTGTGCGCTCGCGATTTCGGCTAAGTCAACTGGCATCGTGCTGGGCCCGGCCATCGCGTACCTGGTTTACGTTCGGTTTCGCGGTGAGTGGCGATCCCGGTGGAAAGAGGCATTGGCGGCGTGCTCGATCATCGCCGGTATCTGGATGTTGAGCGTTATCGGATGGCGATGGTTCTGGGATCCGAGGGGAGGGGGAGTGAACGCCTTCGCGCAATGGATGTCTAATTCGCCCTTTCAGTTATTCACAAATCCCATCGGCATTCTCGGCTCTCCAAACAAGGGCTTTTTCATTTTTGCGCCCGTAATCATGTTGGTCGTCTATGCCGCTCCGCGCACACTGCGGACGAACAAGGAAATCACTATTTTCGGATTGCTGGTGACCGCGTGTATCGTGGCCTTCCTATCGACTTTGGTCATCACAGCGGACGAAGTGTGGGGACAGCGATTTCTGCACGTTGCGATCGCCCCACTGTTGCTTGTCATCGGGTCGGCTTGGCCTCGCTTCGAGTGGCGTCGACACATCGTTCTGCTTCTCCTGGGCTTTGTGGGTGTGGCAATTTCGTTTCTGGGAGCCTTTTATTATTACGGCGCTCGGCCCGGGGCCTCTGAGGCTGCCAGTCAAAACACGCTGGAATGGCTCTCTGGAGACAGTGTGTGGAATGAAGTCGTTTTCGATGCCCGGCTCTTCAACGTCTGGATGACAGGTGGTACCGAGCCGGTTCTCTGGACTCCCGCACACGTGTGGGCATGGACGCCGCCGAAGGATGCCATGGGGTGGAAGAGCATTAACCTGCGCGATTATGCTCAGCCCCAATCATTCTTGCTGTATCACTGGAACGCGCAGCTAGATGGGTCCAACTTGCTCGTGTTCAGGATTTGCGCGATTTCGGTAATCTTGGGCCCTCTCCTTCTTCTGTGGGTTATTGCGAAAACGACAGGCTTAAGTCCCCAGCGTCAGAGCGCGCAGCGAAATCCGATGGCGCCGGAGCAGCTCGGCGAAATCGCGGTCCGTCAGACGCGCGAACCGCCGGATCTCCCGGCGTGACCGCCACATTTCGGGAAGCAATTTCAAACCAGACCAATACGCCTTCAATATCATCAGCGCGAGGCGGCTGTGTGAACATTCCGCGGCGTATTGGCCCGAAGAACCGATCATGAATATCGAACCGTATGCGTGATAGGCCAGGCGCAACACTGTAAAGAACGGCGACATCAGGAGCAGCGAAAGCGGAAGGATTTTCACTGCGACGAAAATGCGATTCCGCTCGATAAGGAATGCCTTCAAAGGCGAAAACTCACCGGCAGTCGCGGAGTGAACGTGATAGACGATGGCCGCGGGCATATAGAGACACTTCCAACCGGCGAGCCTGCCGCGGAGACCGAGATCCGCATCGTCGCCGTAAGCAAAGAAGTGCTCGTCGAAGAGACCGATCACCTCGAGCATCTCGCGGCGGTAGACCGCAGCAGCGGCATCCGGAAAAAGAACTTCCTCGCGCTGATCGAATTGACCTCGATCGGGTTCGCCCGAACCCCTGCCGTGATTCAAGCCATCGGGATAGATTAAATGCCCCGCCTTATCGATGCGTTTTCGATCGTTGTAAAAGAGGATCTTGCTCGCGCACATTCCGATCGAATCATCCGATTCCATACCCCCGACCAGCTCTTCGAGCCAGCGCCGGTCCGCCTCCGCGTCATTATTTAACGTCGCGATGTAGCGGCCCCTCGCAACTCTGATGCCGGCATTGCAGCCGCCGGCAAACCCCTGGTTGGATGGCAGACAAACGACGCGGAGCCGCGGCTCGCTAAGGCTGTTTAAAAATTCGAGCGAGCCGTCTGTAGATGCGTTATCCACAACGATCAATTCGAAATCTGAAAATGTCTGAGCCCAGAGAGAATCGAGACAACCCGCGAGAAGTCCGCGGCGGTTCAAATTCACAACCACGACACTGACTTGCGGTTTCACTTCTTCTTCGCCTCGATCATGACTGTTGCCCCCCGGCCAAAGGCGGACTCCAGCAGGACGACCGGATAAGCACAGGTGACAAGCAGCAAGTACGCCAGGTGACGAAACCATTCCACCGGCCGCGATTCACGAACATTTCGTTTTCGATGACGAACGCTGCGGCTTACCGGATCGAGTGAGGGGAAAATACTTGAAATGAGGGCAGGAGCGTTGTCGCGCAAATTGAAATGACGGATTCGAGTCACAGCGAAGCCCGAATCCGCCAGCAGCTTGAGTATCGAATTTCTCGAATAGTCGATGACATGGCGAGGTATATCCAATCCGTACCAGCGCGCACCAAATATTTTGAATTGCCAGCTTTCGATATTGGGCACCTGCAGAATCGCCGCCCCAGCCGGTCTCAGCACGCGGGCCACTTCGGCCAGAACAGCGCGCGGATTGGAGACGTGTTCCATCACATGAAACAAGGTCACAATGTCGAACGCCTGATCGGGAAACTGCACATCCTCCAGCGATCCAACGGCAACGTCGACGGCGTTTTCGATTTTGGCGATCTTTGCCGCCTCGGCTGAAAAATCCACACCAGTCACGTGGATGTGGTCGCGAAGCGCGAATTTGCGGTAAATGGATTCCAGCTTTTTCAGGGTGCCGGATTTCCGCGCGTTCCACCAATAGTCCGCGGGATAAAAGCGTGCAATTTCGGCGTTGTCCGGCATCGGATACAAAAACAAACAGCGGCAGGCTTCACACGAGTGCAGCGTAAATGTCTTGGATGTGGACTCGAAAAGGAGATCGGTTCCGCTGAGCGCAGGAGCTGTTACCGGATTCAAACAGACCGGACAACTCATTGAAGCGCAAATGTGAGAACGATGCGAATACTCCGGTTTCCCGGCTTAAACGACCACTTCTTGACGGCTTCAAGCACGGCGTTGTTCAGCTCCGGTATTTGCGAATTTGCGACGGCCGCTGTTTTCACCGCGCCGTCCGGTCCGATATCGACACGCAGGGTGATATCGCCCGTTGTGCCTTTTCGGCGGAGCGCCTCGGGATAGTCAGGATAAACCGTTTCCAGAACCTCAAGCGGAGCCCGGCTTTCAATTGAGTAACTGATACGGCCTTCCGGAACCGGCGGAGGAGGAGCGCTGGGTTTTGGCGGAGGTTCGCGGCGCTGCGCCTCCGCTCGAGCCTGCTGCTCGATTGTGTCAAGCTGGCGCTGATCCATTTCGCGGCGGGCGGTCTCAATTTTTCGTCGAATCGCGGAGATCATCACACTATACCGTTCGCCTGCCGACCGGCTGAAATGGGGCAAATCCGCCGCAATGTTGATGTCGCGCAATGCACGGTCCGACTGCCCCAGCGCGACCTCTACGTTCGCGCGGATCTCATAAAAATGATCCGCGAATTCCGGCTCCAACTCCAGGGCCTTCGCCACTGCCGGCGGACTCTTCTCCGGCTGGCCATCGAGCGCATAAACCCGCGCCAGTTCGGCATAGGCTCGTCCCATTAGCGGAAGCAGTTGAACCGCTCGTTCTAAAGCGGCGACCTGCGCGTGTATATCCTTCGGGTTCTGCAGTTCCATTATCGCGCCAAAGTGGTATTGCACCAGACCGTGATCCGGAAGTTCACGCGTCGCCCGATCAAGCGTGCGGCCCGCTTCCGCCAGCGGCCGCGAAAATCGAGTGATAATGGCGCGGGCGGCGCGCGCATCTTTCGAGTCGGCGTTGTACCAACGCGACGCATCGGCATGACGCTCTGTCGCCAGCAGCAGGTCCCCGCGATGAATCGCAAGCCTCGCCATGTCGGCTCCGGACGCCTTGATCACAGCAGCAACTGGTGGCGGTTTGAGGGGCGTTTCAACATAGCTCTTCAATCTCGAATCCATCGCCTCATCGGTCGCGATTACCGGCGCTTGCTCAGATTCCATGCGGAGCGACTGGAGAAATTGCCGGATGAGATCCGGCTTTTCCTCGAGCAAAATACGAAGAAGCCGATACGATTCGGTCCGGAAAGCGCCTCCCGGATCATCGTCGTTATATGTGGCGCTTGGAACGATGGTCACGACATCAGCGGCGCTGAATCCCTCTTGCTCGGACACAGCCTTGGTATCTGCCGATCGGCCAACCTTCCTCACATACTCCGCTGCGCCTTCCGACAGCCAGAATGGACGCCACAACGTGTACCGCTCGAACAAGAGGTGGCCGAGCGCGTGACCGGCATCGTTGGCAATGTCATCGGGAGATTTGTCTTTCGCTACGAGAAACGTCCGATCCGGCCCGCGAAGCAAATAGGCGGACTTCCTCAATTGTTCCTCACCCTGCGCGTGCGGCAATGCCTCGATGAAATCCTGCTCGTTATTGAAGAGAAAAATCTCGATGGGAAACTGCCGGGCCGGCACTTTGCCGAAGGCTTGAGACAGTGCGGCAACACGATTCTCGAAGTCGGAAATCAGGCGGCGGCCTTTGGCTTCATTGATATCGGAGAACAACAGGAAGTGCTCGGAAGACATTTCGAACCATTTCGCATCCTTCGCTTGAAGTGCTGGAATTCGCGCCAGCAGATACAAAAATGTCAGCCCAATTACACGGTATCGCATCTCCCAAATTGTAGCGCACCGGCACCGCAACCATGCTCTAATCAATAGCTATGAAGACCAGCGAAATTCTGCAGGCTTGGAAGATGATTCTTGCCGGCCGGGCTCCTTCTTTATCCATCGAAATTACGAAGGAATGTCCATTGATCTGCCCGGGCTGTTATGCGTACGGCAGCGAACACCTCGGCGGCGGCACCCTTCTGCGGCAGGTCAGCGATTACAAGGGTAAAGAACTGGTATACCGGGTCATGCAGCTGGTCGATGAACACCGGCCGCTGCACGTTTCACTCGTGGGCGGTGAACCGCTCGTCAGATTCCGGGAATTGAATGAGATCCTGCCGCAACTCAACGAACGGCACATTCGCACCCACGTCGTAACCAGCGCCGTCCGGGAAATCCCGTGCGAGTGGCAGCGATTGAAAGATGTAAAGGTCATTGTCTCCATCGATGGTCTGGCTCCTGAACATGACGAACGCCGCCGACCGGCGACATACGATCGCATTCTGAAAAGTATCGATGGCCGCAAAATCACGGTCCACTGCACGGTCACACGTCAGATGACGGAGCGGCCCGGTTACCTCGCCGAATTTGTGAAGTTCTGGTCCGAACGCGCGGAGGTTGAAAAGATCTGGATGAGCTTGTTTACCCCCCAGATCGGCGAGACCAGCCACGAGATCTTGCCGGCGGCTGCGCGGCGGCAGGTCGTCGAAGATTTGCTCGAACTCCGCAAGATGTATCAGAAGCTCGATATGCCGACGGCAGTCATTGAAGGTTTTCTGAACCCGCCGCCGAATCCCGATAAATGCATTTTTGCCAGGACCACCTACACGATTACCGCCGACTTGAAGACGCGAGTCGGCCCGTGTCAATTCGGAGGAAATCCTGATTGCTCGCAGTGCGGCTGCATCGCATCCGTAGGTCTTCATCAGATTGGACGGCATAAACTGGGCGGAGCCATTCCGGTTGCCTGGTTATACGACGCCTCGTACCGAATAGGCCGGACTGTCGCCTCAGCAAGAACTCAAATCACATGAGCGGACGCTGTAGGACATACCCATATTAACGGCTATCAGGAATGTACTTAAGCTCCCGGCGGAAGGATCGATGCTTTCAGCGGTGTCATGGGTATGCGAATGCGGCACTCACGTCAAAGTCATGTATGACACGAATGGCGTGACGATACCTATTTGCCCGGCCCCGCCCTGCCAGATCCGACACCCGGTCCGCGGAAAAATTAGTCACGTCTGGCTGGCCGGCGCCGACCAGCGTTGGCAACCCGTTGACACAACGCGATATATCGTACCGCCCGAGGCATAACGCAAGTTCACCCGGCGGCTGGCCGAAGACGTGCACCTGCTTCATGAGGGGGTGAATCGCATGTCAGCAGAGCCTAAAATTCCGCCACAACCGGATCGTCCTCCGTCAGGTTGGGCGGTATTCCGACGCCGGCTGCTCCTGGGTACTCTAGGCGTGATATTGCTGCTCATTGTCGGAGTGATGGGGTGGACGTGGATTGCCCTGCATTTCAGTTATTCCACCGGAGAACGGGTCGGCTACATACAGAAAATGTCGAAAAAAGGCTGGGTATGCAAAACGTGGGAAGGTGAGCTAGCCATGCTCAATCAACCGGGAGTGCCAGCTCAAATTTTCGAATTCACCGTTCGTGATGAAGCCGTCGCACAGAACATTATGAAATATGCAGGACAGCGCGTGAGTCTTACTTACAGCCAGCATCGCGGTATTCCGACGCGTTGTTTTGGGGAAACCGAATACTTTGTGACAGGTGTCACTCCGCTCGGTCCATAGATGTTCTGTGCTGCATCCGGCGGTTTAATTCGTGACGAATTGCCTCGCGTTGACGAAGTCGCTCTCCAATTTCGCAATGTTCATATCAAGTCGGGCTCGCTCTTCCTCGATGTGTTTTATTTGAAACGATTCTTTGACCATCGCACATTGTCCTTCATGGTTTCGATCGTCTCTTCTGCCTTGAAGCTGAGCTGCGGTTCGTTTCCTTGCCATCATGAACGGTTGGTCTTGGAACTTGCCTTCTAAGAAAAAGTCCGAATAAAGCCGCATAGGGACTGATCCCACAGGGAGAAGGCTTTTCTCCTCTCGGGAGAATTATCCCTGTTCGAGACCTTCCTGGTCTGCTCTTCAGGTGGTCACGGCATTCCACGTGCAATTAATTGTCTAGCTTTTTCCAGCGTTTCCGGAAGCGAATAACCGTATCCGGGCTACCACCATTGCGGCACGATGCTTGCAACCGAGAGTGGCCGTGTGAAAACGCCACCAGGAGTGAGGGGGGTTTATGAAGACAGGAACGGATGTCACGCACAGCGGCTTTTACGCATCAGCGTGTTGCCTAGTTGAAACGGGACTGCAAAAGGATGCGATGTTCCCTCGCTGTCCAAAATGTTTGGAGCTCACTATATGGACGGCTGTTACGCTGCCCGTGGCACCAAAAAATAAGAAGGCCGCGTAGCGTTAAGTTGACCGCGAAAAACCGCGAAGTTTTTTGCGTGCTGGCAGCTCCATTTTACGTCTTCTTATGATGGGGAGCGTTTTTCTTACCAGGCGGAAACACTCGGATGGCAGAGCCGGGACCAGACATGCAGCACGTCCCTGAACTCAACGTCGGTGATTTGGTATCAGAAAAGGCCGCGACCACCAAGCGTGTGGGCAGGGTGGTCCAGGTTTACGACTTTTCCGGTGAACGCCGCATTGTTGTCCGATTCGAGGATGGCTCGGAGGCCGTCTTTTTTGCATTTGAGCTTCTCAAGGAAACCTGAACACCTACATCAAAATCTGAACGATCGTGGTCGCTTAAATGCAGTAAATCCGACTGGAGTGCCGTCATCACTCCCAGTCTGTCTGCATGCGCCAAAAACTCACAGGCCGTGAGATCCACCACGAGCCTCACAAGCTATCTTCTGGGGTCTTCCGCTCCAGCTTCAGGTTGCTGGGCCCGGGCTTCGTGGCCGGCGCTTCCGACGACGACCCCTCCGGCATCGGAACCTATGCGGTAGCCGGGGCTTCATTCGGCTACGCCACGTTGTGGACTGCGTTATTCACATTCCCCCTGATGTCGGCCGTTCAATTCATGTGCGCGAAGATCGCGATGGTTACAGGCGAAGGGCTGGCCGGCGTGTTGAAAAGGCATTACAGGTCGTGGGTTCTGTACCCCGCCGTGTTCGTTCTCGTGATAGCAAATACGGTCAACGCCGGCGCCGACATTGGCGCGATTGCCGCAGCGATCAACCTCTTGTTTCCCATTTCACCGGGCCGGCTGATTGTTCCAATTTCGCTAATGATCGTGGCTATTCAGGTGTGGGGAAGCTACAGATTCATCTCGAATGCGTTTAAATGGCTCGCGTTTACGTTAATTGCGTATATTGGCGCCGCCTTTCTCTCCCATCCCGATATGCGCGAAGTGTTGCGGGCGACCTTTGTGCCGCAATTCACGATGAACTCCGAGTTCCTTTCCTTAGTCGTGGCGCTGTTTGGAACGACCATTTCGCCGTATCTGTTCTTTTGGCAAGCGAACCAGGAAATTGAAGAGGAGATTGCGCATGGTAAGCACTCGCTTGCCCAGCGGAAGGGGGCGAGCAAGCGAGAACTCCGCTACGCTGCCTGGGATGTGAACATCGGGATGTTCTTTTCCAACATGATCATGTATTTCATCATTCTGGCAACTGGCGCCACCTTGTTCACCGCCGGAAAAACGAAAGTAGAGTCGGCAGCGGAGGCCGCCCGCGCGCTTCAGCCGTTGGCTGGAGGATTTGCGTCAACGCTGTTTGCTGTCGGTCTGATCGGCGCAGGCGTCTTGGCCGTCCCAGTCCTCACCGGCGCCGGCGCCTACGCGGTTTCTGAGGCTTTCCACTGGAGGCGTGGACTGGACAAAAACGCCGCGCGAGCTTCGCGATTTTACATATTGATTGCGGTATCAACAGGCATCGGCATGCTGATCAATTTCACCGAGATCAATACGATTAAAGCTTTGGTCTGGAGTGCGGTGTTGAATGGATTTCTGGCGCCGCCACTGCTCGTCCTCATCATGATGATTTCCAACAACCGGTCAATTATGGGCAATCGCGTCAACGGACACCTGGTGAATGGCCTCGGATGGTCCGCCGTTATCATAATGTCCGTTGCGGCGGTCGCGTTGGTGTTCTCCTGGAGCCGATAAGGGCTTTACCCAACATGTGAGCGAGCCCGGCGCCATGCCCGGTTTGTGGGCGTAAAGTCCGCCTAAGCTTCACGCCAATTCGAAATCGATAAAACCTCTTTCGGCATCAGCGGTGACAAGGCGCACCGGCACCGTGTCTCCGACATCCACGTTGCGGGCAGGCCCGACGATCTTTCCTTCAACGGGTGGATGTGAAATGCGAATCCATGTTCCACGGTCGGTCACTCCAGAGATCACCCCCTGAAATCTTTCACCAATTCGCGTCCGAAGGAATACGGCGGCGGCACATTTCCTGACGAACCTTTCGACTTTGTTTGCCGCGTTTTCGCGCTCCGTACAGTGCAGTGCCAGAGCGTTAAGCTCCTCCATCGAATAGGGCGGTGCTATCTCAGCGAACGCGGCCTTCACGAGCCTTTGCGTGATCAGATCGGGAAAGCGCCGGTTCGGAGCGGTGGAGTGCGAATAGGCATTCGCCGCTAAAGCAAAATGTCCTGAAGTCCTCTGTTGCGGTAACGCTGCAACGTATTCCCCGCGGCCGAGCAACTTCACGACGGCCAGCGAAACATCGTCGAAATGCGCGGGATTACTCCGCCTCTCCAGGTCCAGGAACTGCGCCAGGCTTTTCGGATCAGGCTGGTCGGGAAGCTGATGGCCCAACGATGCAGCGAGAACAACGATGCGATCCCACCTTTCCGGCTTTTTTACAACGCGCCGCAGGCTGGGTGAGCCGCTCTTGTAAAGAAATCGTGCGACCGCCTCGTTCGACGCAATCATGAGATCCTCGATGAGCAGAGCGGCGCGATTCTGGCGTCTCACATCGAGATCCATGACCGCACCGTCGACCGAAAAAATCGGGTGGATTTCGGATCCGTGGAGCGCCAACGCGCCGGCCTCGTGCCTGGACTCCCGGAGAGCTTGCCCCACACGGTCTTGCAGCTTTAGCTGCTCCTGCAGCTCGCGGTTTTGTTCGAGCGTGAGCTTCTTGAACTCGCTTTGCGGATTCTGGGCGTGGATCGCCGGCTCGCCCGCGATCCAGAATAGAAGAAACCATCCAATGGCGCGCATGCGAATTCCGTTCTTTCAAACATAACGTATATATTCAGGATGTGGTAGCTTGGTCTTATACAAAATGAGGCGGCGCTTCGCATTGGTCGTGGCATCGTCCGTCTCTGCCATCCTCATGGATGCCGGCGTTGCTGTATCCCAGCCGGCATCGGTCGAGTATCAGGTCAAGGCCGCATTTCTTTTCAATTTTGCAAAGTTTGTCGAGTGGCCTCGGCAGGTTTTTGCGCGCACGGATTCGCCACTTACGATTTGTCTTGCCGGAGATCCATTTGATGGCGCGGTGGACAGGATTGTTCAGGGAGAAGTCCTTGATGGCCGACTTCTTAGGGTTCGCCGGCTGAATCCCGGCGACGATTTGCGCAGCTGCCAAATCATTTATGTCGCGCCCAGCGAGGCTCGCAGGTCGGAAGAGATGATCAATGCCGTCATGAATGCTCCGGTTCTGACAGTGGGTGAAAGTGATAATTTCATTAATGACGGCGGAATGATTCGTTTTGTGAAGACAGGCGGCAGGATCCATTTTCAAATCAATCCTGACGCGGCGGAGCGCGCTTCTCTGAAAGTCAGCTCGAGATTGTTGCGTTTGGCCGAAATCGTCCGTCCGCGCCAACGCGCAGAGGGGTCCCGATGATCTCCCTGCGAAGGCTGTCGATTCCGAAGAAGATTGTCGCCATCACGATGATCATTACCGCGGCTGCGCTATTGGTGGCCAGCGCCGCATTGATCGGGTATGACTACATCGATGCCCGCAACGACCTGAGGGCGAGCACGACAACGCTGGCGCGCATCGCCGCAGACGAACTTGCCGCAGCTGTTTCCTTCAACGACCGCGCGGCCGCTGCCGACGTACTCAGTGCGCTGAGGGCGGAGCGTTCGATCGTTATGGCTTGCGTCTACAGCGATACAAGCCTCTTTGCTGAATACGCGACAGATCCTCAGAGTGCCCGTTGCCCGGCAGCCCCTCCCGCTGGTGGAGACCGGGATAGTTTTGCGGCGATCTCGACCCCAATACAACTTAAGGGGAAAGACATCGGCATGGTTTACTTGCGGGCGACGCTGGGACCGACATATGCGCAATTACGTTTAGAGGTTGCAATCATCGCCATTATTTTGCTGATCGCCGGCGTGTTTGCATTTGCGCTCTCGGCGCGGTTTCACAAACTGGTGTCGGAGCCCATTTTGAGTCTCGCCCGCGCCGCGAGCGAAGTTTCCCAGAGGAAGGACTATTCTCTGCGAGTCCCAAAACAAACCGACGACGAGATTGGCACGCTCGTGGATTCCTTCAATGAAATGTTGCGGCAGATCCGCGCGCGAGAAACCGACCTCGAACACCGGACGATAGAGCTCGAAAAAGCACTCGAAGAGCTTCAGCGAGCCGGCAAGATGAAGGACGAATTTCTGGCGACGCTTTCCCACGAACTGCGGACGCCGCTCACGGCGATCTTCGGCTGGATCAATCTGCTTCAGAGCGGCAAGCTGGATCACGAAAGAACAGCCAAGGCAATCGAAGTCATCGACAGAAGTGCGCGTGCACAAATGAAACTGGTAAATGATCTGCTGAACGTCTCGCAAATTGTTACCGGCAAGCTGAAGATTCGACCGGAATGGACAGATGCCGGCACAATCATTCGAACCGCTGTCGACTCCATTCGGCCTGCCGCGGCGGCCAAAAGCGTTTCTGTCGTGATGGGAATTGCCAATCAGAGGGAACCGGTGTTTGTGGATACCGAAAGAATTCACCAGGTCCTGTGGAATCTGTTATCGAATGCCATCAAGTTTTCCGAAAAAGACCACGAGATCCGTATCGAGTGCGGCCGCGTTGGAACGAAGTTTCAAATCAGTGTAAGCGATCAGGGGGAGGGCATCGATCCGGAATTTCTGCCATACATTTTCGAGCGCTTCACGCAAGCTGATGCATCCACGACGCGCAAGCACGGTGGTCTCGGTTTGGGATTGGCCATCGTCCGCCACATCGTCGAATCCCACGGCGGAACTGTAATGGCATACAGCAAAGGGAAAGGCCGCGGAACGACTCTTATCGTTCAGTTACCGATTCCGGCAGTTCAACCCGAGGTGTCAGCACCGGCCGTACTAGATCGGACCGCATCGCTGAAAGGATTGAAAGTCATGGTTGTCGAAGACGAATTCGACACACGCGAAATGGTCGCTGAGGGCCTCGAGCAATCCGGCGCGACGGTCCTGCTGGCGGCGACCGGGGCCGAGGCGCTTCGCGTACTGGCACGGCACACACCAGACGTCCTGGTCAGCGACATCGGAATGCCGGAGATGGATGGCTATGAACTGTTGCAGAAAATACGCTCCGAAAATGCCCCGCGGCTGCGGACCATCCCGGCTGTTGCGCTAACCGCGTTCGCTTCTGACGAGGACAAACGGAAATCCGCCCAGGCTGGATACCACGCCTATCTCGTGAAACCCGTCACCCTAACCGAACTGATCAGCACCGTCGCCTCAGTCGCCAGAACGCGCGGCACAAAATCGGGCTGATACGCGTGAGCTGATGTGGCTAATAAGATCAAC
>WNEW01000430.1_pt1 | contig 19936 bp, 19 predicted proteins | sample 5399891 | NCBI WGS metagenome assembly WNEW01 (sample SAMN13153336, study PRJNA577476) | soil metagenome | isolation source: 40 cm grassland meadow soil pre-rain plot 5 | place: USA:California | collected 2015-09-08 | reverse complement strand
GCGCTCGGCGTGATCCACTCGCTGTGGAAGCCCGTGCCGGGACGCTTCAAGGACTTCATCGCGATGCCGAAGGTCAACATGTACCAGTCGCTGCATACGACGGTGATCGGGCCCAAGGGCGACCCGGTCGAGATCCAGATCCGCACGTGGGAGATGCATCGCATCGCCGAGGAAGGCATCGCCGCCCACTGGCTCTACAAGGAAAAGAAGAGCGGCAAGGACAAGCTCGACGAGTCGCTGCTGTGGCTGCGCCAGCTGATCGAGACGCAGCAGGACACGAAGGATCCGCGCGAGTTCCTCGACAGCGTGCGCGTCGACCTGTTTCCGGACGAGGTCTACGTGTTCACGCCCAAGGGCGACGTGAAGGCCCTGCCCGACGGCGCCACCCCGATCGACTTCGCCTTCGCCGTCCACACCAAGGTCGGCGAGCACTGTGTCGGCGCCAAGGTCAACGGCAAGCTCGTGCCGCTGCGCACCACGCTGCGCCAGGGCGACATCGTCGAGATCGTCACCTCGCCCAACCAGCATCCGAGCCGCGACTGGCTCAAGTTCGTCAAGTCCACCCGGGCGCGCACCAAGATCAACCAGTGGCTCAAGGTCGAGGAGCGCGCGCGCTCGATCGAGCTGGGCCGCGAGCTGTTCGAGCGCGAGGCGAAGAAGTACCGCCTGAATCCCGCCGCCCTGCTCACGGGCGAGGAGATGCAGCGCGCCGCCGCCGATCTCGGCTACCCGACGCCGGAGGACGTGCTGGCCGCGGTGGGCTACGGCAAGGCCTCGGTCCACCAGCTGCTCAACAAGCTGGCGCCCGGCGCGACCCTCGACACGGTGGAGCGTCCGCGCGCGGCGACGACCGGCACGCGGCCCAAGACCGATCAAGGCGTGCGGATCCGTGGGGTGGACGACCTGCTCGTGCGATTCGCCAGGTGCTGCAACCCGCTGCCCGGCGATCAGATCGTGGGCTTCATCACGCGCGGCCGCGGCCTCACCGTGCACGCGCGCGACTGTCTGACCGTGGCCAAGAGCGTGCTGGACCGCGAGCGCCTCATCAACGTCGAGTGGGACGTGGAGGGCCCGGCGCAGGAGCCCGCCAAGCGCCCCGTCCGCATCGCCGTCTACATCGGCAACGACCGTCCCGGCCTGCTCTCGGAAATCACCGGCGCCATCGGCAGCAAGAACGGCAACATCACGAAGGCCGAAGTCACCGTCACCGATGACCGCCACGGCATCAACAACTTCGTCGTCGAGGTGGCCGACCTCAGCCAGCTGCAGGACATCATGACGGCGATTCGGGATGTTCCTGACGTGATCAACGTGGAACGCGTCCGCGGCCTGTAGCGGAGCGCCGATAAGGGCCCATCGGCTTCGTTGGCTCGTCGCTCGCTCCCTGCGGCGTAGGCGGCCTACGCCTCGGTCGCGAGACTCCTCGCCGCCTCGCATCTGGACCCTTCTCGGCGCTCCGCTGCGCGTGGCGAGCCCTCGAACATCGAGCTTTCGCGTCGCTTCGCTCCGCGAGGTCGTCGCGGGCGGGATCGGTCACGTATGACGAGGCGGGAGTTCGAGGCGCTCGTTGAGCGGGCGTTGCGGAGCTTGCCGCGGAAGTTCAGGGACAAGATCGCCAATATCGCGGTGGTCGTCGAGGACTGGGCCGATGACCAGACGCTGGCCGAGATGGGTATCGAGCCGCCCGACACGCTCTACGGCCTCTATCGCGGCATCGATCTCACGCGACGCGACGGCTCCTACGGAAACGTCCTGCCCGACGTCGTGACGATCTACCAGGGGCCGATCGAGGAAGACGCCACCGACGAGGAAGGCCTCATCGACGAGGAGGAGATGGCCGAGATCGTCCGCGAGACGGTGGTCCACGAACTCGGCCACTACTTCGGCCTCGACGACGAGACCATGCACCGCATCGAGGACGGCGAAGACTGAGCCGAGCCGCCCCGACCCGTCTCTCCAGCACACCAACCCAGGCGGTGTTCTACTCGTGACCCGCAAGTTTTGTCTTGACAAGGTGTTTCAGTTGATTTAATCGTTTCAGCGGATGCTGAAAGGCCCGGAACGAGAGAAACATGGTGAAAACTGGGGAGATTCGGCGACACGTAGCCCAGCGCCTGCGGGACCTCTTTCCCAAGGCGAAGGGATGGGAGGAGCTCGCCGAACTCCGGGTAGGCGGCAAACCCATCGACGTGGCGGTGAAATTTCGCCTGGGCGAGGCGGAGCGTCTCGTGGTCGTTGAGGTGAGCTCGCTCGGTCAGCCGCGGCAGATCCGCGCCGCGGTGACGCGCCTGGCCGAGGTGCGCCGCGAGCTGCAGGGGGCGTACCCCGTCGCGGCGGCGGTGTACATCGGGCCGCAGAGCGCGCGCATCCTCAAGGACAACAACCTCGGCTACCTCGACCTGTCGGGCAACTGCTACCTCGCCTTCGATCAGGTCCTCATCGAAAAAGAAGGCAAGCGCAACCTCCGGCCCTCCACACGTCCGCTGCGCTCGCTCTTCGCGCCGCGGGCGACGCGCGTCGTACGCGCGCTGCTGGCCGAGCCGCAGCGCGCGTGGCGCCTCGAGGAGCTGGCCAAGGCGGCCGAGGTCAGCCTCGGCCACTCGCACAACGTCATCAGCCGGCTGGAGGATCTGCGCTGGGTCGCGCGCGACCAGGCGCAGCGCATTCACCTCGGCAAGCCGGCCGATCTGCTCGAGTCGTGGCGCGAGTCCTACACGTATCGCGCGAACGAGATCGCGTCGTACTTCGTCCCCGAACGGGTGAACCGTCGGCTCATGGCCGACGTCGCGCGCGCCGCTGCCGCCGAAGGCCGCCGCTACGCCTTCACGCTCGGCGCGGGTCTGTCGCTCGTGGCGCCGCAGCCGCGCCTGAGCGGCCTGCACTGTTACCTCGAGGGCGATCCGGCCCCCGTCGCGGCTGCGCTCGGGCTTCGGCCCGCCGGCGAGACCGACGGCGCCCTCCACCTGCTCTCGCCCTACGATCCTGGCGTGTTCTACGGCGTGCTCGAGAAGGCGGGCCTGAAGGTGGTCAGCCTCCCGCAGCTCTACGTCGACCTCGTCGGCTACGAATCGCGCGGCGCGGAACTGGCTGAGCACCTGCGCCGCGAAGCGATGGGCTACTGAGCCAGGCGTACTCGAACCCGAATGCGACAGGGAGGGAGGTGAAACCTCGATGGCGAAGAAGAAGGCGACCAAGAAAAAGAAGAAGTAAGGACCTTGCAGTCACCGGTGGGGGGTGGCGGCCCTCCACCAGTCACCAGACGGGAGGGGGCCAACGCCCCCTTCCGTCTGTGCTTAAATGACCTTCGTGACTTTGCCCGCCTTCAGGCAGCGCGTGCAGACGCGCATGCGCTTCGCGCGACCGCCGACCAGCGCGCGCATGGCGACGAGATTCGGCAGCCATCGCCGACGCGTCAGCTTGTGAGCGTGACTGATCGAGTTGCCGACCGCGGGGCCTTTGCCGCAGACATCACACCGCTGAGCCATGATCACTCCTCGAATTGCATTGCGGACCGCCTGAGGCGGAGCGCGAACGGCTGGGGACCAGCAGGTTTTATATCACGATGACGGAGAGCCGGCAAACCCGCGCGCCCGTCGGCCTCACCACGCCGCTGCAGTACGTGAAGGGCGTCGGGCCGCATCGCGCCAGGCAGCTGGAGAAGAAAGGGCTCGTCACCGTCGGCGACGCGCTCTTCCACCTGCCGCTGCGCCACGAGGACCGCACGCATTTCACACCGCTGCGCGCGATCCGGCCCGGCGAGGTCGCAACGTGCTCGGGCGTGGTGATCGGGATCAGCCCGCCGCCGCCCGGGCGTCACCGTCAGCCGCTCGCGATCGTCCTGCATGACGAGAGCGGGTATGGCACGGCCACCGTCTTCGGGCGGCCGTGGGTCGCCCGCGCGGTCCAGCGTGGGCAGCGGTTGATCGTCCATGGGCGCGGCGCGCGCTACAAGGACAAGATCAGCCTCCACGTGCAGGAGTGGGAGACGGTGGACGCGGCCGACGACGAGCCGATCCACGCGGGCGCGCTCGTGCCCGTGTACTCGACCACCGAGGGGTTGCCCCAGCAGGCGCTGCGCTCGCTGCTCTGGCGGCTGGTCGAGGCGCACGCGCACGAGGTGGACGAGACGCTGCCCGACGCCGTCCGTGCGCGGCGGCGGCTGGTGCCGCTCGCCGATGCCGTGCGCGGCGCCCACTTTCCCGCGACCGAGGCCGAGCGCGCCGCGGCCGTGCGCCGCCTGGCCTTCGACGACTTCCTGCTCCTGCAGCTCGGGCTCGCCATTCTCCGCTCGCGCACGACGCGGCAGAAGGGCGTGTCGATGCGCCCGCGCGGCGAGCTGCTCGCGCGGCTGCGGGCGAGCCTGCCGTTCGCGCTGACGGCGGCGCAGGAGCGCGTGTGGGACGACATCCGGCGCGACATGGCGGCGCCGTATCCGATGCACCGGCTGCTGCAGGGCGACGTCGGCTCGGGCAAGACCGTGGTGGCGGCGCTCGCCGTGTGCGCGGCGGTGGAGGCGGGCTACCAGGCGGCCGTCATGGCGCCGACGGAGATCCTCGCCGAGCAGCACCTCGCGACCTTCCGCCGGCTGCTCGAGCCGCTCGGCATCGGGGTGACCCTGCTGACGTCGGGAGTGAAGCCGCGCGAGCGCGCGGCGCGCCGCGCCGCGATCGCGGCGGGCGAGATCGGCTGCGTCATCGGCACCCACGCGCTGGTCCAGGAGCCCGTGGAGTTCAGGCGCCTCGGCCTCGCCGTGGTGGACGAGCAGCACCGCTTCGGCGTCCACCAGCGCGCGCGGCTGAAGGGCAAGGGTGAGCGACCCGACGTGCTCGTGATGACCGCGACACCCATCCCGCGCACGCTGGCGCTCACCCTCTACGGCGACCTCGACGTGAGCGTGATCGACGAGCTGCCGCCCGGGCGCACGCCCGTGCGGACGGAGGCGCGCACGGAGTCGCGCCGCCGGCAGATCTACGACTTCTTGAAAGGGCAGATCGCCGACGGCCGCCAGGTCTACGTCGTCTACCCGCTCGTCGAAGAATCGGAGCTGGTCGACCTCAAGGCCGCCACCGACATGGCGCACCATCTGCAGCGCGACGTCTTCCCCGATCTCACGGTCGGCCTGCTGCACGGCCGCCTGTCGAGCGAGGACAAGGACGCGATCATGCGGTCGTTCAAGGCGGGCGCCATCCAGGTACTGGTGGCCACCACGGTCATCGAGGTCGGTATCGACGTGCCGAACGCTTCGGTGATGCTCATCGAGCACGCCGAGCGCTTCGGGCTGTCGCAGCTGCACCAGCTGCGCGGCCGCGTCGGCCGGGGCGCGTGGAAGTCGTACTGCATCCTGCTCACGGGCGGCCGGCTCGGCGAGGACGCGCAGCGGCGTGTGGACGCGATGACGGAGACCAACGACGGCTTCAAGATCGCCGAGGTCGACCTGCAGCTGCGCGGCCCCGGCGAGTTCTTCGGCACGCGCCAGTCCGGGCTGCCGGAGTTCCGCGTGGCCGACCTGCTGCGCGACGCCCCGATCCTCGAGGACGCGCGGCGCGAGGCGCAGACGATCATCGCCGAGGATCCCGAGCTGCGGCAGCCCGCCCATCGCGGGCTGCGGCAGGCGCTGCTCACGCGCTGGCGCGGCAAGCTCGATCTCGCGAGCGTCGGCTGAGGTGCGCATCATCGCGGGCGAGTACAAGGGTCGGCGGCTCGCGACGCCGCGCGGGGAGACGACGCGGCCGACCGCCGATCAGGTCCGCATCGCCCTGCTCGACACGCTGATGCCGTGGCTGCCCGAGGCGCGCGTGCTCGACCTCTTCGCCGGCGCCGGCGGCGTGGGGCTGGAGGCGCTGTCGCGCGGCGCCGCGCACGCCACGTTCGTCGAGCGCGACGTGCGGGCGGTGCAGGCGCTGCGCGCGAACGTCACGACGCTCGGCGTGGAGCGCGCGGCCCGCGTGTTTCACGGCGACGTCCTGCGCACCCTCGGAACCCTCCGGCGCGCCGGCGAGAGCTTCGACGTCGTGTTCCTCGATCCCCCGTATGACGGCGACCACGTCACCGCCACGCTCGACGCGCTCGGCGACGCCGGGCTGCTCACCGGCGGCGCGGTGGTGGTCGCGCAGCATCTCACGAAGCGCTCGCCGGCGCGCGCCGCAGGGTTGCTCTCAGCGTTCCGGACGCGCCGATTCGGCGAGACGACGCTGACCTTCTTCCGTCGCGGCGCGCCCGCCGCCGGCGTCGAGGACCCTGCGACCCGACCGGGCCGCGCGTGAGCGCGGTCCGGGTCCGCGACGGCGCCGACCGGGCGCTCGTCGATGCGCTGGCCGCGTGCGCGCCGCGCTTCGGGGCCGAGGCGCGCCGCGAAAAGGCGCGGCTGCTCGCGCGGCTGGCCACCGCGCGGATCGCCAGCGCGCGGACGCTCCAGCGCCTGCACGAGACCCTGTGCTTCGTGCGGGCGTACCCGGACGACAGCGCCGTGCAGGACGCCGCCGAGGCCGCGCTGCGCGACGTCCCGTGCCGCGTCCGGCGGCTCGCGCCGCGCGTGCGGGCGCGGCTGCACGACTCCGGCATCGCGGAGACCGACCTCGACTATCCCTTCGGGCTGCCGATGACGCGCTGGCTGGCGGCGCGCTTTCCCGGCGACGTGACGGTCGCGTGGCAAACGTTCGCGGGCGGCGAACGCCTGGAGGAGGCACTGTGCCTGCTCGTCACCCCCACCGAGGCCGAGGCGCTGACGGAAGGCGGGCTCGGCTGGCGGCGCTGGCTGCGGCTCGCGAGCGGACGCCGGGCGAGCGAGCTCGACGTGCTGCTGCGTCTCTTCGACGCCGCGCCGATGCCGGACGCGACGCGCGACTGGCTGTTCGAGTCGCTCGAGCTCCCGATCGTCTGGCGCCTGGGCGGCACCGCGCCCTCGCGCACGCTGCTGCGGCTGCGCGACGCGCCCGTGTTCCATCACCGCGAGCCGCTCCGTCGCGGCCGCCTCCCGCTCGCGCGCGAGATCAGGCGGCCGCTGCCGCCGCTCCGCCGGGCGGACCGCGCCCTCGCCGAGGCCATCATCGACGCGGCGCGCGCCTCGATGGCGACGCGCGCGCGCGAGCTGCTCGCCTTCGCGCGTCCGAACCCCGCCGACGTTCTCGTGGCGGATCCGGGGCGGGGGCTGCGGGTGGCGCTCGTGGGCCTGCAGCCCGACGACCGCCTGCCGCTCGACGCCTATTACGCGTACCTGGCGTTCAAGAACGGCGTGCCCGTCAGCTACGGCGGAGGCTGGGGCTGCCTCGGCACGCTCGAGTTCGCCCTCAACATCTTCGAGTCGTTCCGCCAGGGTGAGTCGGCGCTCGTCGTCGCGCAGATCCTTCGCGTGTACCACCAGGTGTTCGGCATGCGCACGATCGTGGTCGATCGCTCGCAGATCGACGCCTCCAACCCGGAGGCGCTCGAGACGGGCGCATTCTACTTCTACGCGAAGCTCGGGTTTCGTCCCACCGATCCGGACATCGCCCGGCTCGCGGACTCCGAGCGCGCCCGCGTCGCGCGCGACCCGGACTATCGCTCCCCACTGGCCATGCTCAAACGCCTGGGGCGCTCGAACCTCGCGTTGAGTCTGGACGGCCACGCGCCCCCCCCGACGGTCAGCGGCAGCCGGCTGGCCGCCCTGGTGACGGCGCACATCACGCGCGCCTTCGACGGCGACCGGCGCGCGGCGACCGCCGACGCCGCGGCGCGCGTCGCGCGCGCGCTCGGCGCCGCCGGCCGGCGCCGCTGGGCGCCGGCCGAGCGGCGGGCGTTCGAGCGATTCGCGACGGTGCTCGGATTGATCCCGGGTCTCGCGCGGTGGCCGGCGCGCGAGCGCTCACGGCTGCGCGCCGTGGTGCGTGCCAAAGGCGGCATCAGCGAGGCGCGCTACGTCGCGCGGCTCGACGCGCACCGGCGCCTGCGCGAGAGCCTCGGGGCACTCGAGCGCGACGCCTCCGCGCCTTGACTTTCTTTCGAGCGCGCGGCTACGATGCGACGTCGAAATCCGTAGCCGAGTGAGGGTGATCGAGTGGCCAAGCGCGCCGTCTATCCCGGGATGTTCGATCCGCTGCACAACGGCCATGTCGACGTCATCCAGCGCAGCCTGGCGATCTTCGACGAGGTCATCGTGGCCGTCGTGGCCAACCCCTCGAAGCAACCCCTCTTCACCGTCGAGGAGCGGCTCGAGATGATCGACGAGGCGACGGCCAACCTCGGCGTGGGCCCGCACCTGCGCATCGTCTCCTTCGACGGTCTGCTCATCGACCTGGTCGCGCGCGAGCATGCCGACTGCATCGTGCGCGGCATCCGCGCGGTGTCGGACTTCGAGTACGAGTTCCAGATGGCGCTGATGAACCGCAAGCTGCGCTCCACCGTCGAGACGGTGTTCCTCATGCCGCACGAGAAGTACACGTACATCGCGTCGCGGTTGATCAAAGAGGTGGCGAGCTTCGGAACCTCGGTCGCCGGCATGGTCCCACCCGTCGTCGAGAAGCGCCTCACCGAAAAATTTCCGCTCAAGTGATGCTGGCCGACCGCCTCAAGACGCTGGCGCCGTCGGCGACCCTCGCCGTGCAGGCCAAGGCGCGGGAGCTCTCCGCGAAGGGCATCGACGTGATCTCGTTCGGCGCGGGGGAGCCCGACTTCGACACGCCCCAGCGCATCAAGGACGCGGCGGTGCAGGCGATGCGACGCGGTCAGACGAAGTACACGGAGGTCGCGGGCATTGTCGAGCTGCGCGCCGCCGTCTGCGCCAAGCTCAAGCGTGACCAGGGGCTCGACTACACGCCGCCCGAGGTCCTCGTCTCGTGCGGCGCCAAGCACACCCTGTACAACGTCGCCACCGCGCTGCTGAATCCCGGCGACGAGATGCTCGTGCCGAGCCCGTTCTGGGTCTCCTATCCCGAGCAGGCGCGGCTGCTGGGCGCGGTGCCCGTCTCCGTGGAGACGCGCGAGGCGACCGGCTTCGACCTCGATCCCGAGCGCGTGCGCGCCGCGATCACTCCGCGCACGAAGCTGATCGTGCTCAACAGCCCGAACAATCCGACCGGCGCCGTCTTCTCGCGCCGGGCGCTCGAGGCGGTGGCGCGTGTGGCCGTCGAGCGCGGGCTCTGGGTCGTCTCCGACGAGTGTTACGAGTCGCTGACCTTCGAGGGCCGGCACGTGTCGATCGCCTCGTTCGGCCCCGAGATCAAGGCGCGGACGATCGTGGTCAACACGTGCTCGAAGGCCTACGCGATGACCGGCTGGCGAATCGGCTACGCCGCCGGCCCGCGCGACCTCATCCGAGCGATGACGGACGTCCAGAGCCAGGTCACGTCCAACCCGTCGTCGGTCGCCCAGTGGGCCGCCGTCGAGGCGCTCTCCGGACCGCAAGACGAGGTGGCGAAGATGGCCGGCGAGTTCGACCGCCGCCGCCGGCTGATCATCGGCGGTCTCAACGCGCTGCCCGGCGTGTCGTGCGTGATGCCCAAGGGCGCCTTCTACGCGTTCGCCAACGTGTCGGGGCTCTTCGGACGGACGTGGACGCAGGGCCAGACGCGGACAGCGCTCGCGGGCTCGCTCGACGTGACCGGCTTTCTGCTGGAGGCCGCGCGCGTGGCGGTCGTGCCGGGCCTCGATTTCGGCTCCGACGCGCACGTCCGGCTCTCGTACGCGACGAGCGACGAGCTCATCAGCGAGGGCCTCGAGCGCATGAAGGCGGCGATCGCCACCCTCGGCTGATGATATGGGGGGCCCCGAGATGGCCCCCCAAACCCCTCAGCACTCGGGGCGTCCCGGCGGAGCCGTGACGCCCCTCGATCCTGCACTGGAGGCGGCGGCGCGGGCCCGCGTCACGCTGATCCTCGGCACCAGCGACACCGGCAAGACCTCTCTGACCGCGCGCCTGGCGGGCGCGCTCGCCGCGCGCGGCGAACGCGTCGCCGTCGTGGATGCCGACGTCGGCCAGTCCGAGATCGGTCCGCCGACCACCGTTGGTCTTGGCCGCGTCGCGCGGCCGCTCGGCCGGCTCGGCGAGGCCGAGGTGCTCGCCCTCGAGTTCGTCGGCGACACCTCGCCCGTGCGCTACATCCGCGAGACCGCCGAGGCGACGGGACGGCTCGTGCGCCGCGCCCTCGCCGCCGGCTTCGAGCGCGTGCTCGTGGACACCGGCGGCCTCGTCGAGGGCCCGCTGGGCCTGGCGCTCAAGCGCGCGAAGGTCCGCGCCGTCGATCCGGATCTCGTCCTGGTGCTGCAGCGGCGCGCGGAGAGCGAGCCGATCGCGCGCGCGCTGGAGGGCGGCGCGCGGCCGCGCGTCGTGCGCCTGGCGCCCTCGCCGGCCGTCGTGCCCCGCACGGCGACGCGGCGCCGCGAGCACCGCGGGCGGGCGCTCGCCGACTACTTCGCGCGCGCGGCGACCATCGAGCTGTCGACGGCGCGCGTGCCGCTGAGGGGCCGCCGAGGCGACGCGCTCACGGAGGTCGAGGCCGGACGGTTGCTCGGGGTGCTGGGATCTGACGGCGAGACGCTGGGCATTGCGCGCGTCAGAGCGTGGGAGCCCACAGCGCGTCGCCTCGTGGTCGACACGCCGGTCGCCGCCGATCGCATCGCGACGCTGGTGGCGGGTCGCGCCACGTGGGACGGCTGACGCGCCGGCGCGCCGCGGGCGAACCCGGGCGCGCCGGCGCGGCGGCCGTTACTTCGTGCTGGTGCTGGAGCTGCTGCTCCCGCTCGGCGAGGTCGTCGCCGAACCGCTGGCGCCGCCCGACGCGCTGCCGCTGGTCGACGGCGACGTCGCTGACGGCGATGTCGTGGTCGTGTCCGTCGACTTCGACGTCGAGCTGCTCGACGTGCCCGGCGAGGCCGACGGGGTGGTCCGGTCCGGCGTGCTGCCGACCCGGTCGGTCTCCGTGCGGTTGCACGCGACCGTCATTCCGCCTGCCAGCGCGAGGGCGCAGAGGCCCGATAGCAATTTCTTCATCGCCGATGATCCTCCCTGTGGGGGTGTGGTTTCGACCCCCCGCGGTAGGCTGCAACGCCCATGCCCGTGGTACGATTCGAGCCCGCGCCCCGCCACATCGCGCAAAGGAGACTCGCGGCATGAAGCTCGAAGGCTCGCACGACGTTCCGGCGCCGCGCCAGACGGTGTGGGAGGCATTTCTCGATCCCGCACGACTCAAGAAAGCGATTCCGGGCTGCGAAAAGCTCGAGGCGATCGGCCCCGACGAGTACAAGGCCACGATGAAGATCGGCGTCGGCGGCGTGAAAGGCACGTTCGAAGGCAAGGTGAGACTCGTCGAGAAGAAGCCGCCCGAGTCTTACAAGATGGCCGTGGAGGGCAGCGGCGGCCCCGGGTTCGTCCGCGGCGACACCGTCATCACACTGAGCGACGCCGAGGGCGGCGGCACGCGAGTTGCCTACAGCTCCGACGTCCAGGTCGGCGGGCTGATCGCCTCGGTGGGGCAGCGTATGCTCGGCGGGGTGGCGAAGATGATGGCCGACAAGTTCTTCGGCAAGATGTCCGAGCTGCTCCAGGAAAAGTAGTCGGTGGCCTCCCGCTACCTCGAGCCGCGGCTCGAGCGTGCGTCGCGCGCCGACATGCGGCGGCTCCAGGCCCGGCGGCTGCGCGAGCAGGTCGCGCATGCCCGCGCTCACAGCCCGTTCTATCGCGAGAAGCTCGCCGGCGCACGCACCGTCAAGACGCTCGACGATCTCCTCCGCCTGCCGTTCACGACCAAGGACGAGCTGAAGGCGAACCAGGCGGCCAAGCCGCCGTGGGGCGACGTGCTCGCCGTGCCGTTCGAGGACGTGCTGCGCATCCACATGACATCGGCGACGACCGGTCGTCCGCTGGCGTTTCTGGACACGAAGGACGACTGGTACGGCTTCTATCACTCGTACGCGCGCGCGCTGCACGCGTTCGGGGTCCGCAAGTCGGACATGGTGATGGCCGCCTTCTCCTACGGCCCGTGGATCGGCTACTGGTCGGGCTTCTACGCGGCCCAGGACCTCGGCTGCCTCGTCTTTCCCGCCGGCGGGCTGTCGACCGAGCAGCGCATCGACGCCCTCCTGACGTGGCCCATCACCGTGCTCGGCTGCACGCCCTCGTACGCGCTCTTCCTCGCCGAGCAGGCGGCGAAGAAGGGGATCGACCTCGCGAAGGACACGAAGGTCCGACTCACCTGGCACACGGGTGAGCCGGGCGCCTCGATCCCGGCGACGAAGGCGAGGATCGAAGCGGCGTTCGGCGCACGCGCCTATGACCTGCCGGGCCTGACGGAGATCGCCGCCTGGGGCTTCGAGTGCGACGCGCGCGCGGGCCTCGTGCACGTCAACGAGGACTACGGCTATCCCGAGGTGCTCGACGAGGCCGGCGAGCCGGTGAAGCCGGGCGGACGCGGCGAGCTGATCTTCACCAGCCTCTATCGCAAGGCGATGCCGCTGATCCGCTACCGCACGCGCGACGTCGTGCAGCTGGCCGACCGCCGCTGCCCGTGCGGGCGCACGCTGCTGGCGCTCGAGGGCGGCGTGCTGGCACGGCTGGACGACATGAAGAAGGTGCGCGGGATCATCGTGTACCCGCGTCGCGTCGAGGAGCTGGTGCGGCCGTTCACCGGCGTGGACGAGTTCCAGATCGTGTTCCGGCGGCACGAAGGGCTGGACGACGTCGTGGTGCGCGTCGACCCGTCGCCGGCGCTGTCGCGCGCCGAGTGCGACGGACTCTGCCAGCAGCTGGGCGACGCGCTGCGCGTCGGACTCGGCATCCGCGTGAGCGTCGAGGCCACCGCGCCCGGCGCGCTGCCGCGCTGGGACCACAAGGCGCGGCGCGTGAAGGACGAGCGGACGGAGGTCCCGTTTTGAAGGCGGCGTTCTTCAAGGAGCACGGCGGCAGCGACAAGATCCTCTACGGCGACTATCGGGACCCGGTTCCCGGGGCCGGCGAAGCGATCGTGCGCGTCAAGGCCTGCGCGCTCAATCACGTCGACATGCTGCTGCTCGACGGCCGGTTTCCGCCCCCCGAAGGACTGCCGCACGTCAACGGCTGCGAGGTGACGGGCACCGTCGAGACGGTCGGGTCCGGGGTGACGGGGGTCGCGAAGGGCCAGCGCGTCGTCGTGTTCCCGGGATTTTCGTGCGGGACGTGCGAGTTCTGCCTGCGCGGCGAACGGACGGTGTGTCTGCGCTACGGCTATCTCGGCGCCCACAAGGACGGCGGCTATGCGGAGCTCGTGAAGGTCCCGGCCGCCAACGTGCTGCCGCTGGCCGAATCGATCTCGTTCGAGACGGGCGCGGCGGTGCCGCTGGCGATGCTCACCTCCTGGCATGCCCTGATCGCGCAGGCCAACCTGCGCCCGGGCCAGACCGTGCTCGTGCAGGCGGCGGGCAGCGGTGTGGGCAGCGCGGCCATCCAGATCGCCCGGCTGATCGGTGCGCGCGTGATGACGACGGTCGGCAGCGACGACAAGATCGAGTTCGCGCGCGGCCTCGGCGCCGAGCACGTGGTCAACTACCGCACGCAGGATTTCGTCGAGGAAGCCAAGCGCTGGACGGGCAAGCGCGGCGTCGACGTCGTCGTCGAGCACATCGGCGGCGAGACGTTCGAGCGCTCGTCCTACGCGCTGACGCGGCTCGGCACGCTCATGACGATCGGCTCACACGACACCCACTGGGGCCGGCTCGATCTGCGTCACGTATACAGCAAAAATTTGAAAATCGTCGGCACCAACCTCGGCTCGATCGTGGAGCTGCGCACGCTGCTCGAATACGTCGCGTCGGGCCGCTTGACGCCGGTGATCGACCGCGCCTTCGCGCCGAAAGACGCGCGTGCGGCCGTCCAGCACGTGCTCGACCGCCGCAACAAGGGAAAGGTCCTGCTCGTCCCTTGACGCTGGCCACCCTCCTCGAGCGCGCCGCCCTCCGACGCCCGCACGCCGACGCGGTCGTGGACGGCGAGCGCCGGCTCACCTACGCCGAGCTCGCCGCTCGGGCGCGCGCGCTGGCCGAGGGCTTCCGCCGTCTCGGGGTCGGCCGGGGCGACCGCGTGCTGCTCGTGCTGCGCAACCGGCTCGAGCACGTGCTGGCCTACTGGGCGCTCCAGCTGCTCGGCGGCGTGCCGACGCCCGTGAACTTCCGGCTCGCCCCGGCCGAGCTGCGCTACGTGCTGGCGGACTCCGGCGCGCGCGTCGCGCTCGGCGAGGCCTCCACGTCCGCCGCGCTGGCGGAGGCGGCCGGCGGCGCCGCCGTGCGCCTTGTCACGGTCGGCGAGGGCGGCCCGCCCGGCGCGGTGGCGTTCGAGGAGGTGGCCGCGACGCGCCCCGGCGCGCTGCCGGTGGTCGCCGCCGGCGACCTCTCCCTCATCCTCTATACGTCGGGGACCACCGGCCGGCCGAAAGGGGTTCCCCGCACGCATCGCAATCACGCGGCGGGCGCCGTCGCCCACGTCGTGCAGTGCGGCTATACGTGGCAGGAGCGCACGCTCGGCGTCATGCCGCTCTACCACACGATGGGCATTCATTCGCTGACGAGCATGGCGGCCATCGACGGGTGCTTCGTCTGCCAGCCGGAGTGGAGCACCGCGCAGGCGCTGGCGCTCATCGCACGCGAGCGCCTGAGCGCGCTCTACCTGATTCCGACGCTGTTCTGGGATCTCGTCCACGCCCCGGGCCTCGCGGCGGCCGACGTGTCGAGCGTCCGCAAGCTGGCCTACGCGGGCGCCCCGATGCTCGCGCCGCTCACCGAGGCGTGCGTGGGCGCGTTTCGGCCCGAGGTCTTCGTCAACCATTACGGCTCGACCGAGATCTATACGTTCACCGTGCGCCCCGACGTGGGCGCCAAGCCCGGCTGCGCCGGCCGCGCCGGCCTGCACAGCACGATGCGCGTCGTCGCGGCGTCCACCGAGCGGCGCGTCGGACCCGACGAGGTCGTGCCGCCGGGCGAGAAGGGCGAGATCATCGCCAGTCTCGCCTCCGAGGAGGCCTTCGCCGGCTACTGGAATCGGCCGGACGCCGACGCAAAGGCGCTGCGCGACGGGTGGTACTTCACGGGCGACATGGGCTGGGTGGACGCCGAGGGCGAGCTCTACGTGGCCGGGCGCGTCGACGACATGATCATCAGCGGCGGTGAGAACATCCACCCCGTCGAGATCGAGGAGGTGCTCGCCCGCCATCCCGACGTGCGCGACGTCGCGGTGGTCGGCGAGCCGGATGCGCGGCTGGGCGAGCGCGTCGTCGCCTTCGTCGTGCCGAGGGCGGCCGGCCTCACGTTCGAGGCCCTCGACGCCTTCTGTCGCGCCGCGCCCGATCTGGCGTCGTTCAAGCGGCCGCGGCGTGTCGTGTTCGTGCGCGACATTCCCAAGACCGCCTCGGGGAAGATCCTTCGCCGCCTCCTGCGGGACGGCCAGTACGTGGAGGTGACGACATGAGCGACTTCTTGCGACTGGAGCGCAAGGGCCCGGTGGCGACGCTGTGGATCGATCGCCAGCCCAAGATGAACACGATGACGGTGGCCATGCGCGAGGAGTTTCCAGGGATCTTCGCGTCCCTGGAGGCCGACGACGGCGTCCGCGTCGTGGTCGTGCGCGGGGCGGGCGGCAAGGCCTTCAGCGCCGGCGGCGACGTCGCCGAATTCCTGACGCTGGCGCCGGCCGACCTCGAGCGCTGGGGCGACACGCTGACGTCGGCCGAGCGCTTCCGCAAGCCGGTCGTCGCCGCCATCGACGGCTATACGATGGGCGCCGGCCTGGAGCTGGCCGTCGCGTGCGACTTCCGCATCGCGACGCTGCGCTCGGAATTCGCGTTCCCGGAGGTCCGGCTGGGCATGATTCCCGGCTCGGGCGGCACGCAGCGCGCGCTGCGACTGATCGGCATGACGCGCGCGAAATTGTTCATGATGACCGGCCAGCGGATCAGCGCCGAGCGCGCGGAGGCGTGGGGACTCATCACCCAGGCCGTGGCCGACGACAAGCTCGATCAGGCGGTGGACGCGCTCACCGCCGAGCTGGCCGAGCGCGCGCCGCTGGCGCTGCGCACGCTCAAGATGGTGCTCAACCGCGGCGCCGACGCGCCGCTCGAGACGGCGCTGGAGCTGGAGCGCAAGGCGTACGCGTGGCTGCGGAGCACGCACGACTACGAGGAAGGTGTCACGTCCTTCCTCGAGAAGCGACCACCGAAGTACCGGGGGCGATAGCCATGGCACAGACGCTCGGCCTCATTCTCGCCAACCGCGCCGTCGTGCTGGGCGCGATCAAGGCGCGCGATCTCCTCGAGCAGGCGGCGACGGCCGAGGCCTCGGACGCCTTCCACGCCGTCTGGGTCGGCGACAGCCTGCTGGCCAAGCCGCGGCTGGAGTCGGTGGCGCTGCTGTCCGCACTGGCCGGCGTGACGCGGCGTGTGCGTCTGGCCGTGGGTTGTCTCGCGACGTTCGTGCACCGCCATCCGGTCCTGTTCGCCCAGCAGTGGGCCAGCCTCGACGTGCTCAGCGAGGGCCGCGCGTGGCTGGCCGTGTGCCTCGGCGGCCCGGACAGCGCCAACGCCGCGCAGGCCGCGGAGCACGCCGTCATGGGCATCGCCTCCGCGGAGCGGGTCGCGCGGCTCGAGGAAGGCATCGTCATCCTCCGCGCGCTGTTCGGACGGGAGAAGGCCTCGCACGCGGGGCGGTTCTACCGCTTCGACAACGTCACGCTGCACCCGCGCCCCGTGCAGCAACCGGTGCCGATCTGGATCGCCTCGAATCCGACGGGACTCACCTGGAAGCAGGGAGCGAGCGCGGCCGCGGCCGTCGTCGAGCGCGCCTACAGGCGCGTGGCGAAGTACGCCGACGGCTGGATGACGAACAAGCTGAGCCCGTCGGAGTTCGCCGAACAATTCGGGCGGATCCGTGCGATGGCCGGAGAGGAAGGCCGCGACCCGGCGGCGCTCGGCAGCGCGCTCTATCACAACCTCAACGTCAACGAGGATCGCCAGGCGGGGCTGGAGGAGACGAAGAAGTTCCTCGACGCCTACTACTCGACCAACTTCAGCGCGAAGTTCGTCGAGGGATGGACCATCACCGGCGACCCGAAGTCGTGCGCGGAGCAGCTCTCCGCGTACGCGGCCGCGGGACTCGGTCACATGGCGCTGCGCCTCTCCTCGTGGGACCAGCGCGGCCAGCTGACGCGCTTCCTCGAGGAGGTCATGCCGGCGTACGGAGGACGCGGATGAGCCGGGGCTTCATCGATCTCAGAGCGTGGATCGCGCTGCTCGAAAAGGAGAACGAGCTGCGCCGCGTTCGCGCGGAGGTCGACTGGGATCGTGAGATCGGCGCCGTCTCGCGCCGCGCGCTCGAGAAGAAGGGCCCGGCGCTGCTCTTCGAGACGATCAAGGGCTATCGCGACGGGCGCTGCACGAAGGTCCTCACCAACGCGCTCGGCGACCGCCGGCGGCTGGCCCTGGCGCTCGGCTTCCCGAGGGACGTCGGCAACGCCGAGCTGGTGCAGTACGTCATGAAGAAGAACCGCGAGACGATCCCGCCGCGCGTGGTCACGACCGGGCCGGTGAAGGAGGTCGTCGTCCGCGGCGACGCGGTGGATCAGACGGAGTTCCCGGTGCCGAAGTGGAATTTTCGCGAGGGTGGCCGCTACATCCACACGTTCTCGGGCATCGTGACGCGCGATCCCGACACGCGCGTCATGAACGTTGGGATCTATCGCGGGATGATCGGCCGAAAGAACACCACGCCCTTCCTGCTCATCAAGGGCGGCCAGCACTGGGGCGCCCACTTCGTGAAGTACGCGGGGCGGGGACAGGCCATGCCGGTCGCGTGTGTCATCGGCTGGGATCCGATCATGCCGTTCCTGGCCGGCTCGCCGATTCCCACCGGCGTCTGCGAGTGGGACGTCATGGGCGCCTACCGCGGCGAGCCCGCGGAGCTGGTGCGGTGCGAGACGGTGGATCTCGAGGTGCCGGCGTCGGCCGAGATCGTACTGGAGGGCACGATCTCCGACGACCCGAGCACGTACGAGTCCGAGGGACCGTTCGGCGAGTTCACCGGCTACGTGTCCGACGTGCCGACGCCGCGGCCGACCATGAAGGTCACGTGCATCACGCACCGCCGCGACCCCATCTTCCAGGGCTGCCTCGAGGGCACGCTGCCCGGCTCCTACAGCGAGAACAGCGTGATGTCGTCCGTGCAGCGTGCGGCGATCGCGTGGAACATCCTCACCGGGGCCGGCATACCCGGCATCCGCGACGTGTACGTCCACCCGATCACCAACGGCGTGAACGTCTGCGTGAAGATCACCAAGCACTATCAGGGGCAGCCCAAGCAGATCGCGGCCGCCCTCTGGGGCAACGCGGCGGCGCAGTACCGCTACAAGCACGTCTGGGTCGTCGAAGACGACATCGACATCGCGTCCTACGAGCAGATCGACTGGGCGGTCGCACACCGCGTGAACGCCGGTGAGGACGGCATCGTCATCTTCCCCGGCTCGTTCGGCTCGCCGATCGATCCGTCCACGCCGCTCGAGGACCGCAACGTCGCGCAGCTCGGCACCGGCCTCTGGAACCGCGTGCTCATCGACGCCACCCGCAACTGGAAGTTCGAGCGCCGCGCCGAATGGGGCGGCGAGCGCTTTCCGCCGACGGTGCGGCCGGCGCCCGAAGACGAGGCGCGCGTGCGCGAGCGCTGGCAGGAGTACGGGCTCGGCGACATCTAAGATTCGGAGGGGGCGAACAGCGCCCAGTCTCTGCGCGCCTTGCGAGCTCCGCGCTCCGAAGAGTCGTGGACCGCTGCTTGCCACCGGGGCACGCCCGACGTCATACGGCTGACGGCGTGAGCCATGAGGCGCGGACGCAAGTCCGCGATTTCTGGACGCGGCACCGTATGGCGCGGACGTTGCCTCGCTCGGTTCGGCATGAAGACGACGATGGTCGCCGGCGCGCTCTACGCGGCCCTCCTCGCGATGGCCGCCGTCGCGTACGCGGACGAGCCGAAGGGCTTTCGGAACGTGCCGTGGGGCGCGTCCGAAGAGGTCCTGCGGTTTCGGGTTGCGACGCAATCGTGCGACGTCATCGATCCCGCCGTCGACTTCGGCACGCGACGCTGTCGCGCCGGCGGCAACGTCACCTTCGGCAAGGTGACGCCGAACGCGGTCTTCTTCTACTTCCGCAACGACAGGCTGGTGGCCTGGCAGATCACCACCCACCCGCGCTTCCGCCTGACGCTCGCCAGATCGCTGATGCAGCAGTACGGCAAGCCGACGATCGTCTACAAGGGCGACCACGTCACGTGGAAAGGCCGCACGAGCGACCTCGATTTCGTGGGCGGCACCGTGCAGGACATGATCGTGGCCGTCACGAAAGCCGAGCTGGTGACCCACGAGGCCGAGCGCGCAGAGCGCGCCCGGCGGACGGCGAAGCGCCCTTAGAACGGAATCAGGAAGACTCGCGTCCGCCGAACGCTGAGCGTCTCGGCCTCACCCACGCCGGGCGCGGCGATCGAGAGGCGAATGCCCCGACGCGCGGTGACGAGCACGGCGTCCGCCCGACCATCCCGCACGAACCAGGCCCGATGACCCGGACGCAGCGACCGGCTGGCGATCAGGCCCACCCAGCCGCTCACGGGCCGCCAGTGAAGCCGGAGCGGGCGGAGCACGACGCCGAGCCCGAGCAGCGCCGCCGCGAGCAGCGCGAGCGCGCCGCTCGGCAGCTCGGGGAAGAGCGCGACCACCACGCCGAGCAGGACGATCCACGCCGCCGCCGCATCGATCCAGCGTAGATAGCGCGAGCGAGCGATCCACTTCTCCACCGTCGCGGGAACGGGCGCCGTCGGAGTTGCCATCGCCCGAGCGTAGCACGACGGCGCGGGCGCGCCGTGGCGAGCGCTACGCGACGCAGCGCTGACGCGCGGCGGTGCGTCGGTCCTCTTCCTCCTCGGCGCCGACGCGGTGCACGTAGACCAGCTCGCCGCCGAGCCAGCC
>WNEW01000429.1_pt1 | contig 19987 bp, 20 predicted proteins | sample 5399891 | NCBI WGS metagenome assembly WNEW01 (sample SAMN13153336, study PRJNA577476) | soil metagenome | isolation source: 40 cm grassland meadow soil pre-rain plot 5 | place: USA:California | collected 2015-09-08 | reverse complement strand
TGAACGTGGAGGTCAACGCGCCGATGACGCCGGCCTCGTACGTCAAGACGATCTGGATCGTCGCCGACAAGAATCGCATCCCGATCGTCGCGCGGGCCACGCTGACCCCCGATGCCGGCCAGGCCTTCGTCGGCACCCACATCCGGCTCGGCGAGACCACGGACGTCCGCGCGGTCGTCGAGCAGAGCGACGGCACGCTGCTCACGGCCAAGCGCGAGGTGAAGGTGACCGTCGGCGGGTGCGGAGGCTAGATGGCCGGCGACGTCGGCAAGATCCGCATCCGCGTGCCGTCCAACGTGAAGGCCGGCGACGTCGTCCGCGTGCGCTGCCTCGTGATCCACCCGATGGAGCGCATCGAGCGGGACGCGCAGGGCAAGGTCATCGACCGCAACTACAACTACATCACGCGCGTGACGGCCACCTACCTCGGCAAGCCGGTGGCCGTCATCGACCTCACGCAGAGCGTGAGCGAGAATCCCGCGTTCTCGTTCGCGCTGAAGGCCACCGCGCCCGGCCCGGTCAAGGTCACCTTCGTCGACACCCACGGCGGCAAGTACGAGGGCACGGCCGACATCGCGTTCGTCTGAACGCCGGATGAGCTCCCGGGTCGCGCTGCGCTGCGCCGCCGTCGCGGTCCTCGTCGCCGGCTGCGCGCTCGCCGCGCGCGAGACGACGCCCGTCGCCTCGCCCGTATGGACGTCGCACGCGATTGTCGAGGCGCGCGGCGAGATCCGGGCCAATGCCGACGGCACGCGGACGGCCGTCCGGTACAGGGGCTGGACGACGCGCGACTTCGGCGCGTTCCGCACCTACGCGTACGAGGACGCGCGGCCGGAGCCGCCCGTGCAGAAGGCCGCGATGCCCGCGGGCGTCGCCGGTGATCCCACGAAGGGGCGCGCGCTGTTCCTGAATCGTCAGAAGGCGCCGTGCACCGGCTGTCATCTGGTTCCGGGCGCCGACGTGTGGCCGGCCGGCAGCGTCGGGCCCGATCTCTCCACGCTGGGCGACCGAAAGCTCCCCGACGCCTATCTCTACCAGCAGCTCTGGGACCCGCGCGTGACGTTTCCGGCCACCGTGATGCCGCCGTGGGGCGCGCAGGGGCTCTTCACGCCGGAGGAGATCGTCCATCTCGTCGCGTATCTGCAGACGCTGCACGGCCCGCCGCCGGCCGAGCAGGACAGCGACCGCAACCCGTTCACGCGACGTCGCAGCGAAGGCTTCGGCGACAACCTGGATCCCACGAACAACCCCGCGGTCATCCGCGCCGAGGAGGCGCAGGCGCTGTGGAGCGCGCGCGGACCGACGGGCAAGGCGTGCGCGGACTGTCACCCGGGCGGACCGCAGCGGGCGATGCGCGGCGTGGCCACGCGGTATCCGCGGATCGTCGCCGAGCACGGGCGCGTGATGAGCCTCGAGGACTTCCTCGCCGTCCACGCCGAGGCGACGACCGGCCGCGCGCTGCCGTCGGAGAGCGGCGACAATCTCGACGTCACCGTCATGATCAAGATGGCATCCAACGGGCTGCCGGTGGCCATCGACACGACGAGCCCGGCGGCGCGCGCGGCGATCGAGCGCGGCCGCGCGTCGTTCTTCCGCCGCGTCGGCGAGCGCAACCACGCGTGCGCCGACTGCCACACGCCCGAGCGCGGCGGCAGCAAGTTCCTCGGCGGCCGCTTCCTCGCCGACGTCACCGGCGGTCTGACGCGTCATTTCCCGACGTGGCGCACCGACCGCAACGAGGTCTGGGACCTGCGCAAGCGTTTCCAGTGGTGCATGACGCCGCTCGGCGCCAACATGCTCGCCGCCGACTCGGTGGAATACGCGGAGCTCGAGCTGTTCCTGACCACGTTCGACGCCGGCAAGCCGATCAGCGCCCCCGGCATCCGCCATTAGGCCGTGATCGACGACGCCGTGATCGACGCGCTCGAGTGCGACATCCTCGTGCTCGGGGCCGGCGGCGCGGGCCTCACCGCCGCGCTGCACGCGGCGGATGCCTCGCCCGCGCTGTCGATCGCCGTCGTCGTCAAGGGACTCTTCGGCCGCGCCGGCTGCACACGCATGGTGCAGGGCGGCTACAACGCGGTGCTCACGCCGCCCGACTCGCTCGAGGCGCACCTGATCGACACGCTCGAGGGCGGCGGCTGGATCAACGACCAGGAGCTGGTGTGGCGGCTCGTGACCGAGGCGCCGGGCCGCGTCCTCGAGCTGGAGTCGCGCTACGGCTGCCTCTTCGATCGCAACGCGGCGGGGCGCATCCACCAGAAGCCGTTCGCCGGTCAGTCGCACGACCGCACCGTGCACAAGGGCGACCTCACCGGCATCGAGATCATGAACCGCCTCACCGAGCAGGCGCAGGCGCGGCCCGCGATCCGCGCCTTCGAGGAGTGCCGCGCGGTGGAGCTGCTGCGCGACGACGCCGGCCGCGCGGCCGGCGCGCTGCTGCTCGACATCCGCACCGGAGGCTTCGTGGCCGTCCGCGCGCGCGCGACGCTCCTGGCCATGGGCGGCGGGCCGACGATGTACCGCGTGATCGCGTGCTCGGCCGACAAGGCGGCCGACGGCATTGCGCTCGCGTACCGCGCGGGGCTGCCCCTGCGCGACATGGAGATGATCCAGTTCCATCCGACCGGCCTCGTGATCCCCGGCTCGCTGATGACCGGCGCGCTGCTCGAGGAGGGGCTGCGCGGCGCCGGCGGGCAGCTGCGCAATGGCCTGGGCGAGCGCTTCATGGCGCGCTACGACCCGGCGCGCCTCGAGCGCTCCACGCGCGACCTCGTCTCGCGCGCCTCGTTCCTGGAGGTCGCCGACGGGCGGGGGACGCCGAACGGCGGCGTCTGGATCGACGTCTCGCACCTCGGCGCCGAGGTCGTGGAGCGCAACTTCCGCGGCATGGTGCGTCGCTGCCGCGACTTCGGCCGTGACCTCGCGAACGCACCCGTCGAGGTCGGGCCCACCGCGCATTTCATGATGGGCGGCGTCGTGGTCGATCCCGACTGCCGCACGGCCATGGAGGGGCTGTTCGCGGCCGGCGAGGACACGGGCGGCGTGCACGGCGCGAACCGTCTCGGCGGCAACGGCGTCGCGGAGTCCACCGTGTTCGGCGGCATTGCCGGCGATGTGATGGCCGCCTTCGTCGCCGGCCGCCCGATGCCGCGCGTGAGCGACGCCGCGCTGCCGGCGGCCGCCGCGCGCTGCGGTGCGCCGCGCGGCCGCGGCGACGCCGCCGAGGTGTACGCGATCCAGCGCGAGCTGCGCGACGTCATGTGGGAGCGTGCCGGGCTCGTGCGCGACGCCGAGGGCCTCGGCGTCGCCGCGCTCAGCGTCGAGCGCCTCGCCGAGCGGCTGCGGGCGGCCGGCGTGCCCGGGCACGGCGCGCTGAACACCGCGTGGCAGGACTGGCTCAACCTCGACAGCCAGCTCACGGCGGCGCGGCTGATCGTCGCGAGCGCGCTCGCCCGCCGCGAGAGCCGCGGCGCCCACTGGCGCAGCGACTTTCCGTCGCCGGCGACGGCGCCGCCGACGAGCGTGCGCGTGGCCGCCGGCGCCGACGGCGCGCCGGGGGTCTGGACGGAGCTCGTCGCCATGACGCGCGCGCAGCCGCCGGCGGGCGCGCCGCGCCCGGTGGCCGTGGAGATCGGCGACTGAGCCCTTCCGTCGTGCGGGCGAGCCCGATGATAGGATGCGGCCCGTGCTCACGCGCCGTCGCTTCGTCGCCGGATCGGCCGCCGCGCTGGCCGCGCTCGGGTCGCGTCGTGGGGCGCACGCCCGGGGCGGCGTGGTGACGAAGCGCACGCGCCTCGTCATGCTCGCCACCGGCGGCGGCCCACGGCCGCGCACGGAGCGCGGCAACACCGCGCACGCGCTCGTCGTCGACAACGTCCTCTATCTCGTCGACTGCGGCAGCGGCGTCGCGCGTCAGCTCGTGCTGGCCGGCATCCCACTGCCGACGCTGCGCCACATCTTCATCACGCACCATCACTCCGACCACAATCTCGACTACGGCAACGTCATCATGCAGGCGTGGGTGAGCGGGCTGCGGACCCGCGTGGATGCCTGGGGGCCGCCGCCGCTCGAGAAGATGACGCGGCTCTACTTCGAGATGAACGCGTACGACATCGACACGCGCATCGCCGACGAGGGCCGCGTTCCGCTCGTGCCGCTGGTCCACGCGCACGAGCTGAGCCAGGCCGGTCCGGTCATGCAGGACGAGCGCGTGAAGGTCACGGCGACGCTGGTGGACCATCCGCCCGTCGTTCCGGCGCTCGCGTTCCGCTTCGACTGCCCCGACCGGTCGATCGTCTTCTCCGGCGACACCAACAAGTCCGACGCCCTGGCGCGACTGGCGACGGGCGCCGACCTGCTCGTGCACGAGGCGCTCTGGGTCGCGGCCGTCGACCGGCTGGTGGCGCGCGTCCCGAACGCCGCGACGCTCAAGAAGCACATCATCGACAGCCATACCTCCGTCGAGGACGCCGCCCGTGTGGCCGCCGCCGCCGGCGTCAAGACGCTGGTCCTCTCGCACCTGGTGCCGGCCGACGACCCGGCGATCACCGAGCAGATGTGGATCGACGCGGCGCGGCCGCACTTCAAGGGCGAGATCATCGTCGCGCGCGACGGCATGGCGCTGTAATGATCCTGCGGGGCGCGACGCTGATCGACGGCACGGGCGCGCCGCCCGTCCGCGGCCGTGCCGTCATCGTCGAGGACCGGCGCATCACCGCGATCGTGTCCGACCGGCCCCCGCGCGACGAGGCGGTCCTCGATCTCGGCGGCCTCACGCTGCTGCCCGGCCTGATCAACTGCCACGTCCACCTGTGTCTGGCCGGCGATGCCGATCCCGCGCGAACGCTCGCCGACGAGACGTACGCGGCGACGGTGGTCAGTGCGGTGGTGCGGGCCCGCCGCACCGTCGAGGCGGGCGTGACGACCGTGCGCGACCTGGGCGGCCGCGAGTATGCCGAAATCGCCGTCCGCGACGGCGTGCGCGCGGGCGTCATCGCGGGCCCCCGCGTACTCTGCGCCGGACGCGCCGTCTGCATCACGGGCGGCCACGGCTGGCGGCTGCTCGGCCGGCAGGCCGACGGCCCCGATGACCTGCGCCGCGCCGTGCGCGAGCAGCTCCGCGCGGGCGCCGACGTCATCAAGCTCGTCGCCACCGGCGGCGTCATGACGCCGGGGGTGGACCCGCGCGCCGCGCAGCTGACGCTCGAGGAACTGCGCGCCGGAGTGGACGAAGCACACCGCGCGCGCCGGCGCGCCGCCGCCCACGCGATGGCCGACGAGGGCATCGCGTGGTGTCTCGACGCCGGCATCGACACGATCGAGCACGGCGTGTTCCTCACCGAGGCGCTGGCGGCGCGCATGGCCCGACAGGGGACCGCGCTCGTGGCCACCCTCGTCGCGCCGCACGCGATCGTCGAGGGTGGTCTCGACGCCGGCATTCCCGAGTTCGCGGTGACGAAGTCGACGGCCCTCCGCGAGCGCCACGTCGAGTCCTTCCGCCTCGCGCTGCGCGCAGGCGTCGCCATCGCCGCCGGCACCGACGCCGGCACGCCGCTCAACCCTCACGGCAGCATCGTGCCCGAGCTGACGTTGATGGTCGCCGCGGGCATGGAGCCGCTGCAGGCGCTTCGCTCCGCGACCTCCGGAGCCGCGCGGGCACTCGGCATCGAGGCGGAGACGGGCAGCATTGCGCCCGGGCTGGCCGCGGATCTCATCGCCGTCGAGGGCGATCCCGCGACGGACGTCAAGGCGCTCGACACCATCCGCCTCGTCATCGCCGGCGGCCGCACGGTTCTGAGCCGCCTGTGACGGCCGAGCCGCGCACGCTGCGGCGCGAGTGGACGGCCGCCGAGGGCTGGCGCGGCACGGGCGCCGGCATGTGGGCCTGGCTCATCCAGCGCGCGGCGGCCGTCGCGCTGCTCGTCGTGATCGCCGCGCACCTGATCAATCCGTTCCGCCGCGGCGTGCAGGCGGCCGTGCTGGCGCTGGCGCTGCTCCACGCGCTGCTGGGCGTGCGCGCGCTGCTGCTGGATTTCGGGATGCCGCTGGCGTGGCATCGCGCGCTCTTCGTCGGCGCGCTGGTGCTGGCGGCGCTGATCTTCGCGGGGGTGTGGGCGCTTCGCTGGTACTGAGCCGCCTCTCGATAAACGCGGCGAGATCGTCCATAATCCTCCGGGCCCGGCCACGGGCATCCCCGGGGAGGCGATGAGGCTCAGAACGTTCGCGCTCGCGCTGCTGCTGTGCCTCGCCGGGGGCGCGGCGGCGGCGCTCGCGCAGAGCACGATCGATCCCGATCGCTACTTCGGTCTCGAGTGGGGGGGCGGCGAGCGTCGCGGGCGACCGAACGTCAATGGCTACGTCGTGAACAACTATCGCGTGCGTGCGGCCAACATGCGGCTGGTCGTCGACAGCCTCGACGGGAGCGGCAAGGTGATCGACACGACGTCGGGTGCCATCGCCGACGTGCCGCCGGGCGCGCGCGTGTACTTCGAGATCGCCGTCAAGCAGAAGGCGCCGCGCTACCGCGTGACCATCACGGGCTGGGAGTGGCGGGAGGGCGGCCAGTGATGGTGCGCCTGGACGTCTTCCGCTGGGCGCCGGGCGAGCGCGAGCGTGTGCGTCGCTACGAGGTGGAGGCGGGCGCGGACACGACGGTGCTCGACGCGCTCGTGGCCGTTCAGCGTGAGCAGGACGCGACGCTGGCGCTGCGCTACGCCTGCCGCGTCGGGATGTGCGGCTCATGCGCGATGGTCGTGAACGGGCGCGAGCGCTGGGCGTGCCGCACCCGCCTCGCGTCGCTCGGGCCCGGCCCCGTCGGCGTGCGCCCCCTCTATCATTTTCCGCTGCTGCGCGATCTCGTGGTGGACATGGCGCCCTTCGTGCGGCGCCACGCGGCCGTCGGCGCGGCACTCGTGCCCGCGGCGCAGGCCGCCGCGTACGCCGAGATCCCGGCGTCGTCCGCGGAGCGCGCCGAGATCGACGACGCCATCGAGTGCATCGGCTGCGGCATGTGCCTCTCGGCCTGCACGATGGTGGCCCACGATCGGCGCTTCGCCGGACCCGCGGCGCTCAACCGCGCGTTCACCCTGCAGCGCGACCGACGCGACGGCGCGCGCGACGCGCGCTGGGCGATGCTGCTGGGCGACGACGCGCTGCCGCGCTGCCACGGCCAGGGCGCCTGCACCGATGTCTGCCCGATGGGGCTCTCGCCCACGCGCTCGATCATTCGCCTGCGCCAGATGGCCGTGCGGCGCCTGGTGACGCGCGCGTGAGGCGGCTGGGCCGACGACACCGCGCGCGTGTACGGCGTCTCGCGCATCTCCGTGCTCGTCGGCAGCAACATCGAGGGCGTCGGCGGCTCGTACCGGCGGGGCCTGTTCACCCTCAGCACGCCGATGCTGCGCTCGCGCCATCGCGACTCGGTCGTCGCCCACGAGCTGGCGCACTATCTGCTTGAGCACGACCGGCCACTGCCCGGCGCGCTCGCGCTCGACTGGCAGCGCGAGCAGGAGCGGCGCGAGCTGGACGCCAACGCCAAGGCCGTCGAGATCCTCGTGCGCGTGCGCGGCTTCCGCGAGGAGCAGGCGCTGAGCCTCATCGACGATCACCCGCTCGCGTTCAGCCGCCTCGTCGCCGCCGAGGGGACGGTGATCCCATGGGGCCATCGGCCGCCGTGACCGTCGCCGCCGTGCGGCGGCCGGCCCCGCCGCCCGCGCCGAACGCGAGCGCCGGCCTGCTCGCTCACTCCTACTTCACCGACGGCGCGCCGGCGGTCGGCGCCGGCCCGAGCGGAGCGGACCCCACGTCGATGCCGCGCGCGCTGGGCACGTTCGACCGTGGCCGCAACGGGGCAGGTGACGCTGCTGCTCGGCGTGCGGCCGCAAGGGCGGCCGCTGCGCGTCGTGAGCCGCTGGTACGACGAGACCGGGACCGAGCGTCGCGTGGTGTCGCGCACGGCGGCGCCGGAGGCCGCGTCGACGTGGCACCCCCACACGGTGCCGATGTGGACGCTGCCCCCGTACCCCGGACGCCGGACGGCGAAGGTCTGGGTGGACGAGGTCCCGGCGGGCGAGTACTCGTTCAGCCTGGCGCGTTGAGCGGCGGCGTCGACGGCGCGAGCCGCGCGAACTCCTTGCCCGGATACGAGCGCCGCGTGTAGGCGAACAGCTCCTCGACGAACGCCTGCGCGTACGACGGCAGGTGCCGTCGCGGGTCCCAGACGGCGGCGGTGGAGCCGCCGATGGCCCGGCCGCCACGCAGCAGCGGCGCCACCCGAAGGCCGCTGCGGCTGAAGATCGTCGTCGAGGGAACGACGGCGATGCCATGGCCGCCGCGCGCGAGGCTCACCAGCGAGTGCGGGTCGTTGGCCTCCAGCAGCACGCGTGGCCGGGCGCGCGCGGCCTCGCACGCGGCGTCGAAGCGCAGGCGCGAGGCGAAGTCGCGCCGCAGCAGCAGCACCGTCTCGCCGTCGAGCTCGCCCACCTCGAACGCGCGCCGCCGGCCCAGGCGATGGGCGGGCGGCATCACCGCCAGCACCCAGACGGGGAAGAGCGGCCGCGCGCGAAGCTCCTCGCCGCTGGGCACCGCGCCGAGCGCCAGGTGCAGCTCGCCGCGGGCCACGCGCGCGCGCAGCCGCACGCCGCCGTCCTCGACGAGCCGCACGTCGATGCCCGGCCACGCCCGGCGGAAGCCGGTGAGGAACGCGCTGATCAGGCTCTCCAGCGTCTGCGCGGTGGCCCCGAGGCGCAGCGTGCCCGTGCGGCCGCCCGCCAGCGCGCCGGCGCGCTCGCGCAGGGCGTCGGCGGCTCTCAGGATCTCGCGCGTGCGCTCGAGCAGGTGCTCGCCCTCGGCGGTGAGGTGCAGGCGGCGGCCGACGCGGTCGAAGAGCGGCAGCCCGAGCTCGGTCTCGAGGTCGCGCAGCTGGCGCGAGAGCGCCGGCTGGGTGAGCTGCAGCTGGGCGCCGGCGCGCGAGACGCTGCCGGCATCGGCGACGGCGACGAAGTAGCGCAGGTGCCGGAGCTCCATGCCTTTTGAGTATAAGCGACCAGTAGAACTATGCATTGGATGTTGGGTGGCGACGGGCGTATGCATGAGGCGTGACGGCGACGGCCACGTGGGACCCCGCGCAGTATCTCCGGTGGAGCGATCACCGGCTGCGGCCGGCCGTGGATCTGCTGCAGCGCGTGCCGCCGGCGAGCCCGGCGCGCGTGGTCGACCTCGGCTGCGGCACCGGCAACGTCACCGCCCTGCTGCGCGCGCGCTGGCCCGCGGCGCGGCTGACCGGCGTGGACGCCTCGGCGTCGATGCTGGCGCGCGCGCGGGCCTCGGATCCCGGCGTCGAGTGGCTCGAGGCCGACGTCGCGACGTGGGCGCCGCCGGCGCCCGTCGACGTGCTCTTCTCCAACGCGACCCTGCACTGGATCGACGATCACGCCGCGCTGTTTCCGCGCCTGGTGACGCTGGTGGCGGCGGCCGGCGCGCTCGCCGTGCAGATGCCGCGCAACTTCGGCGAGCCCTCGCACACCTCGATCTACGAGGTGGCGCGCGAGCCGCGCTGGCGCGACCGGCTCGAGAAGCTCGTCCGGCTCGAGCCGACCCGGCCGCCGGAGTACTACTGGGATCTCCTCGCGCCGCGCGTGAGCGCGCTCGACGTGTGGGAGACCGTCTACACGCAGGCGCTCACGGGCGACAACCCGGTCGCGGACTTCGTGAAGGGCTCGTGGCTCAAGCCGTTCCTCGACGCGCTCGACGCCGCGGAGCGGCCGGGCTTCGAGCACGCCTATCGCGCGCGCGTGGCGCGCGCGTACCCGCCGCGCGCGGACGGCACGACGCTGTTTCCGTTCCGGCGGCTGTTCATCGTGGCGCGATGCTGAGCGCCGTCGCCTTGACCGCTCCGGCGCGGCGCGCTAGAGTTATCCGTCATTTACGCCGCCTCCCTCCCGCGTGGGGGAGACGCTTGCTCGCGAACGAATAGGGAGGCCCCGATGTCCGCGCAGATCAGGTCGCTCTACGCCTCCATGCCCGACCGCCTCGCCCGCGCCCGCAAATCTTTCGGCCGGCCGCTGACGCTGAGCGAGAAAATCCTCGTCGCGCACGCCCACGACTTCGAGAGCCAGCAGTGGGAGCGCGGCAAGGCAATTCTGAAATTGCGCGTGGACCGCGTGGCGCTGCAGGACGTGACGGGACAGATGGCGATCTTCCAGTTCATGATGTCCGGCCGCAAGCGCGTGGCGGTGCCCTCGACGATCCACTGCGACCACCTCATCCGCGCCGAGAGCGGTGCCGCCGAGGACCTCAACCGCGCCGTGAGCGAGAGCGCGGAGGTCTACAACTTCATCCGCTCCGCGGCGCGCAAGTACGGCCTCGGCTTCTGGCGTCCGGGCTCGGGCATCATCCACCAGGTCGTGCTGGAGAACTACGCGACGCCGGGGACGCTGATGATCGCGGCGGACTCGCACACCCCGAACGCGGGCGGGCTCGGCATGCTGGCCATCGGCGTCGGCGGCGCGGACTGCGGCGAGGCGATGGCGGGGCTGCCGTGGGAGGTGCTGCATCCGAAGCTGATCGGCGTGCACCTGACCGGCAAGCTGTCCGGCTGGACGGCGCCCAAGGACGTCATCACCTATCTCTGCACGCTGCTGACGGTGAAGGGCGGCACCAACAAGATCCTCGAGTACTTCGGCCCCGGCGCCGAGTCGATCAGCGCCACCGGCAAGGCCACCATCTGCAACATGGGCGCCGAGCTCGGCGCCACCACCTCGATCTTCCCGTTCGACGCGCGCATGGCCGCCTATCTGCGCGCCACGGACCGCACGGACCTGGCCGCGCTGGCCGAGGAGTTCCACGAGCACCTGGTGGCCGATCGCGAGGTCGCGGACAAGCCCGCGGCGTTCTACGACGAGCTGGTCGAGATCAACCTCGACACGCTGGAGCCGCACATCGTCGGGCCGCACTCGCCCGATCGCGGCCGGCCGATCAGCCGGCTCGCCGCCGAGGTGCGCCAGAACGCGTGGCCGGCGCCGATCACCAACGCGCTCATCGGCTCGTGCACCAACTCGTCGTACGAGGACATGCGGCGCGCCGCCCACGTGGCGATGCAGGGGCTCAAGGCGGGCCTGAAGGCGAAGGCGAAGTTCCTCATCACGCCGGGCTCCGAGCGCATCTTCCAGACGATCAAGCGCGACGGGCTCATGGACACCTTCGAGAAGATCGGCGGCACCGTGCTCGCCAACGCCTGCGGGCCGTGCATCGGCCAGTGGAAGCGCACCGACGTCGGGCCCAACCAGAAGAACACGATCGTGTCGTCGTTCAACCGCAACTTCCCCGGGCGCAACGACGGCTCGCAGGAGACGCTGTCGTTCATCACGAGCCCGGACCTCGTCACCGCGCTGGCGTTCGCGGGCACGCTCGACTTCAACCCGCTGACCGACACGCTCACGGCCCCCAACGGCGAGCGCGTGCGCTTCACGGCGCCCGAGGGCGAGGAATTGCCGCGCGACGGCTTCGCGCGCGGCGCCGAAGGGTACGAGGAGCCCGCGGCCGATCCCGACTCCGTGAAGATCGAGATCCCCGCGAACAGCGAGCGGCTGCAGCTGCTGGGGCCGTTCGTGGCCTGGGACGGCAAGGACTTCATCGAGCTGCCGATCCTCGTCAAGACGAAGGGCAAGACGACGACCGACCACATCTCGCCGGCGGGTCCCTGGCTGCGCTTCCGCGGGCACCTCGACAAGATCAGCGACAACATGTTCCTCGGCGCCACCAACGCCTTCACGGGCGAGATCGGCAAGGGCGTCAATCCGCTCACCGGTGCCGTCGGCCAGCCGTTCTCGAAGATCGCGCGCGAGCTCAAGGCGGCCGGCGTGCAGTGGATCGTCGTCGGCGACGAGAACTATGGTGAAGGCTCGAGCCGCGAGCATGCGGCCATGTCGCCGCGGTATCTCGGGTGCGCCGCGGTCATCGTGCGCAGCTTCGCGCGCATCCACGAGACGAATCTCAAGAAGCAGGGTGTGCTGCCGCTGACCTTCGCCGACGCGGCGGATTACGAGAAGTTCGAGCAGGGCGACCGCGTGAGCATCACCGGCCTCTACACGCTCGAGCCCGGCAAGCCGGTCACCGTGCAGATCAAGAAGCCCGACGGCCGGGTGGTCACGATCCAGGCCCGGCACAGCATGACGCGCGAGCAGATCGCCTGGTTCCGCGCCGGCTCGGCCCTCAACGCCGTCCAGGCCATCGATCCCGCCACCGGCGAGCCGGCCAAGCTCGAGGAACTGCGGCTCGAGGCCCGCGACACCAAGGCGAAGCCAGGAAAGGACGTCTGATGGCAGGCAAGGTGCGCATCCCGAAGGGCGACAAGATCACCATCGACCACGGCAAGCTGCGCGTGCCGGACAACCCGATCATCGCCTTCATCGAAGGTGACGGGACGGGGCCCGACATCTGGCAGGCGTCCGTGCGCGTCCTCGACGCGGCCGTCGAGCAGGCCTACAAGGGCAGGAAGAAGATCGCGTGGGCCGAGGTCTACGCGGGCGAGAAAGCCCAGAAGGTCTATGGCGCCGAGTGCCCGCCCAACCTGCTGCCCGAGGAGACGCTCGACATCATCCGCGAGTATCTCGTCGCCATCAAGGGACCGCTCACCACGCCCGTCGGCGAGGGCTTCCGCTCGCTCAACGTGACGCTGCGGCAGGTGCTCGACCTCTACGTCTGCCTGCGCCCCGTGAAGTACTTCCAGGGCGTGCCCTCGCCGGTGAAGCGGCCGGACAAGGTCGACATGGTGATCTTCCGCGAGAACACCGAGGACATCTACGCCGGGATCGAGTGGGAGCAGGGCACGCCGGAGGCGAAGAAGGTCGTGAAGTTTCTGCAGGACGAGATGAAGGTCAACAAGATCCGCTTCCCGAACACGTCGTCCATCGGCATCAAGCCGGTGTCGAAGGAGGGCTCGGAGCGGCTCATCCGCGCGGCCATCCGCTACGCGATCGAGAACAACCGGCGCAACGTCACGCTCGTGCACAAGGGCAACATCCAGAAGTACACGGAAGGCATGTTCATGAAGTGGGGCTACGCGCTGGCCAAGCGCGAGTTCGCTGACAAGACGGTCGGCTGGGACGAGTGCGGCGGCAAGCCGCCGGCCGGCAAGATCCTCATCAAGGACGCGATCACCGACGCCTTCCTGCAGCAGATCCTGACGCGGCCGGACGAGTTCGACGTGATCGCCGCCTGCAACCTGACGGGCGACCTGCTGTCCGATGCGCTCGCCGCGCAGGTCGGCGGCATCGGCATCGCGCCCGGCGCGAACATCAACTACGACACCGGTCACGCGCTGTTCGAGGCGACGCACGGGACGGCGCCGAAGTATGCCGGCCAGGACAAGGTCAATCCGGGCTCGGTCATCCTGTCGGGCGAGATGATGTTCCGCTACATGGGCTGGACCGACGCCGCCGACCGGATCATCGCCGGCCTCGAGAAGACGATCCAGTCCAAGGTGGTCACCTACGACTTCGCGCGGCTGATGGAGGGCGCCAAGGAAGTGAAGTGCTCGGAGTTCGGCACCGCCATCATCCAGAACATGGCGAAACTCTGATGCAGGTCGGGCGAGCCGAGGTGCTCGGCGTGGTGCACCGACGCCCCAAGATCACCGTCGTCGGCGCCGGGAACGTCGGCGCCAGCGTCGCGCAGTATGCGGTGGACAAGGAGCTGGGCGACGTCGTGCTGGTGGACGTCATCGAGGGCGTGCCGCAGGGCAAGGCGCTCGACCTCGCGCAGGCCGGCCCCATCCACCGGTACGACTCCACGCTCGTCGGCACCAACGGCTACGACGACACGGCCAATTCCGACGTCGTCGTCATCACCGCCGGCCTGGCGCGCAAGCCCGGCATGACGCGCGACGACCTGCTCTTCAAGAACGCCGAGATCGTCGGCTCCGTGGTCGAGCAGATCGTGGCGCGCAGCACGAGCGCCATCCTCGTGCTCGTCACGAACCCGCTCGACGCCATGGTTCAGCTGGCGTGGAAGAAGTCGGGCTTTCCGACCAGGCGCGTGGTCGGCATGGCCGGCGTGCTGGACTCCGCACGCTTCCGTACGTTCATCGCGCGCGAGCTGAACGTGTCGGTGGAGAACGTCACCGCGTTCGTGCTCGGCGGCCACGGCGACACCATGGTGCCGCTGCCGCGGTACTCGACGGTCGCCGGGATTCCGATCACGGAGCTCCTGCCGAAGGCGAAGATCGACGAGCTCGTCCAGCGCACGGCCAACGGCGGCGCCGAGATCGTCGCCCTGCTCAAGACGGGCAGCGCCTACTACGCGCCCGCGGCCTCCGCGGTGGAGATGGTCGAGGCGATCCTGAAGGACAAGAAGAAGATCCTGCCGTGCGCGGCCTACCTGGACGGTCAGTACGGGGTGACGGGACTGTACGTCGGCGTGCCCGTGAAGCTCGGGCGCGAGGGCGTCGAGCAGGTCATCGAGATCACGCTCACGCCCGAGGAGCAGGCCGCGTTCGACAAGTCCGCCGGCGCCGTGCGGGAGCTGGTGGACAAACTCAAGATCTAGCCGGAGGACGGCCATGGCAAAGTCCGCGAAGGCGAAGAATGCCCGCCGTCCGAGCCGGGCGGTGAAGCCGGCGTCGAAGAAGGTGGCGCCGGTGCCCGCCGGCTATCACGCTGTCACCCCGTACCTGACCGTCAACGATGGCGCGCGCGCGCTGGACTTCTACAAGCGCGCGTTCGGCGCCCGAGAGACCGGGCGCATGCCGGGGCCGGGCGGCAAGGTCATGCACGCGGAGTTCCGCATCGGCGACTCCGTCGTCATGCTGAGCGACGAGTTCCCCGGGATGAGCACGTCCAAGGCGCCGACGACGCTCGGCGGCACCACGGGCTCGTTGTTCCTCTACGTGACCGACGTCGACGCCGCGTTCCGGAAGGCGGTGGACGCCGGCTGCACGAGCCTGATGCCGCCGACGGACATGTTCTGGGGCGACCGCTTCGGCAAGCTGCGCGACCCGTTCGGCAACGAATGGTCGATGGCGACCCACAAGGAAGACGTGCCGCCGGCGCAGATGGCCGAGCGCGCGAAGGCCGCCGCGGCGCAGATGGGCGGTCGCCCCTCATGAGAGACGTCCACGTCTCGGCGATCGCCGACGCCGTGAAAAAGCTCTGCATGGACGCGAACTTCCGTCTCGAGCCCGACATGCTCCGCGCGTTCGACCGCGCGCTGGGCACCGAGCGCTCGGCCGCCGGCAAGCAGGTGCTCACGATTCTCAAGCAGAACGCCGAGCTGGCCCGCACGCGACGGATCCCGTACTGCCAGGACACCGGCATGGTGATCTGCTTCGTCGAGCTCGGCCAGGACGTGCACGTCACCGGCGGCGGTCTCGACGACGCCATCAACGAGGGCGTGCGCCACGGCTACCAGGAGGGCTACCTGCGCGCCTCGATCGTGCGCTCCCCGTTCGATCGCGTGAACACCGGCGACAACACGCCGGCCGTGATCCACGTCGACGTCGTCCCCGGCGCCGCGCTCAAGATCATGCTCATGGCCAAGGGCGGCGGCTGCGAGAACCGCTCGAAGTACACGATGCTGACGCCGGCGGCCGGGCTGCCGGGCGTGAAGGACTGCGTGATCGAGTGCGTGAAGACGGCGGGGCCCGACGCGTGCCCGCCGCTCATCCTCGGCGTCGGCGTGGGCGGCACGTTCGAGAAGGCCGCGATCCTGTCCAAGAAGGCGCTCTTCCGCGAGGTCGGCTCCCCCAACGCGGATCCGACGCTCGACGCGCTGGAGAAGGAGCTGCTCGCGCGCGCCAATCGGCTGGGCATCGGGCCCCAGGGCTACGGCGGCGACACCACGTCGTTCGGCATCCACATCCTCACGTACCCCTGCCACATCACCTCGCTCCCCGTCGCCGTGACGATCGAATGCCACGCGCACCGCCACAAAGAGGTCACGCTGTGACGGCGGGAACACGTGTGAACGAGCGGCGCGCTGGTTCGAGCGCCGGCTATGCCGGCGCGAGCGATGGGGGGAGGTTCGGAAGGGGGGCGCACCCCCCTCCGAGGAAATCGAATGCCACGCGCATCGGCACAAGGAAGTGACGCTGTGAGTGTGACGACGGCCGCCGACGGGATCAAAGAGGTCGGCACGCCGCTGTCCGACGCGGACGTGCTGTTGCTGAAGGCCGGTGATCGCGTTCGCATCTCGGGCGTCATCTATACCGCGCGCGACGCCGCTCATGGCCGGCTGCTGCCACTGATCGACAAGGGCGAGCGGCTGCCGATCGACGTCAAGGGCCAGATCATCTATTACACGGGGCCGTCGCCGGCGCGTCCGGGCAGCGTGATCGGCTCCGTCGGGCCGACCACCGCCAGCCGCATGGACACGTACACGCCGGCGCTGCTCGCGCTCGGCCTCAAAGGGACGATCGGCAAGGGCTATCGCGGTCAGCCGGTGAAGGACGCGCTGCGCCAGCACCGGGCCGTGTACTTCGGCGCCATCGGCGGCGCCGGCGCGGTGCTCTCGGAGTTCGTGAAGCGCGCGGAGGTCGTGGCCTACGAGGATCTCGGCACGGAAGCGATCCGCCGGCTCGAGGTGGACGGCTTCCCGGCGATCGTCCTCTACGACTGCCACGGCGGCGACCTCTATCAGGACGGGCAGAAGGTCTACGCGAGGGACGACTCATACCCTCGGGGAGGGCACAAGTGAGCGTTCGGGCGACGGCGGCACGGCCGGCCATCGCGGCGCCCCATCTGCGGCGCGACGCCTGGTGGGCGCTGCCGGTGACGACGGCGATCGTACTCGGCACCTTCATCGTGTACTCCACGTGGGCGGCCTTCCAGAACGCCTACTACTGGGCGCCGCCGTACCTGTCGCCGTTCTACTCGCCGTGCCTGTCCGCGAAGTGCCTGCACGTGACGTTCGGCTGGGGGCTGCCCGACATCTCGCTGCCCGTCATCGGCGTGCTTTCGCCGGCCTTCCTGATCCTGTGGGGCCCGGGCCTGTTCCGCCTGACCTGCTACTACTACCGCAAGGCGTACTACCGCTCGTTCTGGCTCTCGCCGCCGGCGTGCGCGCTGCCCGACGCGCAGAAGCGCCGCTACACGGGCGAGACACGCTTTCCACTCGTGCTGCAGAACTACCACCGCTATCTCTGGTACGTGGCGGTGATCTTCATCGTGTTGCTCACGTGGGACGCGATCCTCGCGTTCCGGTTCCCGAAGCCGGGCGGCGGCACGCAGTTCGGCATCGGCGTGGGCACGCTCGTCATGTGGGCCAACGTGATCCTGCTCGCCGGCTACACGTTCTCGTGCCACTCCTGCCGCCACGTGTGCGGCGGTCACGTCGACGTGTTTTCGAAGGCGCCCACGCGCTATCGCATCTGGCACGTCATCACCCGGCTCAACGAGCGGCATCCCGCCTTCGCGTGGCTGTCGCTGTTCAGCGTGGGCCTGGCCGACCTCTACATCCGCCTGGTCGCGATGGGCGTAATCAGAGATCTGAGGATCCTGTAATGGCGAATCACGACTACGAGATGCACGAGCACGACGTCATCGTCATCGGAGCGGGCGGCGCGGGGCTGCGCGCGGCCATCGAGGCGGCCGCGCAGGGCGTGTCGGTCGGGCTCGTGTGCAAGTCGCTCCTCGGCAAGGCGCACACCGTGATGGCCGAGGGCGGCATCGCGGCCGCGCTCGGCAACGTCTGGCCCGAGGACAACTGGGAGGTCCACTTCCGCGACACGATGCGCGGCGGCAAGATGCTCAACAACTGGCGGATGGCGCAGCTGCACGCGCAGGAGTCGCCCGAGCGGGTGCTCGAGCTGGAGCGCTGGGGCGCGCTCTTCGACCGCACGAAGGACGGCCGGATATTACAAAGAGACTTCGGCGGTCACCGCTACGCGCGCCTGGCCCACGTCGGCGACCGCACCGGCCTCGAGATGATCCGTACCCTGCAGTATCACGGCATCCACCAGGGCATCGACGTCTACATGGAGTGCACGATCACGCGCCTGCTCAAGAACGGCGAGCGCGTGTGCGGGGCGGTCGGATACTGGCGCGAGACGGGCCGCGTCGTCGTGTTCAAGGCGAAGGCCGTGATCCTGGCGACGGGCGGCATCGGCAGAGCGTGGAAGATCACGTCGAACTCGTGGGAGTACACCGGCGACGGCCACGCGCTCGCGCTGTGGGCGGGCGCCGACCTCATCGACATGGAGTTCGTGCAGTTCCATCCCACGGGGATGGTGTGGCCGCCTTCCGTGCGCGGAATCCTCGTGACCGAAGGCGTGCGCGGCGACGGAGGGACGCTGAAGAACAGCGAAGGCAAGCGCTTCATGTTCAACTACATCCCCGACTTCTTCAAAGGCGAGACGGCCGACAACGAGGCCGAGGCCGACCGCTGGTACGAGGACAAGAGGAACAACCGCCGCACGCCCGATCTCCTGCCGCGCGACGAGGTCGCGCGCGCGATCAACGCCGAGGTCAAGGCCAGGCGCGGCAGCCCGCACGGCGGCGTCTTCCTGGACATCTTCTCGCGCCGCTCGGCCGACTACATCCGGCGCCGCCTGCCCTCGATGTACCACCAGTTCAAGGAGCTGGCGGGCGTCGACATCACCAGGGAGCCGATGGAGGTCGGGCCGACCTGCCACTACGTGATGGGCGGCGTGCGCGTGGACGCCGACTCGACCCAGTCCACGGTGCCGGGCCTCTTCGCGGCCGGGGAGGTCGCGGGCGGCATGCACGGCAGCAACCGCCTCGGCGGCAACTCGCTGTCCGACCTGCTCGTCTTCGGGCGGCGCGCCGGGCTGCACGCCGCCCTCTACGCCAAGGACTTCGGCGGCACCCTCGTGGTGGACTCGGGCCAGGTCGAGCGGGCCGCGCGCGCGCTGCTCGCGCCGTTCGAGCGCGCGGCCGGGGGTGAGAATGCGTACTCGATCCAGTCGGATCTTCAGAACACCATGCAGGAGCTCGTCGGGATCATTCGCCGCGAGCCGGAGCTGGTGGAGGCGGTGAAGCGGATCGAGCTGCTCAAGGCGCGCGCGCGAAACGTGCGCGTGGACGGTCATCGGCAGTACAACCCGGGCTGGCACACCGCGCTCGACCTCGACCCGCTGCTGACCGTCGCCGAGTGCTCGGCGGTGGCGGCGCTCGAGCGCAAGGAGAGCCGCGGCGGCCACACGCGCGAGGACCATCCGTACACCGACGACACCTGGGGCAAGGTCAACGTCGTGCTCCGTCTCGTGGGCGGCCGCGTGCAGGTGAGCCGCGAGCCGCTGCCCGAGATGCCGCCGAGCCTGAAGGCGCTGTTCCAGGAGCGCAAGTAATGCCGACCTTCATCATGCGGGTGTTCCGCGGCGACGGGCGCGGCGGCGATTTCACGCCCTACCGCGTTGACGCCGACCCGGGGATGGTGGTGCTCGACGTCATCCATCGCATCCAGGCCACGCAGGCCCCGGACCTCGCCGTGCGCTGGAACTGCAAGGCGGGCAAGTGCGGCTCGTGCAGCGCGGAGATCAACGGCAAGCCGCGGTTGATGTGCATGACGCGGATGGACCTGTTCGCCGAGGGCGAGCCGATCTCGGTGGCGCCGATCCGCGGCTTTCCGCCGATCCGCGACCTCGTCACCGACGTCTCGTACAACTACGTCAAGGCCAAGCAGGTGCCGCCGCTGCGGATCAAGCCGCCGGAGCCCGACGGAACGTATCGGATGATGCAGGAGGACATCGATCGCGTCCAGGAGTTCCACAAGTGCATCGAGTGCTTCCTGTGCCAGGACGTGTGTCACGTCATCCGCGATCACGAGGAAAACAAGCGCGCATTCGCGGGGCCACGCTTCTTCATCAAGCTGGCCGGCCTCGAGATGCATCCGCTGGACACCGTCGATCGCTCGACCTTCGTGAAGGACGCCGCGGGCGTGGGCCTCTGCAACATCACCAAGTGCTGCACCGAGGTCTGCCCCGAGAACATCCACATCACCGACAACGCGATCATTCCGCTCAAAGAGCGGA
>WNEW01000426.1_pt1 | contig 20051 bp, 16 predicted proteins | sample 5399891 | NCBI WGS metagenome assembly WNEW01 (sample SAMN13153336, study PRJNA577476) | soil metagenome | isolation source: 40 cm grassland meadow soil pre-rain plot 5 | place: USA:California | collected 2015-09-08 | reverse complement strand
CCAGGTCGCTGACAAGAACCCAAGCTCCTCTCCAGTCGATGTCCTCCGCTTGAAATGAATTAAGGATTCTTGCCGCGCCAAGCCGCGGCAAAGTCCTGGATTGAACGTTCCCCTGGACGCACCCCCTTGAAATTCCTACCTTCCGCCGCGTGGTAGGGCACATACGGAGCATCAGTCCGCGACCTGTATATACGCGGGCTCGGCCCCGAGCGAAGCGAGGGGGCCTATTGGCGGCCGGACTCACTGCTGTCTCACTGCCATTGTGTATTTGGACCCGGCCTACCGTCGAAAACCCAACGGGTCCCATCTGGTTATTCGGCGGCGTTCATATATCCGGCCTCGCCGAAGCGGTAGCACAACGATGCATTGGTTCTAGAGAGACTGGCCCCAGCGATAGCCTACCCAGATTCCGGCGATTCCGCCGAGGATGGAAAAAACAAATCCAGAAATTGAAATGGCATCGCCGCCCCAAAGCACCGGCAGCATGTTGCCGAGCGTGGAACCAACGAACAATCCGATCCAGACAAATTTCTTGGTCATGATCGCAGGCCGCGCTACTTTCGATCAGAATCGCGCCACTATGATAACGGGTGATACACTGAAATTCTCTTTGGGATTCGGGAGCCTGATCGTCTTTACGATTCCTTTCGCTTCCGGTTGCCCGAAGTTCTGATGCAGACTCAAATCCTCTCACCCCACACCATCCTACAGGCGCGGGGCGGACAACGTTTCGCCCCGCCCATCAAAAACTAAAAAGACACGAATGATGTCGAGAATCATCTCAAGGCGGATTTTGTTTTCGAATGCGATTCGAACCAAAATCCTGCGCCGAAGTAATTTGTGAGATAATTTTTCGGGGAAATTTGAACCGCATAGGAAGCCTCGCCCAAGAGCTGTTCTTCCATCCTTTTCCCGCAGAGCTTTCGAAGGTTTCTCAAAGGACAGTGAGTACATGGCAAAGAAAATCTACGTTGGAAATCTTTCGTATCAGACAACCGAAGCCGATTTGACGAGCCTGTTCGAACAGGTTGGAACTGTCGAATCGGTGCAAATCATAACCGATCGCGATTCGGGACGCTCAAAGGGCTTCGCCTTTGTGCAAATGAGCGACCACGAGGCCGCAGAGAAGGCCATCGCACAGTTCAACGGCAAGGAAGTCAATGGACGTGAATTGACAGTAAACGAGGCACGGCCAATGGAACGACGCGAGTTTGGATCTCGCGGTTCGGGCCGTGGGTCCGGCCGGGGCGGTCGTGGCGGCTAGGGTCGATACTGATAGTTAGTCGTAGGGAACGGAGGGTTCTTTGGATAAAGAATTTGATGCCGGAGCCTTACTTGGATTCAGCGACGAAGCAGTGCTCTACTGCCAGGGACTGCGGATACGATTGCGAGACAGTATGTAATGGAGTACGCGAATGCTTCAGAATCGCGCAAAGGGAATGGAAGCTCAGGAGCCACGAATTCCGGCGGGTTTATTCAGGCCGAGCCGCAATTTTATCCGATCCGCTCTGGACAGGATGTATGACAAGTACCTCCGTATCAGCCAGGGTAAGTAATTGCTCATTTTTGGTTGATGTCTGAAATTCGACTGGGCAAAAGGGTTAAGTTTTGACCATAGCGTTGCTCCAAGAGATTGATCCAGGCCTTGCAATCGGTCGGCATGGATGCGATTTCTAATTCATAGCCTTCCGCCAGAACGCCATTCCAGTAGACCCAGACCTGGACAGCTTCTTCCTGGATACTCCAACGGATGTCAGCGGAAACGTAATCGCCGTAATCAGGTAGCGCGTTCATAACGTCATTTTCGGGCGAATACCCTTCTACTATCGGGGCACGCTTGGAGCAATGGGCCGACAGGGGTAGCTTTGTGGGGACTTGTAGGAAATCAGGCGCGATTGCTGCACCTATGCCGCCGTGGTCAAAGGCCCGCTGTGCTCGTAAACGCGCACCAGATAAATGCTCAACATTCGGCGTTGCCAACCGCTGAAATCGACGCGGCACCATTGAACATCCCGGCCCAAGAAGACACTCGGCTGAACGTCCAGAACAGTTCCCGTCAAGCCCAGACAATCCGATTCGACCAGCCATCGAACCCGAACGCGATCACCCGGTCTGAACATGGATCAACCTGCACGTCCCTTCGCGCGCAAATATGTTCGTCACTCGCCGGGACAACACAGGTCCCCATCGCGAAATCCATTAGGATTTCGGTTCAGGCGGCGGTCCAAACGGACCGAAGTCTTGCCACATGCGCTCTCGAAATTTCTCGCGTTCTTCCGGCGTCATCGCAGCCCACCGTTCGGACATCGAACGCGCCCATTGACCTCCGCGATGAAGCCTCGGCCGACCGATGAAGCCGCCGAAGAGAATCTTCGACAGAATTAGAAGACCGACAGCCTGCCAATAGCTGATCGTTCGCAGGCCGAAAATGGCTGGCGCGAGCCAGTTCCAAAGGCCCATGACCACAAAGCCGAATACGGCCAGCATCACTACGCCGAACAAAAGAAATTTGAAGAAGCGTACTTTTCCAAATCTGTGTCGGTGGGGTCTGTTTTGATCTGTCATATTCGTCCTCGTTACTGGATAAATTCCTCGTAAATCTCTCGCAGACGTTCGCGAAGATGGACCACGGCATAATGCTTCCGCGAGATTAATGTGTTCACACTGACGCCGGTTTCTGCGGCAAGGTCCTTGAAACTGCGGCCCTCGAACTCGTGCGCGATAAATACGTCGCGCTGTTCTTCAGGCAACTCGGCCAGAGCAGTGTCCAGTGCCTGCCAGAACAGGCTTTGCAGATAGGCATCTTCGGGACCGGCCGCTTGCGAAGAAGGGACATCCTCGGGTCTGAGTTCTTCAAAACGTGCAGATTTCCTCGTTCGGAAGAAGTCCGTGATCCGATTCTTTGCCACTCGGAAAAGCCATGCGCCGACCTGCTCGATTTCGGTCAGCCGGTAGGCTTGAACGAACTCATAGAAAACATCCTGCAAAATGTCTTCGACCGTTCCTTCATCAGGCACCCACTTTCGGATGAAATTTCGCAGACGGTTTCTCTGTCCTTCAATTGCGACGGTGATGTCCTCGTCTGCGGCCATTTGCTTCAGTGCCGACTCGCTCGCCATCATCTGTGTAGACGAATCAGAGTTGCGGATATTTTATGGAAAATTCAAAATGCGTTCGTTCGGCACTTGCCCGGCCGCCGAACCGCGTTCGATTCTCCTACGCTTCACCAAAGCAAATGTCACGCTGGAAAATGTCAGCGTGCATTTCGTGGTGGTGTGAGCGTTTCGCTGCGAAACAAGGACATTCGCTCAGCCAAGACGGTCCGATCATTTCCTGATGTTCACACTCGGTCAGAACGTGATGGGGTGCCCCCGCAGACTTGCAGTCTGACTAGTTTGTCTCCGACTTCCACGAAACTGTCAAATGACTGACTATTGGATTTGTCAGCCTCCAGCAATGAGCGTTGATGGTCGACATATAGTCACGTTGCTCCCCACAAACCCAGCGTGAATAATTCCGATAACCGATGGGACTTCCGAAAGAAATACCGGCGAACCACTTGTACACCCTGTACCATCGCGTCAAAAGTAAAACCGTGTGGATGTTTGCACGAAAAGGGATAGACGCTGCTCACAATGCCGTGACGCAAGAAAGGTGATAGCTGACGGGCGATGTGCGGAAGGGACACCAGTTTCGGGGTGTGGCGGTTGAGCACAACACGAGTACGCACAAGAGCACCGAATTCCCAACGTGGATCCGCTGCAGGTGCGGACTATACCAAGGTGGCCGGAATTCGGCTTTCCCCCTTTTGGAGAAACCCGCCCACGAACTGAAAATGGAAGTCGCGCATTCAGCGGCCGTGTACAGGCTTACGTGCTGTGTTGAGCCACATTGATGGCCGGAAAATCGGCCGCACGTCCGCTGCCTGTCGTGAATGCTCGATTTTCAACGAGGCGGGGCTTTTGGATGGCAGGAGTTTTCCGTCACATTGGAATGAAGGAAACTCGCGAGAGTCACCGCGCTCGCTTTTTGCTCACGCCGCCGCTTCGCGAACACCTGCGACGATCTGGCTGAGTTCCTCGACCTTCTGATCCCACGACTCGGAATCCATTTGCGAAGAGATGCGAATCTGCGGACCGGTCTGGCCGCTTTTGAGGATCGTATCGATGTGGTTTAAAACCTCGAGCTTGTTACGACCGATCCGGACAAGATGTTTAAGTCTCGCCGCTTCCGGAATGGCGCTGGACACGACAGGCAAGCCCGCGGCCAGGTACTCACGCAGTTTCAGGGGATTTGCAGCAATGGTCAGTTCGTTCATGACAAATGGGAGAATCGCAACGTCGAAGGCCTTGACGTAACCGGGGAGAGCGTCATAAGTCTTCTGGCCGAGCAGGTGCACATTCGGGAGCCCCTCGAAGAGTCTCACGTCGGTGGCGATCTTGCCGATTAGCGCGAAATTCCAGCCAGGACGCGCGACGGCGAGGAACCGAATGAGCTCCAGATCGACCCAATCCGCGATCAAGCCGAAGAATCCGATCACCGGCTTTGACAGCTCCTTCATTTCATCGGGAACCATCGTTTGGGGATCGCAAGCTTTGCGGAAATGTGCTGCATCGACACCGTGGGTAACAAGGAATGTGTTTTTGTTATGAGGCTTCTTCGTTTCATAAAGCCGCTCCGACGAGACAATCACATAATCACATTTCTCCATGAGCTGGCGCTCGAGCTGGAGGATGGCTTCTTTATCGGTGCCTGTGAATTCCGAGTACTCATCGACACAGTGATAAACAATCGTCTCCTCGCCAAGAGAGCCGGCCACATTGCCGGATGCCGGGTAGAAGGTCCAGAGAAGCGGCCGCTCGAAACTCAACTGCCGACACACGCGGCGAACACTCCACTTCAGCACATTTCGGTTAACCCAACGGGCGACGCGGCTTCCGAAGAATGGAACCGCGATCGGCGAGTACACATACAGTTGGTTGTCGACTTTCTGATGTCCTCTGGCGAAGTCGCGAAATTTGTTGGCGATGCGTTTCAGGTCGTAAGCCGACGTGGTTGGCTTGCGATTACCGATGGAGTTGATCCAGAGCACGCGGTTGTGTTTTGCAAACCGAAGCATGACATGCTTCTTGCTGAGCGGATCGCTGTCCCAATCGTTGGCAAAGCAGATGATATCCCGGCCGTGAATCATAGGGAGTTTTGGAGCACGCATCTTTCCAGCTTTGCCTGTAGCGGCGGTGATGCAAGGATGGGAATAAGCTCGATTCCAATTCGTTCGCAGCTTCTATGACATCGCCGGCGGTCATAGACCGCCGCTACAGTGTGCAAAGCTATTCCAGCAAGCGAATGTTCATTCCACCCCCTCGACCAACTCCACCAATCCCGTTAAGGTACTCCAGAGGAAGACGATACGCCGGTTGTCGAATGCGACCGCGGGAGCCGGGTCTGTGATGATGCGAAAGCCGCGCTCACGCAGAAAATCCACGGATTCACTCAGTGAAGGCACTTCATAACAAATGTGGTAGGTTCCGGCCTTAATCCTTTCCAGCCACTTGTGAGCAGGACTTTCTTCGTGCTCTGGGGCAATGAGCTCGATCATGAGTTCCCCGGCACGAACCATCAGAGCAATCGAAGCCTTCTGCAGTGGATCGTAAATTCGTTTCTTTTCCGAATAGCCCAAGGCCTGATACAGCTTCACGCATTCGGAAAGCTTTTTCGTAACAATGCCGACATGATGGAGTCGCATGGGTACCGAGGTAGCAAGTTTCCTGCCGGGTCCGACGGCGGCAGTCCAATTGCAAAAACCGCACTAGGGAAAAATGACGATGAAACCTTTAAACCATCTGTGGCTCCGCACGACTGCAGGTTTGCCGCAGCCACCCCTCCTCTGCGAGGAGGGGAATACTCCACATTCGACATTTCTTCAATTCATTCACACCTTCTATGAGCGCCCGTTCTTCTGCGGATGAAGGAGGTTCGGGCGGTTCGCGAAGCGCAAGCGCGGCAGCGCGCAGCCTCAAGAAATAGACCGCCCCTTCTAGAGCACGCTTATCGTTTCTGCGGACGCGAGAGCACCTGAAGCACTACGGTGCTCAGGATGTCGGGAGTGTAGCTTCGAAAGCGGCTGTGGAGCGGAAATCCGTTGCCGAGAGCACGACGCGAGTCTTCATCGACGTGCGGTTTCCAAAACAGTAGCTCGTGCCCGCATTCAGAATACAAATCCGCGAATTCGCTCGCGCGGAGGCGGTTGTGATAGGCAAACTGGTTTCCGGCAAGTCGAACCCATTCGGCATCGGAGTATCGGAGAAAATTGATCGGCAGAATGGATCGATCGTGATGCGAAAAATGATCGGAAGTGTCAATGTGATGCAGAGTAACTCCGCCGGGGGCCAGCACCCGGTTCGCCTCCAGAAGAATACCGCGCAGCACCTCTCGCGGGATGTGTTCGAACACCGTGTAAGAAACCTGGATGTCGATGCTCTGATCGGGAAGGTCACTGTCTGCCGCGTCGGCGGGCGCTCGATATTCGATCTTTGCATGCCGCAATAGTTCGGCGCTCGTTGTCGAGGAACAGAGCACTTCCAGCCTTTCCCGCAAAAGACTCGTATCGACCGTTCCTCGAAGCCTGTCGATGACTCTATCCTTCTGCGCGCGAAAAGCATCGAGCGCGGCCATCAGCAACGATGGTTTCAAATAACGATGCGCGTCGAAGGTGATGACGGATGAAGCGCCGCACAAGTAAAGAGCCAGTGGCATGTTGACGCATCGGCCTGTTCCCACTTCCATGATTCGCGCGTCTACAACGGGCCGGCCGGCATCCTGGAGAATACGGACGAGCTGAGCGCAGGCCTCGAGCATCGGAAAAGGATCGGACCGATCTTGCACACTGCCGAATGCCTGCTGGAGAGAGTAGTAAGCGGACTCGCGGAGCAGCGGTATTCCCGCGCAGACGCGCTGGATACGCGCCTTGCACTTCCAGTTCATATCTTTTCAATGTCAGCACGAACCCAGCCATTCGGTCGATGAAGTCCAGGCGCGGGCAGATATGAGCGTTCGATGCTCTTCTGCGTACTCGAGTTCCGCAAATGCGGAATACACCGATCACCGGTCTAATCTCAAATCCGAAATTTCGAAATTTGGAATTGGACCGTCCAATTTGCGATTTCAAAATTTCGGATTTGAGATGGCCTTTTGTCCGATTTCACAATTTTTAGCGCAGGCTGATGCCGAGACTCCCGCCGCTTTGTGTAAACAGTTGCAGGTTGCCGGATGGAGGCTCGGCAGGAGTACCGCTAAAGGTGATGAACTGCGTCGTGTATCCGGCGCCATCGACAATCTGAGGGAATACCAGCGTTGAATGCGCAGGCGCGCTTTCATTGGTTGCACCAGTAGTCGTGAAGATGAAGTCGCCCCGTTCATTCCAGCGGCTGCGTACTCCGAGAACCGCGATATTCGCGTTCCCCGAGGAAATTCGGAGGACGCCTTTGAACGGCATCGGCAGCGATTCGAACCCCGGAATCTGATTCAGAAACACCGCGCGTTGCCCCGACGCGGGTATGACAAGTTGTCCCGAATGACCGGTTGAAGTTCCATCGAGCCGCGTGAGTTCAAAATTTACCGATGTATCGCTCGATCCGGCATTCTCCACGGCGACTGCCGTTTGAATGGCGTTTGAGGTATCGGCCTCGGCATAGAGCCGGAACGCACTACCGGCAGTTATCGAAGGTGTGCCCGCTTCGGAAACGGTGATCCCCGCATTGTGGTAGGAAAAGATGGCCGCCCCGACCGGAGCTGTACTGAAGCCAGCGGGCGTTGCTCGCGCAGATCCAACCTTCATTTCTGAGGAGGTGTTCCTGGTCGAGAAACGTTTTGAGCTGTGCGCCGGAATCGAATAGGCGACCTGGCTGACCACAGCCCCATCGATATTCATCGAGAGATTCGGTGCCGGCGCGCCGGCAGTCCCCTGCCCGTAAAAACTAAGCGTGCCGCTGATCGCTTGATCGGAAGGATTCACAAGAACGAACTGAGTAATCCATCCTCCGCCGTCGGCAAATTGGGGAAAATATACGGAACCTGATGGAAGCGCATCCGGGTCGGCGACCGGTAGCGTGGTTGCCAGAAATTCGGAGCGCTCGTTCAGAAATCCGCGGATTGCAATAGCCGCCACGGGTATGTTCGAACTGAACGTGAATGTTCCTTCGGTCCGCTGTGGCCCGTTGAACGGCGTTTCATTCAAGAACCGGGCGATCTGGCCGTGCGCGGGGATGGTCACGGTGCCGTTGCCGAAATCCGTTCCGTTGGTGTCTGTAAAGAAGAAGGAGACCGTCGCAGCGGAATCATTCGCATTGGAGACAGCCAAACCGGTGTTGGCTGAACCGGAAACCTCAGCATAGATCCGTCCTCGGCGCGCCGGCACGCCGGCCGGAACTCCCGCCTCCGCAACAAGTACTCCACTTTCTCGATAGCCGAAGATCGCAACACCGGACGGAACAGACTGCTGACCTGCAGCCGCAGTGATTTGGGCCGAGCCGACCTGCATTGATCGCCCGCCACCACTGGTCGTCAGGCTTTGGCCGCCAATCAAAGACTGTGTCGGTGTAGTGCCCGTTAAGGTACTTCCAAACGCGCGATTTCCTGACATCGAGTGAGTGGTGGCTGGCGTGCTCGTTGGCGCCGAGCTTCCCGTGCTCGCGGTGGACGTGTCACTGGATACTGTGGGGATGGCATTGGACGTCGTCATTACATCGAACGCGTCCAGTTGTGTCCAGTATCCCTGGGCACTCGCGTTCTTGCGGCCGGTGGGACCGATTCCAACTGTATGCGGGCCCAGCGTCAACCCGGATACCGTATAGGCTTTCGCCTGCCGTATTGCCGGCGATGCATAAAGATCAACCTGCGTGGCCGGATTGCCGTCGACGTAAATTTGGGCGATCCCGGACCACTCATCCGACATTGTGATGAAGGTTACGCTCGTTCCGGTGAACGATAGAGTCGCTCGCGCATTTGCATCCATGGACGCCTTCATTGTTCGCCCGCTATACATTCCCCCATTCGTGACTAAGGACCACGTACCGCTGTAGGTGATGGCCGCACTCGTCTCCTCGACACGCATGGTCGTGCTCGTACCGGTAGAGGTGCTTCCCCCGGACGTGCTTACCGTTGTTGAGCCGGATGATCCGGTTCCCGATGTTGATGTTCCGCTTCCCGATGTCGACGCTATGACGGTCAGCGCGCCCGAGCCACTGCTTGCCGCGTAACTCGTGTCACCGGCGAAGTTCGCCGCCACGGCAGTCGAGTAGTTTCCTGCATTGGTACCGCTCAGGCTCACGCCGCTCAGCGTCGCCACACCCGAACTGTTCGTCATGCCTGTACCGGCCGCAGTGCCGTTGAGAGTGAAACTGATCGTCTTCCCGCTCAGTCCCGATCCGCCGGAGGCCAGCGTTGCTGTTAACGTCGCTGTACTGCCCGATGTGCCCGAGCCGCTAACCGCACTGATCGCCGTCGAGGCTGGGGGTGGTGCTGAAACGGACAGCGCGCCCGAGCCACTGCTTGCCGCGTAGCTCGTGTCACCGGCGAAGTTCGCCGCCACGGCAGTCGAGTAGTTTCCTGCATTGGTACCGCTCAGGCTCACGCCGCTCAGCGTCGCCACACCCGAGTTGTTCGTCATGCCTGTACCGGCCGCAGTACCGTTGACAGTGAAACTGATCGTCTTACCGCCCAGTCCCGATCCGCCGGAGCTCAGTGTTGCTGTTAAGCTCGCTGTACTGCCCGACGCTCCCGAGCCGCTAACGCCGCTGATTGTTGTCGGCGCGGGGCTGGGCGTGGTTGTGACATTGGAAGTCGTGATTACATCGAATGCATCCAGTTGTACCCAGTATCCCTGAGCGCTCGCGTTCTTGCGACCAATGGGGCCGATCCCCACTGTATGCGAGCCCACCGTCAAGCCGGATACCGTGTAGGCTTTCGCTTGCCGTATTGCCGGCGATGCATAAAGATCGACCTGAGTAGTCGGATTGCCATCGACGTAAATTTCGGCAATACCGGACCACTCATCCGACATCGTGATGAAGGTTACGCTCGTTCCGGTGAACGATAAAGTCGCTCGCGCGTTTGCATCCATGGACGACCTCATTGTCCCCCCGCTATACATGCCCCCATTCGTGACCAAGAACCATGTACCGCTGTAGGTGACGGCCGAGTCTGTCTCCTCGACACGTGTGGTCGTGCTCGTACCGGTAGACGTGCTTCCTCCGGACGTGCTTCCCGACGTTGAACCCGATGTCCCGCTTCCGGATGTTCCACTTCCGCTCCCGTTTCCAACCGACGCCGTCACACCGGTCAAGTCGACAAGGAACGTATCAATCCGCGTTGTACATCCCCACGCTGTATCGGGTCCAAGAGTCCTGTCCCAGGTGCTGGAGAACAGCGCCCATTTGCCGTCGCTGGAAATTTGCGCGAATCCTTGGCCATAGAAGCAGTTCAGGCCGTCGGTAGCGTGGTTGTGTGCAACACGCCAAACGGTATTGGAACCGTCAACGGCTGCCAAAATAATTTCTCCGGTCCATGCGCCCGTACAAGAGGTGGGTGCAAAACGGGATATTAAAAGGGGCGCGTCTGGATTGTTGCCGGAATTGTGCCACGAGGGATGCTCGCCGGTGCACCATTCGGCGGTGTCCGTGGGCTGTTCAATGAAAAGGTATTTCGAGGCATTCATGAGATCGTCCGGATCGCGGACGAGATAGCTTCGGGGATCGGTTCCCGACTTCGTTCCAGAACCGTTCGTAAATTTTCCGTTACCTAGCGTCGCATGACCGCTCCAGTAGGGGTCGGCATTGGTGACGAGCGACCAGGTTTGTGACTGAAGATTGAAAATGGCATCACCGTTTCCGCCCCAGCTTTGCTGGTGAAAGCTGAGGTATACCCACTCGGAGCCGGTGCCGGGGGCTATGGCATGAATGCCGATCACCTGTCCGGCCGCAGATGTGGGCCACTTGGTCAGATTCGTCGCTGGAGCACCATTGATAGTCTTGTTGTAAACGTCGACAAATTGGTATTGAGAAGTATTCGACGGATTGATGCAGAAAAATTTGGTGTAGCTGTCCTGATAGCCGGCTCCGGCGGCCGAACAGACCCAGTTATCCTGACCGATAACAGCGGTCGCATAAGTAACCGCATCGCCGTTTGGAGGCCCGCCGAGGTTGGTCGTGACGCCGGTGGACTTATTGTATTTGGCGATCTTGTTCCCGTTTAGAAAATAAATGATGTCGGGATCGACCGCAGACCATTCCCAGTTCGATCCAAACCAGAGTGGATGAGGACTAGGACGCGAAGTTCCATCGCCGACCTTGAACGCTGCCGCATTAAATTCCAGCCAAAATCCTTTGCCGCCGACGCCGGATAATTTGATTGCTGTCGAATCGGCATTGAATGTTCTTTTGAATCCCGTTTCCGTGGAGATCAAGGAATTTCCCGAATCCGTATTCTGATCGGTCACACGCAAAATGCGTGTCCCGAACGTCGGATCCGTAATGACGGAATTGGCCGGACCCAGGGCCGGCGCAGGAGGAACGGGCTTCGGATCGGTCCCTGTGTAAAGCGGATACGTCGTTGGAGCGACCTGGGCATCGACCACCCATGAAAATACGGCGCATGCCAGAATAATAAGAACAACGACCGTTAAGAACCTACCCTGAAAGCTGGAACATCCTTTTAACATTGATTCATGACCTCTTTGTTGCCGGCCGAACACATGTATCGCATCGTTTCGGAATAGGAACAACCATTTAAAGTGTTGGGGGGAGTGGAAACTGAGCTGGCCGCGTATTCCTGAATGCTGTGTCGGCTTGGTTATTTCAGCGTGTTGGATTACTCCTCATCCTGTGATCTGCGGTTTGATCCCTGACCGTGTGCCTTGATGTCGTGGAAGAACTATAGCGTCCCGGAGAGGAACGAGATAATTGGGGATTTACCTTAAATGCGGCGGGGAATTCTTATTAGGTGAGGTTAAGAAAGGTCGCGCCGGAACGCGATAACTTATGTCTTTCCAAGCGATTCGGCACTAAAGGTGAAGTACTGCCGGTTGCCGACGACTTAAGCTGCCCGCTCCTGCTGTCAGGCCGCGCGACAGTACATTCGTGGTTTATTTGGGTAGATCCGTTCGAGTCAGGCCAGTAGCGCTTATCTATCGGCGCGTGGAGAGCCGGCTGATGTCACGGCCCATCGATTCGCGGACAGCGTAGAGCTTGTGCGGATCCTGATCGTAGTCGTAGATGTGGCGGATGAAGCGGTTCAAAGCATCAGCGACCGCTTTGTCGCCTGCCAGCTTGGAGAGGATCGTCAGGTACTCGTAATCTTCGAGGCCTTCGCGAATGAGTTTGAGACGAATGCTTTCGACCGGGATGTGGCTGGTTCCACCGATGACATCGGGACGGCCTGGATAAAACAGCGTCCCGTCGCCGTTGCCGCCGAAAAGATATACGTCCTTCCATGGGTCCTTCTTGGCGTACGCCTCGGTCGTGCTGTAATAGAGTTCGCCCCCGATCCCGTATTTCCATGTGAGCCATTCCATCATGCGATTGCGAACCGGCGCGTCATCGATGACGTAGCTGGGCCACCCTCGGAAGTAATCACCGCCGACAATATCGCAGCCGTGGCTCCCACATGCCTGGTACCACCACAACCGTTTACCCTTTGCCAGCTCCGTATCGTATGCGGAGCGCTCCGCCATCGGATTGCAGAAGCCGCCGAAAAACGGTTTTCGTTCGAAGCAATTGATCGCGGGCGACCAAATATCGATCACATTGGACCAGTTCGGGTCGAGCGGCGCCGCGACCAGGTTCTTCAACGCAGGATCGGCACGATGCGCCGTTTTTCCGAGTTCAATGAGGGCCGGAAAATCCTTCGGCTGCGGCTCATCCCAAACGTAGTGAAAGAGACGATCGAACCAGCCCTTTTCCCGAAAATGTGCGGCGATTTGCCGCCAGTATTCGATTCGCTGTTCCGCAGTTGTCAACAAGAAGACGGGTGTCGTCACGCCCAGCGAAGTTGCGCGCGCGCCGGACAACGGATCGGTGGAAGTGAACACCGTACCGTCCATGAACGGCTCCACAACGCTATCGTAGGTATCCCACGAAACCTGCACGTGATCATCTTTGATGGCGAGGGCCGGCGCGACTCCGGCGTTCGAATCCAAACTGATGCGGTGCCAAAGAGCGGCCTTGTGATAGACGCGAGTGAGGTCCTCGATATCTTTGCTTCCGGTGTAGCTGTCATAATGCGCGCGCACGGCAGAGTTTCCGCTGAACCCAAACGTCGTGACGAGACTGGAAGTGCTGGGCAACTGGAAATTCCAAACCTCGAGGTCCAGCGGAATACTTACTCGAGGTTTGCCGGCCATCATAATGTTCACGTGCCCGCTGTAGAGGCCGGCAGGCGTGGACGGCGGAACGTACACGTCGATCCAGATCGGTTGGTTTCGCCCGGCCGTCAACTTGAACGGAAACGCATTTCTTCTTTCATTTGCGTAGCGGTCCACACGCGGAACCAACGGATCGGGCCACTCTCCCGTTCCACCCGTCACCGAGGAAGGAGTCTTCAGATTGAGATACCGCACGAGATAGGCGGATATGTACTTTGCGGAAGGAATCACACCGGACTTTCCCCGCAGGTCTGTGACTTCGATATCCACGGCATCGATTGCCGGACTCTCGGCGCGCAATACGACTTGAAACGGCTCGAATTCGTTGCGCGCGGCCTGAATCTTTACACTCTGTGGTGCGTGTTCCGGCACACGGTCATAGGGACGGATCTTCTCGAGACTATGGGTTGTCCACCACACCAGAGCGGGCGACGGAGCCGGCCTGAGGAAGCCGAGCACCAGCGGTATCGCAGCGAGTGGAAGAAAAGGCCAACGGCTCATCGTTATCGCAACCTCGATCTATTGCGTTTTGCAATAACGCTGCCGTTTGACTGGCATCCTCTCTGCAGCGTTTTGCCCCATGATGAACGATCACAATCGAATACCTTCTCTGGACGGTCTGCGCTGCATCGCTGTTTCTCTGGTGTTGTTTAGTCATCTGCTTGGAACGCGCGGGTTTTTTAGCCCGCCGAAGACGAGTTTTCTCTTTACGGATTCGGTAACCTCGGAGTAGAGGTCTTCTTTGTCATCTCAGGGTATCTGATTACACACTTGCTGCTTTCCGAGTTACAAAGATCCAGCAAAATCCACCTCGGAAAATTTTATTTCCGCCGCACTCTTCGAATATTCCCGCCCTGCTACTTCATGATAGGCGGACTGATTCTGCTGACGGCTGTGGGCTGGAACACCTTAACGCCGAAGGACGCATTTCACGCATTAACGTACACATCCAACTATTATCCAGGACGGTCATGGAACATCGGTCACACCTGGTCGCTGGGTGTAGAAGAACAGTTCTATCTTCTATGGCCGGCGGTCCTTGTTCTCCTCGGGATACGAAAAGGGTTCTTCGCTGCAGCTTCGGTGATTGTCATCTGTCCAGTCATTCGGGTTCTGCTCTGGCACTTTTACAGACTGCCCGATATCGGGCATCGATTCGAGACCATAGCAGACGCCATCGCCACCGGATGTCTGCTCGCCGGTACGCGTGAGTGGCTTCACATGCAAAAGCTCTACAAGACCCTTCTTGGATCGAAGTTCCTTCTCGCAGTGCCGATCTTCGTTTTCGCTGCTTTAATACTGGGTCCGCACCCGATGACATATTTCGCGGTGAGTCCCACGATCATCAACCTGGGTATCGCTCTGTGCCTGGACTTCTCAATCACGTATCACAGAGGAGTGGTAGGAGGAATTTTGAACTCCAGACCGTTCGTGTTTCTGGGATTGATCAGTTATTCCACGTACCTGTGGCAGCAGGTCTTTCTGAACCGAAACTCTGCATCCGCGATCACCGCGTTTCCGTTAAACATCATCCTGGCTGCGGCCGCCGCTGTGGCGTCTTATTACATTATCGAGCGGCCGTGTCTGAGATTCAGGCAGCTCCTCGAACAAAAAGTGTTTGTTTATCGGCGCGAGCCCGTGCCAGCTATAGCGACCGAAAAGGCAGTTGCCGTGGAGGAGTCCAGTGCGGGCTGATAGTGCGGCGGTCCAGATTTACAAAAATATTCCCTCTTCGGCGAGCTGCATCGACGAGCGAATGAAATCGGCGGCACCGGCCGTCGCGCATTTCAGACCGGCGGCGGATATGTACGTCAATACTCCGCGCCGCAGCAGTTGCTTTTCAACTCGCGCGAGGTTACGGCTGGCGTCCGGCCGCAACGGGAAGAGCTGATAATGGATCTGCGAATCGCCGTCTATGAGCAATGTTGAATGCTGTTCGGCAAATACTTGACTGCGCCGCTTCCGATGGAGGTCATCAGCGACATGAAGGATCGTGTAGCTTTCGATCCGCGTACCGAGGCCGATCACTCGCCCGCCAAAGTTTTGAATTTTGTAGAAGGGGGATGTCTCACCAAACGTGGAGCCGAGATGGTGCGTCGACGTCAGCTCGACCGCGTGCCTTCCCCATGCCGCCACAGGGTGTGTTGGATGAAGGCTTCTTACCACGCTGGGTAATCGCCGGAATACCTCAGTGAGAAGCCCGACCTTCGAAGGTGTTCGCCTGACGTCGAATTTCGGATTCTTCTGCACATAAAAGTACTGCTTTCCGACAAACGGAAATGTTGGAATCAGTAATGTGCCGTTTGGACCGAGCGTATCTTGCAATAACTGGATCAGGCGTGGCGCGGTCATTCCGCGGACGCGCCGCGTGATTTCGTCCATCGAGCTGTGCAGGAAGATTGTAGCGCCAGGTACAATTCCAAGTTGAGCCAGGAGATTTTCCAGTTCGGTTTCCGTCATCGTACGCCGGTCGACGCGACTGACTCTCAATTTCAGCTCGCGGTACATCGGGCGAAAGTAGGTGGGTATCGTCACTGGCGAATTTTGGTGCACGTTGCGAACCGAGCAACGCCATAAATAAAAATGGATCCGTCCCGAAACGGCGCGGCCGGGGTGGTCAGTTCGGCGAAAACTGTTCAGGCCTGAAGATTTCGCCGAGCTGACCACTATTACGGCTTCGCGCTATCGCGCTCGCGCTTCGCGTCCGTCTGCGGCGCTTTCGGTGGCTTCGCAATTTTTAGTTGATGCCGCAGCCACCCCTCCTCTGCGAGGAGGGGAATACTCCACACCTTCACAAACAGCCGCAACAGTGCATTCGGCCCTTCGAAAGCATGCGAGTTCTCATCCGTGGAACTGCCAGTTACACCCAGATTGCGGCGTTGAAAGTGCACCGATATGGTCGATGCTGTCGGCCGCTGTTCTGATCGCGCTCGCGCTACTGTTGTACACGTACGTAGGGTATCCTGCTGCGATCGCCATTCTGGCGCGCCTGTCGCCGCGTCGCGTGGCACCAGTTCCGGTAGCCAACGATCGAATGCCGATGGTCAGCGTGTTGCTGGCGGTGTACAACGGCAGCGCATTTCTTACTTCGAAGATCGAGAGTCTGCTTGCTCAAGACTATCCACCCGAACGGATCGAAATCCTCATCTACTCCGACAGCTCGACGGATAATACCGAAGCTGTAGCACGAGCGCTCGCGGCGTCGCCGTCGGCGGGCGGGCGCATCCGCGTAGTGGCTGTGGCAGAAAGGCGAGGGAAACCAACCGGACTGAACCGCTTGTGCGCTCTTGCACGGGGTGACCTGTTTCTGCTCAATGACGTCAGGCAGCGCTTCGCACGCAATGCGGTTCGCGCACTCGCCGAAGCGATGGCTGACCCGAGGGTTGGCTGCGCGACGGGGAATCTGGTGCTGAACGGCGAAGCGGGAAGCGGCATCTACTGGCGATACGAGAATTGGATCCGCCGGCAGGAGTCGCATTTTCGAGGTCTTGTCGGAATGACAGGCCCCATCGCGATGGTCCGGCGCGCAGACTTCGCCCCCGTTCCCGGCGACGTCATTCTCGATGACGTTTGGATACCCATGCGCCTCGCACTCGAAGGAAAACGCGTAACTCTTGTCGCTGATGCCAAAGCGTACGACACCGCGTTTGATGATGAGCGCGAATTCCGGCGTAAAGTACGAACGTTAGCCGGAAATTATCAATTGTTCGCGCGAATGCCGGGGCTGCTGACGCCGTTTACAAACCCGCTCTGGTTTGAGACGGTGTCCCACAAAATCCTCCGGCTCGCAGCGCCCTGGCTCTTGCTTGGACTCGCCTGCGCCTCTGCCGCCGCAGCCATCCTGCCCGACGCGATGAACGCAACTCTCTTGCACCCGCTCGTGCTCGGCCAGCTTGTTTTCTATACTGCGGCCGCACTTGGCCCCAGAGCCCGGCAGTTGGGCGGTGCAGCACGTACATTCGTAGTATTGAACGTCGCAGCCCTCGTCGGCCTGTGGGGCTTCCTAACCGGCCGGCAGCGTGTGACCTGGCAGGTCACGCGGTGAGAGGAACTGTTGAATGTCGTGTATTCCCCTCCTCGCAGAGGAGAGGAGGCTGCGGCATCAACTAAAAGTTGCGAAGCCACCGAAGCGCCGCAGACGGGCGCGAAGCGCGAGCGCGAAGCCGTAATAGTGGTCAGCTCAGCGAAATCTTCAGGCCTGAACAGTTTCGCCGAACTGACCACCCGGGCCGCGCCGTTTCGGAACGGATCCATTTTTATTTATGGCGCGTCCACCCCTCCTCTGCGCGGAGGGGAATCGCCTGCGCGAGTTCAATTCATTCCCCTACAGATTCGCGCAACCCACACGGTATTCGACACTTCCAGACATTCAACACCTTTGGTTTGGTAACTGCACCCTTCGAGGTCAGATCCTCGCAACAGGGTGAAAAACATGCACAATCGAATACAAACCCCCGTTTGGGCGGCGATCACCGCGCTCGGTATCGCGCTGATGGTTGGAGGACTTACGTCGCCGATTGTTCACAGCAGCACCGAAGAACCGTCCTATACAGTGGCGTCGGAGACGCGAATGCCGGTGGTGTTCGAGCAGGGATTTTCACCCGTCGTGAGGAGTTCTGCGCCCTCAGTCGTCAATATCTCGTCGTCGAGGATCGTCCGTTCTCCAGAGGGGGTCCCTGATGCGCCATTTCTGAACGACCCGTTTTTGAGAAGATTTCTCGGGCCCGATTTCATGCGTCAATTCAGGGTTCCCCGAGAACGTCGCGAACACAGCCTCGGATCGGGCGTCATCGTGAATTCCGCCGGATATCTCTTGACCAACAATCACGTGATCGAAGGTGCCACGGATATAAAAGTCGTGCTCTCCGATAACCGGGAAATGGAAGGCAAAATTGTAGGAACCGATCCCGGCACCGACATTGCCGTCGTGAAAATCCCAACCGACCATCTGGCGGTATTGCCTTTCGCGGATTCCAGCAAGGTCGAAGTGGGCGATATCGCACTCGCCATCGGAAATTCATTCGGTCTTGGTCGAACTGTGACGATGGGTATTGTCAGCGCTACCGGCCGTGGCGGTCTCGGAATCGAAGACTATGAGGACTTCATTCAAACCGACGCCTCCATCAATCCGGGAAATTCCGGCGGCGCCTTGGTAAATGTACGCGGTGAGTTGATCGGCATCAATACGGCCATTCTGAGTCCGAGCGGCGGAAACCTCGGCATCGGATTCGCTGTGCCTAGCAATATGGTTCGTACGGTGATGGATCAAATTATCAAAACCGGTAAAGTGACTCGCGGATATCTCGGCGTGAGTATTCAGGACATCACGCCCGATCTGGCAACCGCAATGAAGCTCGGTAAGAAGCACGGCGCACTTGTCAGCGCTGTCGATCCGAAAGGTCCGGCTGCCCAAGGTGGATTGCAGTCAGGCGACGTGGTCATCGAAGCGAATGGAAGACCGATAGAAGACAGCCGCGAATTGCGCCTGATGGTCAGCGACATGGCGCCCGGTTCTCAGATCAATGTGCGTGTTCTTCATAACGGGCAAACGCGAACTGTAAAACTGACACTGGCCGAGATGCCGGTCAAGGAAAACGCACCAGTCAGCAGGCGCCAGAAACCGGCTCCGCCGGAAGAACCCGCAGAACCTCGCATGGGCATTGCTGTGACGGAACTCACTCCGGATCTCGCGCCGCTTCTAAATTTGCAGGCTGATGTGAAGGGCATCGTGGTCGCCGACGTCGAAGACGGCAGTCCCGCCTCAGAAGCGGGCCTCCAGGTCGGCGATGTCATCCAAGAAGTCAATCGAAAACCCGTTCGGACGATCGCCGATTTTCAGACTCAAGTGTCGAATCGAGGCTCAGACCCGATTTTGATGCTCGTGAACCACGAAGGCCGCACGCAATTCATCGCGATCAAACCGCGGTGACGAAGGAATCCCGGTTCTGTCGTCAATGGAATCTCTCCTCCACATCACGGGCCGAAATATCACAAATCCGTGATGGCAGGCCTCTTGCAAAGCACTAGGTGATCACGAGGATATTCCCCTCCTCGCAGAGGAGGGGTGGATGCGCCGAGCGGAAGCGAGGCGCAGACGGGGTGGTCAGACCGGCGAAACGTTTCACGCCGAACTGACCATTAATTGACGCTTCGCCCTAACGGGCTCGCGCTTCGCGCCCGGCGCGCCAGCTTCTATTAAGCTGTCGCGCCACCCCTCCTCTGCGAGGAGGGGAATAATCCATGCGGAGGTCTGCATGAAACTTTCCTTCGGGGAACTGATGCGAATTCCGAACCGCCGGCTTCTGCTACGCGCCTGCCGTCGCGCGCTCGTGCCGGAACGCCGCCGCAATATGGATTTGCTTCGAAACCTCGAAGCTGCATTTTTCTGGACGTGTGAGGCCCAGGATTCGACACCGGATGGCGGTGTGGCAGGGTGTTACAACTTGGTCCGCGGATGGGGCGAATCGTATCCCGAGACGACCGGCTATATCATTCCCACATTTCTTCATTACGCCCGCACGCTGAACGTCGTGGAAGCGCAACAACGGGCGCTTCGGATGGCCGACTGGGAAACGGAAATTCAGCTGCCAAGCGGGGCCGTCCGCAGCGGAATGATGAATGTGCGCATAGGACC
>WNEW01000424.1_pt1 | contig 20069 bp, 22 predicted proteins | sample 5399891 | NCBI WGS metagenome assembly WNEW01 (sample SAMN13153336, study PRJNA577476) | soil metagenome | isolation source: 40 cm grassland meadow soil pre-rain plot 5 | place: USA:California | collected 2015-09-08 | reverse complement strand
TCGGATACGCGGTGACGACATCGATGTCGGCCAGCGTCAGGGACTCGGCCACCGCCTCGCTCCCCGAGATCAGGAGCTCCTTGTCTTCGCTCGCGGCCTTCGTCGTAGTCACGGTCGCCATATCGTCTCCTACACCGTCTTCCGGTCAGCGTTCTCGCCCGGGATGCCGGCCGTGATCTCGATGCCGCCGCTGTCGAGGTCCTGCTTCAGCTCCTCGTCGTACTGGCCGCGGAACCGGAAGCCGTGAGACCGCACCGTGGTCTTCTTGTCGCCGATCTTGGCACCGAGCCAGGTCTTGTACGCCGTTTTGTCCTTGCGCCACATCTCCCACTGGCTGGCGTTGTCGTCGAAGGCGGACTCGTTGACCATCGTGATGCAGTTCTCGACGGGGCAGACCGCCTCGCACACGCCGCAGCCGCAGCAGGCCTCCATGTTGGCGTCGAAGGTGCCGTCGGGCATCACGTCGAAGACCGAGTCGGGGCACGCGATCCAGCACAGGTTGCACTTCACGCAGGTGTCGAAGTCGACCACCGGCCGCATCGTGCGCGTCGAGAACTTCTTGAAGTACGGGTTGCGCTCGGGCACGTAGCCCTGCCCGCCCTCCTTCGGCTTGCCGATGGGAATGGCCGGGATGGTGACGCCCTCGCGCATCTCCCACCACTTGGGCATCTCGAACGCGTACGGGACTTCGGCATTGCCCTCGGTGAGCTTCACCTCGCGCGTCTCGATGCGGTCGTACGCCTTGCGCGCGGAGGCCACCTTGAGCTCCGAGCCCCACTCCATCTCCTTGATCGCCTCGGCAACGGCGTCGAGCGTGAGGAACGACGGCGCGATCTTGGCGAGGGCCCCCAGGATGCGCACCTCCGTGTGGTCCTCCTTGTAGACCCAGAGGCCCGAGAAGCTGGCCTTCGCGCGGATGAGCGACAGCTTGTACGGCGCGTCCTTCTTGTGGATGTCCTTCAGCAGCGCGGCGAACGGCTGCAGCGAGGTCATGAGGAGGGTGCCGTTCGGCTCGGTCAGCCGATTGATCGGCTGCAGCCCGTACCACGCCCACGACTCGACGCCCTTGGACAGCGTGTCGTCCACGCAGATGGTGACGTCCACGTGCTTGGGCTCGTAGCGGGCCATGTTCTGCTCGAGCTCTTCCTTGGTGTCGGCGACGATCGCGAAGTCCTTGGCGGGGATCCCGTTGCGCTGGGGGCTGTCGCCGTAGCGGCCGAACGCGATGCCCCAGCGTCCGGATTTCCGCGCCGACAGCACGATGCCCCGGGTGATGCGCGCGGCGAGGTTCTTCTGAAAGATGCCCCGGTAGACGACTTCGCAGATCAGCGCTGACATACGGCCTCCTGGCGACGGTGGTACTGGTCGGCTGGTCCGACCAGAGCGTACGCCCGGGGCCCCACCAGCTGTCAAGCTCTTGTCGGAACGCCCCGATTCGGCGGGCGCTTAGGCCACGCGCCTGAGGAATTCCTCGAGTGCTCGGGTGAAGGCCTCGGGCTGTTCGAGGTTGGACAGGTGCGACGCCGGATCGAGCACGACCAGCTCGGACCCTTTGATCTGCTGGTTGATGCTCTCGGACGCGGCGAGCGGCGTGCCCATGTCCTGCTTGCCGACGACGATCAGCGTCGGCAGCGTGATCGCCTTCAGTCGATCGGTCAGGTCGAGGGCCTTGATGGCGTGGCAGCAGCCGACGTAGCCCTTGGGCGGCGTGCGGCGGATCATCGCGCGCACGGGCTCGATCACGTCTTTTCGCGCTTCGATGAACTTCGGCGTGAACCAGCGGCCGATCGTGGTCTCGACCATCGGCTCCATGCCCTTGGCCTCGACCGTCGTGATGCGCTCGTCCCAGACGTGCTTCATGTCGGCCGGAATGCGGCTCGACGTGTCGCAGAGGCCGAGCGACTGCAGAATTTCCGGCGACGACAGCGCGAGCGTCTGCCCGATCATGCCGCCCATGGACAGGCCGATCCAGTGGGTGCGCGCGATGCCGAGCGCCTTCAGGAGCGCTCGGGCGTCATCGGCGAGCTGGCTCAGCGTGTAGGCCCCGGCGGGCGCGTCGGTGCCGCCATGGCCGCGCGTGTCGTAGCGCAGAACGCGATAGCGGCGCGCGAGCGCCTTCGCCTGCGGGTCCCACATCGACAGGTCGGTGGCCAGCGAGTGGCTCAGCGTGACCGCGGGGCCGTCGGCGGGCCCTTCGAGCGTGTAGTTCACCTGGATGCCGTTCGCGCTGATCTTCATCGTTTCGCCTCCTGGTCGATCGTCCAGAGGAGCGCCTCGGCTGCGCGCTCGTCGCTCGGGCGGCCGCGCTTGCGCAGCGCCTGGGCGATGTGGGCGCGGACCTCGGGCGTCCGGTTCTGGGCCAGCTTGAACTTCGCCCGGCGTGCGCGCACGTCCAGCCGCACGGCCGCGATGTGATGGATGGCCCCGCGGTACATCGGATCGTCGGCGGTCACCGGCCGGAAGCCGCCCTCGGGCTGATAGCGCGCCAGCAGCCGCATCTGCTGTGCGGCCAGGTCCCCCGCGTCGCCGGACACCGTCGCCTCGCACTCGAACATGACGGTGCGATGGTACGCCGTGGCCATGATCGCGTTCTCGGGATCCACCCAGTACGAGGGGATCGTCGCCAGCACCTCGTCGACCTCGAACAGGCAGCGGGAGCGCGTTTTCAGATCGACGATCTGCTCGTCGCTGCGGACGAGATGGATCTCGAACGCGGCGCCGTCGTACGTGAACGGATAGAGGCCGATGTGCGGGGTCCCGTCGGCGGCCACCGTCACGAGTCGGCCGAGCTCCTGGCCGCAGACGAACCGGTCGATCTCCTCGGCGGGGACCGTCGTATAGATGTCGTGGAAGATCACGCCGGGGCTCCGGTGCGCGCCTTCCTCACCATCGAGCAAAAATACTCGTGGACCGTCGGATCGTCGGTGAGCTCGGGATGGAAGGTCGCCACCAGGATGCTACCCTGGCGCGCCATCACCGGCTCGTCGCCGTGCCGAGCGAGCGTCTCGACGCCGGTGCCCACGCGGCGGATACGCGGCGCGCGGATGAAGACCATCTCCACGGGCCTGGCGCGGCCGTCGAGGGTCACGCGGCCATGCGCTTCGAAGGACTCGCGCTGGCGGCCGTACGCGTTGCGCTCGACGCCGACGTCGATGAAACCCAGCGAGAACTGTTTGGGACGCTCGACGTCGCGGGCGAGCAGGATGAGGCCGGCACAGGTCCCGAAGATCGGCCGCCCCTCGGCGTGGAACTCCTCGAGCGCAGGGACGAAGCCCCACTCCTCCATCAGCTTGAGCAGCGTCGTGCTCTCACCGCCGGGGATGATGAGACCGTCGACGTCCGCGAGCTCCGAGGGCTTGCGGACCTCGACCGCCTGCACGCCACAGCGCGCCAGCGCCTTGGCGTGCAGATCGAAGTCGCCCTGCAGCGCGAGGACGCCGATCTTCATCGCACCGCTTACCAGCCGCGTGTCTGCATGAGATCCTTCTCGGCCAGCTTGCTCGTCTCGATGCCGACCATCGCGTCGCCGAGGTCCTCGCTGACACGCACGAGCACGTCCGGATCCTTGAAGTGCGTCGTCGCCTGAACGATCGCCTTGGCGCGCTTGGCCGGGTCGGAGGACTTGAAGATGCCCGAGCCCACGAAGACGGCCTCGGCGCCGAGCTGCATCATCAGCGCGGCGTCGGCCGGCGTCGCGATCCCGCCCGCCGAGAAGTTCGGCACCGGCAGCTTGCCGGCCTGCGCGACCCAGCGCACCAGGTCATACGGCGCGCCGAGGTTCTTGGCCTCGGTCATGAGCTCTTCGGGCGACAGGACGGTCAGCCGCCGGATGCCGGACACGATCGCGCGCATGTGCCGCACGGCCTCCACGATGTTGCCGGAGCCCGCTTCGCCCTTGGTGCGGATCATGGCCGCGCCCTCGCCGATGCGCCGCAGCGCCTCGCCGAGGTCCCGGCAGCCGCACACGAACGGCACGCGGAACGCGAACTTGTCGATGTGGAAGTGCTCGTCGGCCGGCGTGAGCACCTCCGACTCGTCGATGAAGTCGATGCCGAGCGCCTCGAGGATCTGCGCCTCGACGAAATGGCCGATGCGCGCCTTGGCCATGACCGGGATGGTCACCGCCTTCTGGATCTCCTGGATCTTGCGCACGGGCGACATGCGGGCCACGCCCCCGTCTTTCCGAATGTCCGACGGCACGCGCTCGAGGGCCATCACCGACGCCGCGCCGGCGTCCTCGGCGATCTTGGCCTGCTCGGCGTTGGTGACGTCCATGATGACGCCGCCCTTGAGCATCTCCGCCAGGCCGATGTGCTTGCGATCCGCGATCCTGAGCCCATTCGTTTCAGCCATGACAACCCCCTTTATATTTGCCGTCGGAGCGCCTGCGCAGGGCTCCGGCACTCGACGGTCGGCCATCGAGCGCGCGAGTCTTTTCGATTTGCCGTCGGAGCGCCTGCGCAGGGCTCCGGCGCTCGACGGTCGGGCTTTGAGCACGCGAGCCCGAGCACCGACGTCATACCAACGGCGCCGCCACGCGCTCGACGGGATGCGCGCTCGGACGCTTGCGCGCGGTGCGGATCACCTCGCCGAGCCGCCGTACGCCCTCGTCGATCTTGCCGGCCGGCACCGACGAGAACGACAGCCGCAGCGTGCGCTCGCCGCTGCCGTCCACCCAGAACGCCGCACCCGGAGTGTAGGCCACGCCGCGCTCGAGCGCGCGCGGCAGCAGCGTGCCCGCGTCGAGCCCCGCCGGCAGCGTCACCAGCAGCGAGAAGCCGCCCTCGGGCTCGGTCCACGTGACCTCGTCCGGCATGCGCCGCTTGAGCGCGCCCGCGAGGGCGTCGCGGCGCCGGCGATACTCGCCCGCGATACGCGCCACGTGGCGATCGAGCAGCCGCCGCTCGCAGAACCGGTGCACGGCCGCCTGCAGCAGCGCGCTCGTGTGCAGGTCGGCCAGCTGCTTGGCGGCACGCAGCCGCTCGGCCAGCGGCGGCGGCGCCACCAGCCAGCCGAGCCGCAGCCCCGGGAACAGCACCTTCGAGAACGTGCCGATGTAGACCACGACGCCGTCGCGATCGAGCGCCTTGAGCGGCGCCGGGGGCCGCTCACCGTAATAGAGGCTGCCGTCGAAGCCGTCCTCGACCACCGGCACCTGATGGCGCGCCGCCGCCGCCAGCAGCCGCAGGGCGACGTCGCGCCGGATCGTGAGCCCGGTCGGGTTGTGCGCGCAGGGCTGGCAGTAGAAGAGCTTGGGCGCCTGGCGCTCGAGCAGCCGCTCGAACGCGTCCACGCGCGGGCCGCCGGCGTCGCGGTCGACCGCCAGCAGCGAGGCGCCGAACGAACGAAACACCTGCATCGCCCGCGGGTAGGTCGGCTGCTCGATGGCGACCGCATCGCCGGGGTCGAGCAGCGTCCGCGCGATGAGATCGAAGCCCTGCTGCGAGCCGTTCACGATCAGGATGTCTTCGGCGCGCGCCTCGAGCCCGAACCGCAGCAGGTACGTGGCGAGGTACTGTCGCAGCGGCGGATAGCCGCCGACCGGGTAGTACTGCAGCAGCGACTCGCCTTCCTCGCGCACGACCTCGTTGAGCGCGCGGCGAAACGCGTCGGTCGGGAACAGCCCGCTGTCGGGCATGCCGCCGGCGAACGAGATCACGCCGTCGCGCGCGGCGCCCGGCGCGGCCGCCCGGGCCCGCTCGCCGTCGCTCTCCACGATGCGCGCGCTGCGCGACAGGAGCGCCGACCAGTTCAGCGGCTGCGCCGCCGGCTCCGCCACCACCGTCGCGCCGTCCGGCGGCCCCGCCACGAACGTTCCCTGGCCGACGTGCGCACGCGCCCAGCCCGCCGCCACCAACTCCTCGTAGGCGAGCGCCACCGTGGCGCGGTTGACGCCGAGCGACTGCGCGAGCTCGCGCGTGGCCGGGAGCTTCACGCCCGGGGCGAGCAGGCGTCCGGCGATCAGTCGCTCCAGGTGCGCCTGGATCTGGCGCGCCAGCGGCACCGGCTTCTCGCGATCGAGGGGGATCTGCACGCCGCCTCCTTACCAGGCCATTTTCGGCCAGTAAGGCGCCTCGTCAAGAGCCAATTGGCTGGGTGGTCGCCGGGCCAATTCCGCGGCGGTTTCGGCGCCGCGGGCGGCGGTCAGGAGGCGCGGCGGCGGCGCTCCGGGGGCTCGATGCGGGCGAGGTCGGCGGCGGCGATCGACTCGATGCGGTCGATGGCCGCCGTGCGGCTATCGGCAGCCAGCCGCGCGCCCTCGGCGCCGTGGAGGCGCGCGATCTCGACGTAGAGGTCGTCGATCGCATTGCAGAGGTGCGCGGTCGTGCGGCCGCTCTGGCCGCCGCCGATCGGGCCCTCGTCGAGCACCAGGACGCTGCGTCCCTCGACCGCGAGATGGTAGGCGACCGACAGACCCGCCATGCCGGCGCCGATCACGCACCCTCGGCGCGCGAGTCGCCGCCGAGCGGCGGGCGCGGCGGTGTGTGCGCCGCCGCGAACCACGGCGGTCGTATGCGGCCCGAATCCCCCGCATACGGCCACGAATTGCAATGGCAATGCCCGGCACCGCGAGGCCAGCCGGACTGAACGAACGCGCCCGTATCACGCGCCCCGTATAATGACCGCAACCTGCATCGAAGGAGGCCGTCATGGCCAAGGAGATGAAGGAGTTCGCGGGACTCTACTATCGCGAAGGCGCGCTCGACCCGAAGACCATGCAGCTGGTGGCGCTGGCCGCGATGGCCGCCGCCGGCTGCACGTCCTGAGTGCCCGGACGCTTCGCGGCTGCGAAGCAAGCCGGCGCCACCGACGACGAGCTGAGCGAGACCCTCATGTACGCGATGCGCGGCCGCGCGCGAGCGGCCTGGTCCACCATCAAGTACATTCCCGACATCGAGGACAAGAACAAGGAGTGGAAGACGGTCTTCGAGCGCGAGCACACATAGGAGGCGCGGATGAGCGCGGGCGAGGCGCCGATCAAGCAGGCGATCCGGTGGATCGACGACCAGCTGCACGACAATCCCAGGGCCGATCGGCTGAAGCTCGTGGACGACGCGGCGCGGCGGTTCGACCTGTCCCCGGCCGACAGCGACTTCCTCTTCCGCCACCTCGCGTCGAAGAGGGTCTAGTCAGCGCAGCCTGACGATCGTGGCTCCCTTGCCGCCACGGTCGTCGGGCGCGTCGGCGAAGCCCGCCACCAGCGGGTGATCGCGCAGCAGCGACTGTACGATCGCGCGCTGCACGCCGATTCCCCGGCCGTGGATCAGCCGCACCTCACGGAATCCGCGCGCGTGCGCCGCCTCGAGATACTCGGCGACCACCGACCGCACGTCGCGCGGGACAAACGAGTGCAGATCCAGCGAGTCGGTGATCGGGACCTCGACGGGCTCATCGGGCTCTGGCAGGGCCCGCCCCGAGACTCCCGTGCGGGCCGCTAGAGCGTGGGGCCGGCCATCACGTGCTGCTGCCAGTGGTGGTAGCTCAGGAGATCCTCTCCTGCAAGCTTGCACTGTCAGAACGTGGCGGCACGCTCGAAGAACGTGACGTCGACGAGGCCGACGCTCTCGGCGCGCGCGCTCTCGGCCACCTTCTGCGTCACCATCTGACGAACGAACGGGATGGGAATCCGCCCGAGCCGATGCAGCACCTCTTCGGTGCAGCGCACGCGCGTGCCGGGCAGCACGGGCCCCTCGGCCACCGCGGCCGTCTCGCCCTCGGGATGCTCGCACGTCTCGGGCACGAGTTGCTGCAGCCGCACCGACACGTAGTCGGTCACCCACGCCTGGATGGCTGCCTTCGTCTCCCCCGGCGCGGGCGCCGCCTCGAGTCGCGCGTTGAGCGTGCCGAGCAACGCTTCGAGCCGGCCCAGCCGCGACTCCAGTGCCGCGAGCCGCCGATCGAGATTCGCATCCGTCATCCGCGCTCCTCCCGGCCGGTCACGCTAGCACAGGGCGTCGGGTGTGCCAATCGCCGAGCCGCTGGTACGCGTCCGCCGCGCGCAGCACGGTCGCCTCGTCGAACGGCCGTCCCACGAGCTGCATGCCGATCGGCAGCCCCTGCGTCGAGAGGCCGCACGGCACCGCGCACGCCGGATGTCCCGAGAAGTTGAACGGCCGCGTCAGGCGAATGAGCGCGCTGCGGACGTCGCTCGGGCCATCGCCGAGCGTCGTCTGCCGCTCGTCGAGCCTCGGCGCGGTCAACGGCGTGGCCGGCGCCAGCAGGACGTCGCGACGCGCCAGCGCGGCGTCGACCTCGTTGCGGACGAGCGCGCGCACCTGCTGACCACGGACGTAGTGCGCTCCGGTCACGAACGCGCCGAGCTGCAGGCGCTTGCGGACCTCCGGATCGTAGTCGCCCGGCCGCGCCCTCAGCCAGCCCGTGTGATACGCGAGCGCCTCCGAGGCCACCACGGCATATGAGGCGGCCGCGACGTGCGCGACGGCGGGCAGCGCGACCTCGTCCACGATCGCGCCGGCGCGCTGCAGCGTCTGGGCCGCGCGCTCGACCGCCTCGCGCACCTCGACCGTCGCCGACTCGAGGAAGAACGCGCGCAGGAGTCCCACGCGCAATCCCTTGATGTCGCCGCTGAGCGCGGCGTTGTAGTCCGGCACCGGCAGCACGCTCGTCGAGGCGTCGGCCGGGTCGTAGCCGGCCATCACCCGGAGCAGCAGCGCCGCGTCGGCCACGGTACGCGTCATCGGCCCGACGTGATCCATCGACCACGCCAGCGGCAGCACCCCGGCGCGGCTCACGCGCCCGTACGTCGGCTTGAGCCCGGTGATGCCGCAGAGCGAGGCGGGAATGCGGATCGAGCCGCCGGTGTCCGAGCCGAGCGCGGCCGGCGCGAGCCCCGCCGCGACGGCGACGCCGGAGCCGGACGACGAGCCGCCCGGCATGCGCTCCGCCGCGGCGTCCCACGGGTTGCGCGGGGCTCCGTGGTGCGCGTTGAAACCTTCCGGCCCGTACGCGAATTCCACCATGTGAAGCTTGCCGAGCACGATGGCGCCCGCCTCGCGAAGCCGGCGCACGACGGTGGCGTCGGCGTCGGGCACGCGGCCCGCCAGGATCTTCGAGCCGCCGGTGGTCGGCACGCCCGCCGTGTCGTAGAGGTCCTTCAGCGCGATCGGCACTCCGTGCAGCGGGCCCACCGTACGGCCGGCGACGAGCGCGTGCTCGGCGTCGCGGGCGGCGCCCAGCGCGGCCTCCTCGCACACGGTGATGTACGCGCGCAGCGTGCCGTCACGGGCGGCGATCCGGTCGAGGTGCACGCGCACCACCTCGACGGGCGACACCTCCTTGCGCGCGATCATTCGCACAAGGTCGGTGACCGAGGCGAACGCGAGATCGGCACTCACAGGATGCGGTACTGCGTGGTGGGCTCGATCGCCTCGAGTGGCAGCGCGTCGAGCGTCGCGAGCAGCCGGAGCGAGGCCTCGACGCCCGGCCGCAGCGTCTGCAGCTCCGCGTCCGTCCACGCGAAGCCGGCCACGCGCGCGGCCTGACGAAGCGCCTCGACGCCGAATACCTCGTCCATCGCGCGCAGTCTAACGCGGGTATGCTGGGGACCGAAAGGCCGCGCTCGTGATCCGACGCCGCACCCTCTGGCTGATCGCGCTGATCGTCTTCGTCACGCTGGCGTCGCTCGGCGTGGCCATCCTGGCGTTCGCGCCCGAGATCGTTCGCCACGCCGCGATCCTGAGACTGGAGAGCCTGACCCGCCGGCGCGTGTCGATCGACCGCGTCGAGCTGAGCCTGCTGACCGGCCACGTCGCCTTCCACGGGCTGCGGGTGGCCGACCGCGAGGGCTCGGCGATGCTCGCGACGATCGCTCGCGTCGAGGGTCGGGTGCACCGCCGATCGCTCTGGCGCCTGCACGTCTGGCTCGAAGACCTGTCGATCACGGGCACGGAGCTCCGCGTGGTTCGCCTGTCACCGACCCGCTTCAATATCTCCGATCTGCTCGAGCGGCCCGCCGAGCGGCGCGCGGGCACGCCCCTCACCATCGATCGGCTTCGCATCGCCGACAGCGCGCTGATCTTCGAGGACCGCACGCTCACGCCCGCGCGCGCGTGGACGGTCGAGCGCATCGACATCGACGGCCGCGCGCTGTCGACGACCAACGCGGGCGGCCGCCTCGAGCTGCGCAGCGTCGCCGCCGGCGCGCCGCTGCACGTGCGCGTGGAGGATTTTCGCCTGGTGCCGCTGCACCTGCGCGCCCACGTCACCGCCGCCAACGTGGACCTGGGCCTGCTGCGGCTCTACGTTCCCGGCGACGCGCCGGTGCTGCCCGAGCGCGGCGTCCTCGCGGCGGGCGTGACCGTCGTGCACGATGCGATCGAGGGCACCAGCGTGAGCGCCGGCGCCCGCGTGCGCGACGTCGTCCTGCATCGACGCGGGCAGGATGGGCCCTTCGCCACGTCGCCGGAGATCACGGTCACGCTGAACGACCTCGCGGTCAGAGGCCGCGATTTCTCCGTCGCCCGCGCCGAGGTGGAGGGCGACCTCACGGTCGTCGAGGCGATCTACGATCCGCCCCTGCGTTACGCGTTCAGCGGCACGCGCCTTCAGACCGAAGACTTCACGTGGCCCTCACGCCGTCCCGGCCGCGTGGCTTTCACCGGAGGGTTGCCGGGCGGCGGCCGGCTCGACGTGCGCGGAACCGTCGCGGGCCCGCTGCGCACCGACCTCACCGTCCGCGCCACGCGCCTGCCGGTGGAGCTCGCGAATCGCTATGCGCACCTGACCGGCACGCTCGCCGGCGTCGCCGACGTCGACGCGCGCATCGTGGCGTCGTTCGAGAACACGAAGCTGCGGCTCGGCGTCACCGGCGCCGTCGGCGCCACGCGTCTCGTGGTGGCCGATCCGGGCCGCCCCGGCGATCCCCCGCTCGGCGTCGAGCGCCTCGACGCCGGCGGCGTCGAGTACGAGTGGCCGACGCGACTTACGATCGGCTTCCTGCACCTGCGCAAGCCGTCGGCGACGGTCGCGCGCGACGCCGCCGGCGCGATCGACCTGCGCCGGCTCTTCATGCGTGAGCCCGGCGCGGCCGAGCCCGCGGAGCCGGCGAACGCGCGGCCTGCGATGCCGGACGTCAGCATCGGCGAGCTGCGTGTGCACGACGGCACGCTCACCGTGCTCGACGCCATGGTCACCCCGGCGGCGCGCTTCGCCGTCAGCGGCATCGCGCTCACGGTCAAGAACGCGGGCTGGCCCGCGCGCGGTCCCGCGCAGATCGCACTCGACGCGACGCTGCCGGGCGGCGGCACGTTGAGCGTCGCGGGCAGCGGCGAGCTGGACCAGCGCGTCGTGCGCGTCAAGGTCGGCGCCAGGAACCTCGACATGGCGCAGGCCCAGCCCTACCTGCCTTTTCGCGGCCGCGTGCAGGGCCGCGTCGACGCCGACGTCGACGTGCGCGGACGGCTCGACCCGCCGCGCATGCGCGTACGCGGCACCGTCGGCGGCCGCGACATCGCGCTCGTCGACGGCGACCGCCAGCTGCTGACGATCGCGCGCATCGACGCGAGCGGCGTCGACTACCGGGCGCCCGCGAAGATCGCGGTGGACGACGTGCGCATCGTCAAGCCGTGGGCGCTGATCGACCGGGACGAGCACGGCCAGCTCTCGCTGCGCGCCGCGCTCGCCGCCAGGCCGCGCGCCACCGCCGCGCCGGAGGTCGCGGCGCCGCCCGCCGACGCCGCGCTCAAGCCCGAGGTCGTCGTGCGCCACGCGCTCTTCGAGGACGGCGGCACCAACATCGTGGACGACTCGGTCGAGCCCGCGGCGCGCTTCCAGGTCCGCGGCACGCGGCTCGAGGTGCGCAACTTCAGCTGGCCCGTGCGCATGCCCGCCGAGGCCGCGCTGGCCACACCGATGCCGCGCGGCGGACGGCTCGAGGGCCGCGGCACCTTTCAGGTCGATCCCACCCGCATGGACATGCGCGTGACGCTGGCCGACGTCGCGCTCTCGCCCGCGCAGCCCTATCTGCCGGTCGGCGCGCGGCTCACCGGGAACATCGACGGCGAGGCGCAGATCAGCGCGCGCTTCGATCCCTTTAGTCTGTCGGTCCGCGGCAACGCCGCCGTGAAGGAGCTGGGGATCGGCGACGCCAACCGCCAGCTGCTGACCGCGGGCCGCGCGCGCGCCGAGGGCGTCGACGTGCAGTGGCCCGGCGGCGTGCGGGTCACCAGCCTCGAGATCGAAAAGCCGTGGGTGCTGTTCGAGCGCGAGGCGTCGGGGCGTTTCCCGCTCGTCGATCTGCTGACGCCCCGCGCGCGCGCGATGCCCAAGCCCGTGGCCGTCCGTGACCCCGGCCGACGCGAGCCGATGGAGCCGCTGCGGTTCTCGCTCGGCCGGCTCGCCCTCAGCGACGGGTTCGGACGCTTCGTGGACCGCACGACCGAGCCGGACTTCGCCGAAGAGCTGTCGGCCGTGAACCTGACGCTGGTCGGCATCGGCAACACGCCGAGCGACAAGGCACGCACCGCGGTGCGCGCGACGATCGGGCCGAGCGCGGCGCTGTCGATCAGCGGCGAGCTCGGCACCGTCGGCGCCCCGCCCGCCGCGGACGTCGTCTTCACGCTGAGCGGCTACGCCGCGCCGCGCGCGAACGCCTATCTCGACACGCTGTTCGGGTGGACCGCGCGTCAGGGCACGCTCACGCTCGCCGCGCACTACCGCATCGAGGGCGACGAGCTCGACGCGATCAACGACGTCGGCGCCGACGGCTTCGAGGTCGTGCGCGCGCCGGCGCGCGCGAAGCCGCCCAAGTGGCCCATCGGGCTGCCGCTCGACACCTTCGTCTCGCTGCTGAAGGACCGGCAGGGCCACCTGGAGCTCTCGCTGCCCGTGCACGGCCGCCTGTCGTCGCCGCAGTTCGAGCTCGGTGACGCGATCTGGAGCGCGCTGCGCGGCCTCGCCTTCAAGACCGTCGGCCTGCCGTTCACGCTCATCGGCAAGCTGTTCGTGACCGAGGATTCGCGGATCGAGTCGCTCTCGGTGAATCCGGTGACGTTCCTGCCGGGCACGGCGACGCCGCGCCCCGAGATGGGCGAGCACCTCGACCGGCTCGCGAGGTTCCTGCGCGACAAGCCCGGCATCCGGTTCCGGCTGCGGCCGGTCCTCACCGTCGCCGACGTCGAGCCCCTCAAGCGGCAGGCGCTGCGCGAGCGCCTCGCGGCGCGCGCCGCGGACGGCAGCGACGCGGCCCTGCGCAATCAGGCGCTGCGCCTCTTCGCGCGGCGATTCCCCAAGCGCGAGCCGCCCGCCGCGCTCGACGAGCTGCTCGCGGCGCTGGCCGCCGGGGACCGCGCGCCGGCCGCCGCCGAGACGGCGCTCGGCGAGCATCGCATGGGGGCTGTGCGCGACGCGCTCGTCGGCCGGGGCGTCGACGCCGGGCGCCTCGTTGCCCAGACCGCGGCGGCCGCCGTCGAGGGCGAGGGCATCGGCCGCGTCGAGTTCGAGATCACGCCGTAGCATGGGCGTGGGCGTGGGCGCGGGCGCGCGCTACAATACCGCCGAATGGCCGTCTCGCTCGTCGTTCTGACGAATCCGGGCGATCCCCGGACACGCCGCGAGCTGACCGTCGCGGCCGGCACGAGCATCCTCAAGGCTGCGCACGACGGCGGCGTGGACATCACCGCCACCTGCGGCGGCCGCGGCCGCTGCACCTCCTGTCGCGTGAAGTTCGTCGACGGCACGATTCCGCCGCCGACGATCATGGACGAGATCCAGCTCGGCGACGACCTCGTCCGCGAAGGGTATCGGCTGTCCTGCCAGTGCGCGGTGACGGAGCCGATCACGGTGCAGGTCGCGCCGCCGCTCGCGGAGCAGGCGTTCCAGATCCTCGGCGCCGGCCCGGGCGTGGGCGGGCTCGGCCTCCGCATCGACGCCGGGATCGCGAAGGAGCTGGTGAAGGTCTCGCTGCCGCGCGAGGAGCACCACCAGACGTCCGATCTCGAGCAGCTCGCGGCCGCCGTCGGCGTGGCCCCCGAGTGCGTGGGGCCGAGCGTGCTGGCCGGCCTGCCGCAGGCGCTGCGCGACGACCCCGCCGGGGTGACGGTCACGACGTTCGCGCCGGGCAGCGCGGGAGCGCGGCGCGCGGTGATCGCCGTCGAGCGCGGCGACACGACCGCGATGAAGTTCGGCCTCGCCATCGACGTCGGCACCACGAGCGTGGTCACCACGCTCATCGAGCTCGAGTCGGGCGAGCAGCTGGCCTCGATGTCGAGCCTCAATCCGCAGGCGGTCTTCGGCGGCGACCTCATGTCGCGCATCGCGTTCGCGCAGTTCAACCCGACGAATCTCCGCAAGCTCCACACGCGGATCATCGGGCTCCTCAACCAGCACGTCGCCGAGGTGTGCCGCGCGTCCGGCGTGCTGCCGAAGTGGATCTACAAGGCCGTGGTCGTCGGCAACACGTGCATGCACCACCTGCTGCTCGGCATCGATCCCTCGCACGTCGGGCTCGCGCCCTACGCGCCGGTGATGCGCCACGCGGCGGTCCTGCCGGCGCGCGAGGTCTTGCTGAAGATCGCGCCCGAGGCACGCGTGTGTCTGCTGCCGCTCGTCGCCGGCTTCGTCGGCGCCGACGCCGTCGCGGTCGCCCTCGCCACGCGGCTGGCGGACTCGCCGGCGCTGCGGGTTGCCGTCGACATCGGCACCAACGGCGAGGTCCTGCTCGGCTCGCGCGACCGGCTGCTGGCCTGCTCCGCCCCCGCCGGCCCCGCGCTGGAAGGCGCACAGATCCGTCACGGGATGCGCGGCGCGCAGGGCGCGATCGACAAGGTGACGGTCGACGCCGACGTCCACGTGCACACGATCGGCGAGACCCCGGCGCTCGGCATCTGCGGCTCCGGCCTCATCGACCTGCTCGCCGGGTTGCTCGATGCCGGCGTCGTCGACTGGACCGGGCTCATCCGCGTGGAGGCGCGCGACCAGCTGCCGCCGGCGCTCCGCGAGCGCGTGGCGATGCGCGGCGAGGAGCGCGTGTTCGTGCTCCTGCGCCCCGGCGAGGCCGGGGCGCGCGGCGAGATCGTCCTGACCCAGGACGACGTCCGCCAGGTCCAGCTGGCCAAGGGCGCCATCGCCTCCGGCATCGCGATGCTGCTGCACGTCGGCGCCGTGCCGCTCGACCGCGTCGAGGAGCTGATGCTGGCGGGCGGCTTCGGCAACTACCTGTCGATCCCGAGCGCGATCCGCATCGGGCTGATCCCCGCCCTGCCCGTCTCGCGCGTACGCTACGTCGGCAACGCCGCGTCGCTCGGCGCCCAGCTCTGCCTGCTCTCCGAGGCCGAGCGGGCTCGCGCCGACACCATCGCCTCGCGCATCGAGCACGTCTCGCTGGCCGCGCATCCCGACTTCGAGCAGATCTTCGTCGACGCGATGAACTTCCCGCGCGGCTGATGGCGGCTCCGACGCTCGATGGCGCGCGGCTGGCCGGCCTCAAGGTGGGGCCGACCTTGATCACCGTAGACGCCCGCTGGCTCATGGCGTACGCGGCCGCGCTCGGCGAGAGCGATCCGCGCTACTACGACACGACCAGCCGCGGCGGACCGCTCACGCATCCGCTGTTTCCCGTCTGTTACGAGTGGCCGCTCGCCCAGGCGGTGCGCACCAAGGCCATGGACGAGGCGATCGCGCGCCGCGGCGTCCACGCGTTCCACCGCCTCGTCGTGCATCGGCCGCCGCGCGCGGCCGAGGGGCTCCGCGTCAGCGCGCGCGTGGTCGGCGCGCAGAAGATCCGCACCGGGACGCTCGTGGTCGTCCGCTTCTCGACGACGGATCGCACGGGCGTCGCCGTCACCACCACCGACCACGGCTCGATCTACCGCGGCGTCGGCCTGCAGGGCGACGAGATCGCGGCGCCGGAGCCGGCCGCAGCCCGCGCGGCGGGCGGCGCGCGCTGGGAAGAGCGCGTCGAGATCCCGCTGCAGATGGCGCACGTCTATACCGAGTGCGCGCGCATCTACAACCCCATCCACACGGACGGCGCGGTGGCCCGCGCCGCGGGCCTGCCCGGCATCATCCTGCACGGCACGGCGACGCTCGCGCTGGCCGTCTCGCGCGTGGTGGCGCGCGACCTGGACGGCGACCCCGGCCGCGTCCGCGGCGTCGCCGCGCGGTTCAGCGGCATGGTGGGGCTGCCGTCGCGTCTCGCCGTGCGCGGCCGGGCGGCCGACGCGGGCGGCGTCGCCTTCGATGTCGCCGGACCCGACGGCGCCGCGGTCCTCACGGACGGATGCGTGTCCCGATGAAGCAGATGGCGCGACGCGAGCGGCTCACGGCCGCGATCAACCGCGAGCCGGTCGACCGCGTGCCGTACGCCGTGTGGCGCCACTTCCCCGCCGTCGACCGCTCGCCGGCCGGGCTGGCGCAGGCGACGCTGCGCTTCCACGATCACTACGGCTCGGACTTCCTCAAGATCACGCCGCGCGGCGGCTACTGCGTCGAGGCCTGGGGCTGCGTGGAATCCGAGCAGGTGCTGGCGACGGGCAATCGCCCGTGCGCGTCCTGCGCGGTGAAGACGGCCGACGACTGGAGGCGCATCCGGCCGCTCGATCCCGCACGCGCCGACGGCTGGGTCGAGCAGCTCGAGACGATCGTGCGCCTCGGCTTCGACCGCCGCATCGGCGACGCCCCCGTGCTGGCCACGGTCTTCTCACCGCTCTCGATCGCGCGCAAGCTCTCGGGCGACCGCCTCACGACCGATCTGCGGGAGCGGCCCGACGCCGTCGCCGCCGCCGTGGACGCCATCGGCGAGACGGTGCTGCGGTTCAACGAGCTGGCGCTGGCCGAGGGCATCGGCGGCATCTTCTATTCGATCCAGACGGCCAGCGCCAGCGTGCTGGCGGCGGAATCGTATGCGCGCTTCGGCGAGCCCTGGGACCGGCGGGTCCTCGAGGCGCTGCGGCCGAAGTCGTTCCTGACGGTCGTTCACTGCCACGGCGATCGGCTGATGTTCGATCGGCTGGCCCGCCTGCCAGGCCACGTCTGGAACTGGGACGATCGGCTGGCGGGCCCCACGCTGGCCGACGGCGCGGCGCAGGTGACGGGGGCGGTGTGCGGCGGCCTGGATCAGTGGCGCACGCTCCGCGAGGCGGACGCGGACGCGGCGGCGGCGCAGGCGGAGGAGGCGGTGACCCAGACGGGTGGGCGGGGGCTGATCGTCGCGCCGGGATGCGTGCTGATGACCAACACGCCGGACGCGAACGTGGCGGCCGTGGTGAAGGCGCTCGGGGGGCCTCTCAAGCCGATCCCGGGGCTGAAACCGGATTAGGCGGCGCGGCGCTGCGCCGCCGGCCGGGCCGGCTTGGCGTCCTCCGTGACGGGCGCCGCCGCCGCCCGCAGCCGGGGCGCCGCCAGGCGCGCGTCTCTCCACCAATCCACGCACGCGACCACGCAGCCGAGCACGAGCGCGAATGCGCACGCGGCGAAGACGAACGCGAGACTCATGATCGCGACCGACGCATGTTCCATGCCACCCGTTCGCGCCACAGACTCATTTATCGCCACAGACTCATGTATGAGGACGGCGGGGTGCGCAACGCGATGCCGGCACACGCGAAATTTTTCCCCACCGCCGGCCTAGCGGGCGACGTTGAATCTGAAGTGACAGACCTCCCCGTCGCGGACGACGTAGTCCTTGCCTTCGAGCCTCAGCTGGCCGCGCGCGCGTAGCTCGGCGAAGGCCCCGCCCACGGCCACGAGCTCGTCGTAGCCGTTGACCTCCGCCCGGATGAAGCCCCGGGCGATGTCGGAGTGGACGACCCCGGCCGCGTCCTGCGCGCGCGTGCCCTCCGGGATCGGCCAGGCGCGCACCTCGTCCTCGCCGACCGTGAAGAACGACACGAGGCCGAGCAGCGCGTAGCACTCGCGCAGCACGCGCCGGATCGCGGGCTCGGCCAGGCCGAGGTCCGCGAGGAACGCCTGCTGCTCGTCCCCCTCCAGCCGCGCGATCTCCGTCTCGATCACCGCCGAGACCCAGCCGACCCGCGTGCGCGGCCGCGCGGCGATGTCGCCCAGGCCAAAGGTCTCCACCACGCGGTCGCCGGTCGCGATCGCCTTCTCGTCGAGGTTGACGATGTGGAAGATCGGCTTGGCCGACAGGAACGTGAAGCCGCGCAGCAGCTTGTCCTCGTCGGCCGTGAGGGTCTCGGCGCGCAGCGGCCGCTCCGCCTCCAGCGCCGGCTTCAGGCGGGAGAGCAGCTCGCGCTCCTTGAGCTCCGTCTCCTTGCGCTGCTTCTTGATGGAGGCCTCGAGCCGCTCGAGGCGCCGCTCCACCACCTCGAGGTCCGCCAGCAGCAGCTCGGTCTCGAGATCCTCGATGTCGCGCCGGGCATCCGGCGCCCCGAGCGCCTCGTCGCGGAAGCCGCGCACCACGTGCAGCAGCGCGTCGGCGTTGCGGAATTCCTTGGTCTCGAGGCCCGCGCGCTCGCCCTTCGCGATGCCGGCCAGGTCCACCACCTCGAACGTCGCGTAGGTCGTCTTCTTCGGGTTGAAGAGTGAGCGGAGCACGTCGACGCGCGGATCCGGCACGCGCGCGACGCCGGTGTGCAGCTCCGCGCGGCCGGTGTCGTAGCGCGCGGTGGCGACCGAGGAGCCGGTGAGCAGGTTGAACAGCGTTGTCTTACCGCTCTTGGGCAGACCGACGAGGCCGATCTTCATACCTTCGATTATAGTGGAGCGTCCGTGATCGACCGCCGGGACGTCGACCTTCGCGGCGCGCTCCTCGCGCTGATCCTCTCGCTCTTCTGGGGCGGCAATCCCGTGGCGATCAAGCTGGGGCTCGAGGACGCGCCACCGTTGCGGCTGGCGTGGATGCGCTTCGTCGTCGGCGGCCTCGTGATCGCGCTGTGGGCCTGGCTCACCGGCCGCCTCGCCGGCCTTCGCGTGCGGCGCGCCGAGGTCCGGCCCCTGCTCGTCGTCACGCTGCTCTTCGTCGCGCAGATCGGCAGCATGAACATCGGCACCGCGCTCACGAGCGCGGCGCACTCCGCGATCCTCCTCAACCTCTACGCCGTGCACACCGTCGTGCTCTCGCACTTCCTGATCCCGGACGATCGCCTGACGGCGCGGCGGCTCGCCGGCGTCGTCGTGGCCTACGCGGGAATCGTGGTGCTGTTCGCGCGCCAGGCCGCGCCGGGCGCCTCCAGCACGCTCGGCGACGCCATCGTGTTCGTCAGCGCGTTCCTGCTCGCCGAGCGTACCGTCTACCTCGCGCGCGTCGTGCGCCAGATCGACCCCGTGAAGCTCCTGCTGGCCCAGGCGACGCTCGGCTCGGCGGTGTTCGCGACGGCGTCGGCGCTCGCCGAGTCGGCGCCGACCGCGTGGACGGCGCGCCTGGCGGTGTCGCTCGCCTACCAGGGCGCCCTCATCGCGGGCTTCAACTTCGTCGCGAACCTGTGGCTGCTCGGCCGCTATCGGCCCTCGGGCCTCGCCGCCTTCTTCCTCACGCAGCCGATCTTCGGCGTCGCGATCGCCGCCCTCGTGGCCGGCGATCGCCTGACGGCCGAGCTGCTGCTCGCGTGTCTCGCCGTCGCCGTGGGCATCGGCCTCACGGCGCGTTGACGGTACAATCGGTCATGCCCACGGAGCCCTCCCGCACGCTCGAGGCGGTGCCCAATCCGCATCCCGACCGCGACTACGAGGTCGCGATGGCGATCCCGGAGTTCACCTGCCTGTGTCCGATGACCGGCCAGCCCGACTTCGCGACGATCCGGATCCGCTACGTGCCCGACCAGCACCTCGTCGAGCTGAAGTCGCTGAAGCTCTACATGTGGTCCTATCGCGACCGCGGCGCGTTCCACGAGGACGTGACGAACCGTATCCTCAACGACCTCGTGGCGGCGATCCGGCCCCGGTGGGCCGAGGTGACGGGCGACTTCAACGTGCGCGGCGGCATCAAGACCGACGTGCGCGCGGCCTACGGCAAGCGGCCCGAAATCGGCTGAATCCCGCGTCCGGATCGGGGCGGTCGTGCTATAACGCTCGCGTGGGCCGGGCCCTCGTCTGGCTGTTCGTCGGCCTCGTGCTCATCGGCGGCTTCTCCCCCCAGGCGTTCGCGCAGACCA